>OLID01000158.1_pt1 | contig 39244 bp, 39 predicted proteins | sample 1609361 | NCBI WGS metagenome assembly OLID01 (sample SAMN05416778, study PRJEB24817) | seawater metagenome | isolation source: Sea water | place: Canada:Atlantic | collected 2013-07
AGTAGATCGTCGGCAGCGTCAGATGTGTATAAGAGACAGCTTCGGCTTCGGTTTGTGAAGGCGTCAGTTCCTGAACCGGCTCGGGCTGAAGCTCCCGGACGTCGATCGGTTCTGCTTCCACCGGATCTGTGGGTGCAGGTGAAGTGGCAGGCGTGACCGGCCGCGGCACCGGTCGCTCAATTTCGACGGTCCGGGTGGTTTCCGGGGGCTCAAAGGTCAGGCCAAGATAGACCAGAAACAGAACCCCGATCAGGGACAGGACTGCAATTATCGCCAGCGTTTTGTGTGCCATAGTGTCGTCCATTCTTGCACAGCCCGGATGACAGGAGCAAGACGTACACCCCCAACATCAGGGTCTTGCCCGCAATCATCATGATTTCGCCATGACTTTCGACTATCCCGGCAACGCAGACCGGTGCTGCGCTCAGCGCGCAGCTGTCTGTTGCCGCTGGGGAAAGCCCAGTTCCGCCATGCTTCTGGCCAGATCACGGCCAGCAGAGCTGGGATTGGTGGATTTGTCTATCTGCACAACAACCCCCTGCTCATCAATATAATAGGTCCAGCGATTGGCATAACCACTGGCGCCCAACACGCCATAATCGGCGGTCATGGTCTTGTCAGGATCAGCCAGTACTGGGAAGTCTAGCTCATACTCGGCGGCAAAGTCGGTGTTTTTGGCCACACTGTCGACGCTGGCCATGAAGTAGGCTACATCGAAACGCTTGATCTCGTCGCTGCTGTCGCGAATCGCCTTGCACTGTATGGTGCAGCCACCGGTGAATGCAGCCGGGAAAAACGCCACCACAACCGGCTGCCTGCCGACAAAATCAGACAGCCGATAGGTGTTGCCATCCGAGGCCTGAAGTTCAAAATCCGGCGCTTTGTCACCCACTTCCAGCGCACCGGCCAGTGAGGTCAATGCCAGTGTGCCTACCGCCAGTACTGCGGCCAAACCCTGTCTGAATGCTGCTTTCATGTCATTACCCCTTGTTCTGATTGATATATTTTCCCGTTCCGCCGGCGCTGCCCTGTTGCCAGTACCGCTCTCCTTACCAGAGTTGCTCTTTATCAGCGATACTCTTTACCAGCGTTGCTCTTTACCAGCGTTGCTCTTTACCAGCGTTGCAATGAGGACCGGCGGGCGTCCCGTTGCAGGTTCTTGAGCGCGTCCTCTATGTTCTGCAGTCCCTGGCCGGTCTCTGCCGCGTGGGACTCGGCAAACGCCGGATTTTCTGCCAGCAGCGTTTCCATCTCACGCACCGTGGCCTGCAGACCCATGCGGGCGCGCTCGGTCTGGGTGCGTCGCTGACTGCTGGCCGAATACAGATAGTCCGGATTGCTCACCCTCTCCTGCCAGCACACACGCTGAAAACCACCGTTGCCGTTCGGCACCGTCCGGCATACAGTCTGACTGACATAACGCGGCGCAGGCGAATCAAAATCAGACAAGCTCTGATAGTTGAACTGTCTCGCCACCTCAATCTCTGTCGCGGCCATGGCATACAGCAGCGACCACTGTTGCTCAACGTCCTGACGATCACGCGCCAGGCTCAACACATGCTCGTGCTGCTTCTGCAGATCCTGCAAGGCCTGAACGGCCTGCGGAGAACCCGGCCGGCTCAGCAGATTGTAACGTGATGCCTGCAGCCGCCAGTCACTGAAGGTTATCAGCGCCTCCGCGTATGCACGGCTGTCGCGCTCGTGCAGGCGGGACTGCAGGTCGAACAGCAAATGCGCGTAGATGTCGACCTGTTCCCAGGCCTGCAAGCCCAGATTAGCCTGCACCAGCGACTTCAACAGTTCCACCTGCCGCTCGCCGTACAGGCCATCATTGACCCGGACCAGCTGCATGGCCTGCTCAAGCACGCCGTGTGCCGGTTCGAATTGCTCAAGCTCAAGATAGGTCCGGCCCAGATCCTGCTGCAACTCGATCAATGCCGGATCATACGAACCCAGATCAATACTCAGATCATCAATCTGCGCCTGCAGCGCCTGCGCTCTTGCCACGCGCTCCTGGCGCCGGGCGGCCTCTGCCGGGTCCTGTGGCTGCGCCTGGACATCGCCCGGTTCGGTCTGGTCCGGTGTTGGCTCTTGCACCTCAGGCACTTCCTGCGCAGCAGCAAAGGACACAGGAAGCAACGCCAGCCACAGGCAGGCAACGGTCCCAGCAATGATCAGACTCTTCAAACGCATAATTTCCCCCCGGTTTGCAACTACAGGACCGCGATCCCCGGCAACACCGTTCACATGATTGAGTATACGCCATCTGACCGGTGCACTGGCAACGCCAGCAGCACACCCCTTGTCGCCGTATAAAATAGCTTATCAAACAACATGATAGGCGTTCTTTTGTCACATAAATTTCACAAATGCTTTACACACTCGTCATATCACCCCGTTAAGGTAGGCGCAACTCAGCCCAAGCGAGGTGACTACCATGACCACTGTTACAACACTGCAGAACAAATCGGTGACCAGGTATCGCGCTATTTTCATCTCCGACCTGCACCTGGGTTTTCGAGGCTGCCAGGCCGACAGGTTGCTTGATTTTCTGCGCAGTACCGAGTCCGAATTCCTCTATCTGGCCGGTGATATCTTCGACGGCTGGGAAATGAAAAAACGTCCCTACTGGCCGCCGGAGCATCAGGAAGTAGTCAAACTGATCCTGCACAAGGCAGCCAATGGCACGCAGGTAATCTACACACCAGGCAACCATGATGAGTGTGCCCGCGATTTTTGTGGCCACAGCTTTGACAACATTCTGGTGCGTGATACTGCGATTCACACCACCGCCAATGACAAAAAGCTGCTGGTGCTGCACGGAGACCAGTTCGACACAGTGGTCAAGATCAGTCCGTGGCTTGCCCATATCGGCGCCAGCATGTACGGCAAACTGCTGCTGCTAAACCGCCTCGTCAATGCGGCCCGCAAGCTCCTGGGCAAGCCCTACTGGTCACTGGCGGCACACCTCAAAAACAGGGTGAAGAATGTAGTCAGCTATATTGGCCGGTTTGAAGAAGCGGTGATTAACTCGACGCGGTCACAGAACCTGGACGGCGTGGTGTGCGGACACATCCATCACGCGGAGATCACCCATTTTGGTGATACGCTGTACTGCAATACCGGTGACTGGGTGGAAAGTTGTACAGCACTGATCGAAAAACCGAACGGTGAGCTGGCGATTCTGCGCTGGGCCGACGCGCTGCAGGGTCACGATACCCGGAGCGACCAGGCAGCGCTGCCCAAAGCAGCCTGACCAGAGAGGTGCCCAGCGCCGTTTCAGGCTTTGGCCGGGCGCCGGGCGCCATGACTGGCAGTCTGTGCGGTTTTACCTGATAATCGGTCCCCTGACTTTATTGAGTTCTATTCGCAATTGCCCCGGGGGGAGCCAGTTATGCAAGATCATTTATCCTTTTATATCAACGGCCAGTGGATCAGGGAAACCGACCGGGAAACGCTTGAGGTGATCAACCCGGCCACCGAGCAGGCGTTTGCCAAAATCGCCATGGGCACGGCCAAAGACGTTGATGTTGCTGCCAAAGCCGCACGTGCCGCGTTCCCGGCATGGTCGCAGTCTACCAAAGAGGAACGCCTGGCCGTGCTGGACAAAATCATTGCCGGCATCAAGGCGCGCAGCGAAGAACTGGCACAGGCCATCTCGCAGGAAATGGGCGCGCCCATCAGCTTTGCGCGCACGGCCCAGGTCGGCACCGGCATCGGCCACTTTGCCACGGCCCGCGCCATCCTGGAAAATTTCCAGTTCGAGGAAACCCGCGGCAAGACCCTGGTCAGCAAGGAACCGGTAGGCGTGTGCGGATTCATCACCCCGTGGAACTGGCCGTTGAATCAGGTCACCTGCAAAATCGCACCCGCCCTGGCCACCGGCTGCACCATTGTCATCAAACCCAGTGAGCTGTCGCCGGTCAGTGCCATCATTCTTGCCGAGATCATCGCCGATTCGGGCCTGCCCGACGGCGTATTTAACCTGGTTAACGGCGACGGACCGACGGTTGGCGCTGCCATCGCCTCGCACCCGGAAATCGACATGGTGTCCTTCACCGGCTCGACCCGTGCCGGCCGCGAGGTTGCCAAGGCCGCCGCCGACGGTATTAAACGCGTATGCCAGGAACTGGGTGGCAAGTCCGCCAACATCATTCTTGACGATGCAGCCGATTTTGCCAAAGCGGTCGCCGGCGGCGTCATGGGCTGTTTTGGCAATTGCGGTCAATCGTGCAATGCGCCCACGCGCATGCTGGTACCCCAGAGCCGTATGGCCGAAGCCATTGAAATAGCCAAAGCCACTGCCGCCAAAGCCATTCCGGGCGATACCCAGGACGAGAACACCCGCATCGGCCCGGTCGTCAGCCAGGCACAGTCCGACAAGATCCAGACGCTGATTAAGACCGGTATCGACGAGGGTGCCACACTGGTGGCTGGCGGCCTCGGCAAACCCGATGGCCTGAGTACCGGTTACTACGTCAAACCGACCGTATTTGCCAATGTCACCAACAACATGACCATCGCGCGGGAAGAGATTTTCGGGCCGGTGCTCAGTATTCTCGGCTACAAGGACGAAGATGACGCTGTGGCCATCGCCAACGACACTGATTACGGCCTGTCGGGTTATGTGTCTGGTGAACCGGAGCACGCACGCGCCGTGGCCCGCCGCCTGCGCACCGGCATGGTGCATATCAACGGCGCCGGCCCTGATTTTGCTGCCCCGTTCGGCGGCTACAAGCAATCAGGTAACGGCCGCGAATGGGGTATTGAGGGCTTTCACGAGTTTCTGGAGATCAAGGCCATGATGGGCTACAACGCATGAGCCTGATGATCAACAAACCCGCCATTGATCTGGGCATCATTACCCGCGACGCAGAGCCCATGCTGGCGTTCTATCGGGACCTGCTGGGGCTTGAGCTTGAGGGCGTGATTCCCATGCCCTCGGGCGGCACCATGCACCGGCTGAGAGTGGGTGAAAGTGTCGTGAAGATTGTACAGCTGGAGCGCGCTCCGCCGGCGGATGCGCCACCGGGCGGCATTCCCGGCGCCACCGGCTATCGTTACTGGACCATTCATATCAGCAACCTGGCGGCGGTGGTCGAGATTTGCGAACGGGCGGGGCACAAGGTGATCGTGCCGCCCAAGGTGATCCGGCCGGGGGTCACGATTGCCATGATTGTGGATCCGGATGGCAACTGGGTTGAGTTGTTGCAGGCCGATTGACGGTCATTTCGCTGTAATTGTTTTCGTTACGTTCTGGACCGCGTCCCAGCGCTGGAGGTGGGGGCTGGCAAGCAGCCGCCACCCCGCAGCCCTGTGCCGCTGTGTGCAAAGTTCCGGCTGCAACTTCCGCATCGGAAATCCCCGCCAATTGGCTGACTTGGCGCGGCGACGGGCTTCGACGGAGCTTGGGGTATTCGGGAGGGCGCGCCGTTGGCTGTTGAGGGAGCATGAACAGGCAGGGGCGAGGCGGCTACTTGCTAGCCCCCTTGCCCTGGCTGTTGGTGCGCTGAGCGCAGGCCCGGCCCGCGCCCGTTAGATCACTTACTCAGTGATCGTGGCTGCCGTCGTGGACGTGGCCGTGCTCGATCTCTTCTTCACTGGCATCACGTACATTGACGATTTCAACCGCGAAATGCAGGGTCTTGCCCGCCATCGGGTGGTTGGCATCAATGGTGACCTGGTCGCCGTCTACTGCGGTAACCACAATGTGCTGCTCGCCCTGCGGGCCCTGTGCCGTGAAACCCATGCCTGGCTCGACCTTGTCGACGCCCTTGAACATGTCTTTGGACAGCGTCTGCACCAGTTCCGGGTTGCTCTCGCCGTAGGCTTCCGACGGTGGAATGGTGACTTTGAAGCTCTGACCTGACGTCTTGCCTTCCATTTCTTTTTCGAGGCCCGGTATCAGATTATTCGCGCCGTGCAAATACGTCAGCGGCTCGCGGCCCTCGGAAGTATCCATGACTTCGCCCGCATCATTGGTCAGGGTGTAGTTGATACTTACTACCGCATTCTTGCCGATCATTAAACTCATTGTTCAGTTCCTGTATTAAGACTTTAACGGGCGACACCCTAACATTTATCACCCCCGATGTCTTGGCGGAAGCCCGAACATCGCCCTTTTCCCTGTACTTTTCTGGTTATGTGCCCCTGATCACCGATCTTTATACTGGTCAGCGAAGCGATCCTGCAGCCGTCGCATGCCGCCGAGCCAGCGGTCATAGTCGCCCGCCTTGCGTTGCACATAGGTCAGCACTTCCGGGTGCGGCAGACACAGGAAACGCTCCTCGGCCAGCGTTTCCACGACCGTCTGCGCCAGCGCATCGGGTTCGAGCATGCCATCCACGCCGGCGACGCCGCCGCCACGGGTATTGGCGGTCATGTCGGTCCTGACCGCTTGCGGACACAGCACGGACACCTTGATACCGCGATTGCCATAGGTAATGGATAACCACTCGGCAAATCCGACGGCAGCATGTTTGGTGACCGCGTACGGGGCGGAGCCGATCTGGCTGAGCAGGCCGGCGGCCGATGCAGTATTGAGCAGATATCCTTCTCCACGCGCCAGCATACCGGGCAGGACGGCGCGCGCCGCGTAGATATGACCCATCACATTGATGTCCCAGATCCGTTGCCAGGCCTCATCGTCGACATTCTCGTCGCCGGCCGTGAAAATCCCGGCGTTGGCACAGAACAGATCAATGTGGCCGAAAGCGTCGGTGGTTTTATTTACCAGCGCCTGCACGTCGCTTTCCCTGCTGACATCAGTGATCATTCCCAGCGCCTGGGTCTGGGTATTGGCCTGGTCGCTGATCAGAGCTACCACCTCATCGATGCCAGCCTGCTGGATATCGGCGACCACCACCGCTTTGGCACCTTCGGCAGCAAAGCGCACGCACAAGGCACGACCAATGCCCCGCGCACCGCCTGTGACCACCACGACTTTATCTTTCACCTGCATGGGCAATTTCCCCTGTTTTTCCGGTTTATTAGGTTATTATCCGTCTCGTCATCAAGCATAGCCATCGGATCGGCCAGGCCGCAAGCAGAAAACGCGCTTTATCTGTGCTATCGTTTGCACCGGCCGAAACAGGCCCACCGCCAATGACTCTAGGGGAGAGCCTACGTGGAATACCATACAATCAAGCCTGACACAGGACTTACAACCATGACACCAGAACCACTGCGCGGGCGTCGACTGCTGGCGGCCTCGTGCGCGGCCGTCATTGCTGCCGCGATGATGCCGGCACATGCCCAGGACACTACACCCGCGATTGAGGAAATCCAGGTCATCTCCTCATCGCGTCGCCCGGAAGATTTGAGCAATGTGAATGCCAGCATTGCCATTCTGTCTGAAGACGAACTGCGACTGACCTCCCACACTCACATTCAGGAAGCCGCTAACCGTCTGCCCGGCGTTAATATCAATCGCAACAATGGCCAGGAAAGCTTGATCTCCATCCGCTCGCCGGTACTCAGCGGCGGCGGTGCCTGCGGCGCATTCCTGCTGGCCGAAGAAGGTATCCCGCTGCGCGCAGCCGGTTTCTGCAACGTCAACGAACTGTTTGATTCGCACTCGGAAAATGCCGAGCGCATCGAAGTGATTCGTGGCCCGGGCAGCGCCTTTTATGGCTCCAATGCCGTCCACGGCATGATTAACGTGGTGCTGCCCGATCCTGATGACCGGCGAGTACTGTCGGTGGAGGCCGGCCCCCGTGGTACGCTGCGCGGCAATGCCCGCATCGGCTTTGAAAACGACAATTTCAGCCACACCTTTCTGGTCAACGGTATCAGCGAAGAAGGCTTCCGGCCCCAAAGCGGTTTTGACCAGCAGAAATTATCGTGGCTTTACCAGACTGAACTGGCCAATGGCGTGACGCTGGACGGTGGTATTACCACGACCAATCTTAACCAGGAAACAGCTGGCTATGTGGTTGGTAATGAAGCCTATAAGGACGACGATCTGCGCCGCACCAACGACAATCCGGAAGCGTACCGCGACAATCGCAGCATGCGCGCCTGGACGCGGATCAGCTACGCGCTGGATTCGGGCTGGGATGTGGTGATGACACCGTATTACCGCAAGGCCGATCTGGATTTCAAACAGCACTTTCTGCCCGGCACACCCACTGAAACCAATGAGCACAGCAGCGTTGGTGTGCAGTTTGCGACTTATCGGGACCTGAGCGAAAACACACTGCTGTCCGCCGGTCTGGATCTGGAATTTACCGAAGGCGCCCTGACCCAGCGTCAGGATGGCCCGACCCAGGGTTCACCCTTCCTGGTGGCAACGGTGCCGGCAGGCAAGCATTACGACTATGACGTCGATGCCACTCAGATCGCACCGTTTGTCCAGCTACAGCACTACTGGGACAATGGATTTGATGTCACCCTGGGCATGCGCTTTGAACGCATGAACTACGATTACGACAACAACATGATCAGCGGTCGTACCCGCGACAATGGCGTTCCTTGCGGCTTCGGCGGTTGCCGTTACAACCGTCCGGCAGATCGCTCTGACACGTTTGCCAATGTCGCACCGAAACTGGGTGTTCGCTACCAGATAAACGATCTGCACAATGTGCAGTTCCGTCTTACCCGGGGCTATCGCGCGCCGCAGGCTACCGAACTGTATCGTCTGCAAAATGACCAGAATGTGGCCGACCTGGATCCGGTAGAAATCGACAGCGTCGAACTGGCGCTGCAGGGATCAAGCGGCAACTGGTCGTATGAAGCCGTAGCGTTTTATATGGACAAGGACAATGAGATCATCACTGACGGTGATCGCATCAACCTCAATGGCATCCATACCCGCCACAAAGGCATTGAACTCAGCGGCGCCTATGAAATGAGTGACGACTGGCGCCTGAGCGCAGCCTACAACCATGCACGCCACACCTATCAGAACGACCAGCTGTCCGGCGGTGTCAACCTGAAGGGTAACGACGTGGAGTCGGCGCCGCGTAATTTTGGTACCGTCCAGCTGCGATGGTCACCGGTCAGCTCACTGACGACCGAACTGCAATGGGTGGCGATGGGTGAGTACTATACCAACCCGACCAACCTGGACAGCTACGAAGGTCACGATGTGCTCAATCTGCGCACCCGATGGCAGGCCAGCGACGCGCTTACGCTGTCGGTCAACATACTGAACCTGACCGATCGCAAGTATGCCGAACGCGCTGACTGGACCACCTTTGGTGGTGACCGCTACTTCCCCGGCGAACCGCTGCGGGCGTTTGTGGGGCTGGACTGGCGCTTCAATTGATCACCCGGAGCTAAGGCTTTGGGACAGGACAGGATGAGACACCGACATGAATGACGGATTGATAGCGCGACTGGAAAGATTTTTCCAGCTGTCACCGTCTTCATCGGGTCTCATCCTGCCGCCTGATCCTGCCGAACACGACTATCGACCGGATCAGCAGATCGATGGCAGGGACATGCGCCGGGCCGGTGTGCTGATACCTGTCATTCAGGCCGGTGGCGGCGGCGAGAGCCACATCATGCTGACCTTGCGCACCAAGCATCTGCGCAGTCATGCCGGACAGGTAAGCCTGCCTGGCGGCAGCGCCGAACCCCAGGATGCCGATATCATCCGCGCCGCCTTAAGAGAAGCCGAAGAGGAAACCTGCCTGCCCTCACATGCGGTTCAGGTCATCGGCACATTGCCGGCACTGATCATGCCATCGGCATTTCACGTCACGCCGGTTGTAGGCCTGGTCAAGGCCGAAGTGCAGCTGCAGGCATGTCCTGTGGAAGTGGCGGAAATTTTTTATGTGCCGACTGCGTTTCTGCTGAATCCGAAGAACTACCGCGTAGCCAGCATGGAATTTCAGAACCGCGAACGCCGGTTTATGGAAACGCATTTTGACGGCTACCGTATATGGGGAGCCACGGCGGCCATCCTGCACCATCTGGCAAAACAGATTCACGCACTGGAAGACCACGACTGAGGAATGAGCAGGCTTCAGGCTGCGTACTTCGGACTGTGTGTTCCGACTAGGGGCTACGATCCTGATCAAAACCATCCATCAGGGCGCTGCGCTCGTCCGATGACATACCGTTTGCCGTATCTGCCATGCGCGGATAATGCACGCGATTTTTGCCTGCCTGCTTTGCCTGCAACAGATACTGATCGGCCCTGTCCAGGAATACTTCCGGAGGGATGCGGTCGCTTGCGCGATACACATCTACGCCCATGCTGACCGACAGCGGCACTTGCCGGCCATTGGCCTGCAGCTGTATTCGTGTGACCCCTTCACGAATGCGCTCTGCCAGCAGGACAGCGTCACGCAGCTCGGTGGAAGGCAGCACCACAACAAACTCCTCACCTCCGAAGCGGCACGGTATATCGAGTTTGCGCAAGGAACGCTGGAAGAAGGTGCCGGCTGTCTTTAATACCTGGTTGCCAAACTCATGCCCGTACTGGTCATTGATTGCCTTGAAGTCGTCAAAATCCAGCACGATCAGCGAAAATGCACCACCGCTGCGATGCACCCGCTCCATCTCCTGATGCATGGCCCAGAGCAGGTGCCGGTAGTTGTACAGTCCGGTCAGGGCATCGGTGAGCACCTGCTCACTGAGTTCATCAATTTTCTGCCGCAGCTCGCAAAGTTCACCGAGATACTGGCAGTTGTCTTCACAGTTGGGACAGCGCGAAGGCTTGCTCATCAGGGGGCAACATCCAGTGGTGGTGTGTCTTCGAACAGTTCCCGGAAAAAGTTTGCCAGTGCCTGCTCCGCCCTGATGTTGGCAGTCTGACTGTACAAAGTACCAAAATCCGGGTTGTTGGCGGCCGGATTGGTGAAGGCGTGCATGGTTCTTCCGTACACATGGACTTGCCAGTCGACCTGCGCCGCCGTCATTTCGGTTTCAAACGCCAGCACCTGTTCGGGCGGCACCATCGGGTCTTCATGGCCGTGCAGACAAAGAACACTGGCCTGAATATCGTGACTGGGCGCATCTCCCTGCCCCAGCAGACCATGAACACTGGCTACGCCTTTAACGTCAGCACCGGATCTGGCCAGTTCCAGCACGGCCATACCACCAAAACAATAACCGATCGCTCCGATATTGCTGTCATCCACCTGAGACAGCGTGCGTGCCGCCACCAGTGCTGCCTGCATCCGGCGCCGCAATAAATTACGGTCGTTTACGAAAGGCATCATCAGTGCGGCGTTGCCTTCGGCGTCACCATCCTTGCCGAATACACCTTTACCGTAAACGTCAGCAGCAAATCCGACGTAACCCAGATCAGCCATGCGTTCGGCTGCCGCACAGGCATATTCGCGTCGACCGGACCAGTCATGGCCGATGAGTACGCAGGGTTTTTTCTCGGTGGCATCTTCGTCGTAGGCGATATAGGCTTCGAGCACCGTATCGCCATCCAGATATTCGATGTATTCGGTCTTCAGCATCTGGCTTCTCCTACTGGGCTGTCGCCTTACAGCTGCTCGAGAATATTGTCAGCCGAGCTGACCCCGATGCCGCCGGCCGGTTCCACGCCCAGGTAACTGACCTTGCCATTGTCAACGATCATCGCAAAGCGCCTGCTGCGCTTGCCCATGCCAAACCCGCTGGCGTCCATGGTCAGGCCCAGCGCCTCGGCGAACTCGGCGTTGCCGTCAGCCAGCATCAGCAGCTCGTCGGCGTTCTGTGCCTTGCCCCAGGCAGACATCACAAATGCATCGTTGACCGCCATGCAGGCAATGGTGTCCACACCTTTGGCCTTGATCTTGTCCGCGTTCACGACAAATCCGGGCAGATGGGTCACGGAACAGCCCGGCGTAAAGGCGCCCGGCACCGCAAACAGCACGACTTTCTTGCCGGTAAAAATATCGTCAGTGGTGATATTCTCCGGCCCCTCTTTGCCCATGATCTTGAATGTCGCTGCTGGTATGGTATCGCCGACCTGAATTGCCATAAAATTGCCTTTGAAGTTGTCTTGTGGATTGCTACTACAGGGTTATTAACAGGATAGTATCAAAATTGTACGAATATACATCTGCCGTATACGATGTGATGCGCTAAATCGCTCAATTTCCGGTCAAATCACCGCTTTCAGCACCCGGCATTTCCCTGCTGACCAGCGATTCGATCCAGTGCAGATGCCGACTGACACGCTCGTACACGACCACGGCACCGTAACGGCCGGCGCTGCCTGCGTCATTGGCCAGTTCACCGACCGCAATGCCCGCCAGTTGCAGGGTGTCGTTTGCCCGAATCAGGGCAGGACCACCACTGTCGCCCAGACCGGGAATACCTTCAAATTCCAGCGCCAGCGCTGCTTTGTCTCGCGGGTCGTCAAAATGGAAGCGTAAGCGCTCGTCGGCGCTGACCACGGTATTGTGAGCAAAGCGCAGGCGTCCGTCACTGACAGCGGTCCCGGTGGTGCCGATACCGGTAAACCCCCAACCCAGGAACGTCATGGTCTGCGCAAGCTCCTGGTCACCGCGATACAGCTCCATGACGGCTGAGGCGCTGGCCGGTTTCGCCAGGTGCAACAGTGCCAGATCTGTCTGTTGCGGCAGCAACTGTGCGTTCGCCCCGCCCGACCAGCCCGGGTGTTGGTGCACGGCGTCAATGGCATGGGTCTGCCGGCCGATTTCAACCGGGTAGACAGCACCGTCAGCCAGCGCGGCCAGTATCGGGGTTTCCGCCACACAGTGCGCTGCCGTCAGCGCCCATTGCGGCGCTATCAGGGTCGCCACGCAGACGGTGCGCTGCCCCTGTCTGGACAGTGGAAATACGCCCGGGTAATCGGCTTCGCTGGCGATGTAGCGCGTGTATCCGGTATCATGTCTGATCACGATAGCGTCTGCGGGCATCAGGACCAGACACAGCAACGCAAGCCAGCCGCGGGGCGGTCTGCTCGCACCAGATTTGTTAATCCAATGCATCAGGCGGGAGGAGTTTGTCATGAGTGATACCAACCCATCAAAGCCGACATCGGGCGCGGAAGAGCGCGAATACGAAAAATCCGGTTTGTACCCGGAGAACGACAAACCGTTCCGGATTCTGGCTCTGCTCGGCTGGCTCGGCGGAATCGTGGTATGCCTGGCAGCTGCCGCGGCAATTCTGGATATCGTACTGTTATAGTGCCGGCAATAACCTACCGTCGGGGACGTCTGCCGGGACGCAGGTTGGGCAGCTCTCGCTTGGTGTTAACACTACGCAGAATTTTGGCCAGCCGAATAGCGACAACCACCACCGCCAGCACAATGAAGCCGAGGATGCTCGCCACCAGCCACTGCTCATGAGTCCAGGTCCCGGGGTTTGACCATACTTCCGACATCACCCTACCTCCTGTAATTGCAAATTTGCTCGGTTCGTTACCCCCGTATTATGCGGGAAGCCCGAAACGTTGGCCAGTGTACTCCCGATGAAGTCACCCTCAATTTTTGTCCAAACCTGCCGCTAGAGCATACAGACCAGCAATATCGGGTTTAAGCGGCAATAACCAGGCAGGCATGCAAGGCAGGAAACCACGTTATGACCAATGCACTCGTTGCAGAGCACAACCACCACGCTGGCGCGGAAGACATGTCCGCGCATCTGATCAAACACGTCAGCTTTACCCTGGGTGGGGAAACCTATGCCATCAATGCCGCCCGTGTGAACGAAGTGCTGCGCTACACGGAAGTCACCCCGGTACCAGGCGCCCCATCGTTCATTCTGGGCATCATCAACCTGCGCGGCAATGTGGTCACGGTCATCAACGGCCGGGGCGTATTCGGTTTGCCGAATCAGGCTGTCTCGGAACAGTCCCGCATCATCGTGGTGGAGATCGAGGATTTTGCCCTCGGGATTGTGGTTGATAAAGTCTCGGCCATTGTGGATCTGAATGCCCAGGAAATTGAAACACCACCAGCCACCGGGGATGAAACCGGGGCCCGTTTTATCCAGGGCGTGTACAACGAGGATGAGCAATTGTTGATACTGGTTGATTTCAGCCGTGTCGTCGAGCTGCTGCCCCGCTAGGCTGCGCCTGGGAACCTGCCCTTGAGAAAGCTGACGGCTCAGCCCTGATGCATCACAGAGGCGACCAGGTTCTCGATCTCCCGAACCCGCTCCTCGGTGTCATCCAGCGTCAACAGCTGCTGTTTCTGGCGCATGGGCACCGGCAGCAACTCGCTCAGGCGCCATGCCAGCTGCCGCAGGTCATCAAAATCAATGGCCAGGTCCAGACTCTCGATCAGGGGATGGGCTGCCAGGTCCCGCAGCAGATCCACCAGCGTCTGATGTTCATCGGTCAGAGGCAGGGGCGGTTGCCCTAGAAAGTCCTCTTGGGCAAATTGCACTGTCGCCATCAACAGCCTGTCGTCGCGTGCCCAGCAGTCCTGTACCGTAAATTTGTGCTGCCCCTCGACCGTAATGCCCAGCAAACCGCTGGGCAGCTGGTCCCAGTCCACGATGCGGGCGTACATGCCCACCCGCTCCACCTGTTGACGAACGCCCGGACGGGCGATCTCAGCGCCCTCGCTGATCAGGCAGATCCCAAAGCCGGTATCGGTTTTCATGCAGTGACTGACCAGGTCAATGTACCGCTGTTCGAAGATCTGCAGCGGCAGCCGCCCTCCCGGAAAAAGTACCGAACGAAGCGGGAACAGCGGTATCAGTTCTGGCTCCTTGAGCGTGGTCGTCATGTCTGCTCCTCAATTCAGGCCAGTGCCGCCAGCAACTTGCCATGGATGCCGCCAAAGCCACCATTGCTCATAATCACGATATGGTCCCCGGCACGGCAGTGTCGGCTGAGATAGGCGACGATGTCATCTACACTGTTGAAATTCAGTGCCGGCACCGGACTTTCCGCGATGATCCCGTCAATATCCAGACCGTTGCCGGCGCCGGACATCCACAAACACAGATCAGCTGCGCGGCAGGAAGCCGCCAGACAGCTTTGGTGTACACCCATTTTCATCGTAGCCGAACGTGGTTCAATCACCGCAATCAGCCGGCTGCCGGGAATGTCATTGAGGCGCTGACGGATGCCGTCCAGGGTAGTCTCGATGGCCGTGGGATGATGGGCAAAATCGTCATACACGCGGATGCCTCTGACTTCCCCCAGCAACTCCATGCGCCGTTTGACACTGGCAAACTTGCCCAGCGCCTCGCAGGCCACCTGCAGGTCGACGCCGACGTGGTGGGCGGCGGCGATCGCTGCCACTGCATTGCAGACATTATGGCGGCCACTCAGAGACCATGCCAGCCTGGCACTCACCGTTTTACCCTGATGGCTGGTTTTACTGATGTCACACACGCCGCCATCGGCCTGCAACAGGCGCACGCCCCAGCCACTGGGTTCCGGCCGCGCATCGTCACGGGCATCATCAAGCAGGGCAAAACTCTGGGTCGGCGTCCAGCAGCCCTGCTCCAGCACCTGGGCCAGCGCCTCGTCAAAGCGCGGCCGGATGATCAACCCTTCACCCGGGACGATCCTGATCAGGTGATGAAACTGCCGTTGTATGGATGCCAGATCCGGGAAAATATCCGCGTGGTCGTACTCCAGATTATTCAGGATCAGCGTTCGCGGCCGGTAGTGGACAAACTTGGAGCGTTTGTCAAAAAAGGCGCTGTCATATTCATCGGCTTCCACAACAAAAAAGTCGCTACCGCCGAGCCGGGCCGATACCGGAAAGTTTTTCAGTACACCACCAATCAGGTAACCGGGGTTCATGCCGGCATATTCCAGGATCCACGCCAACATGGCACTGGTCGTGGTTTTGCCATGGGTACCGGCGACCGCCAGCACCCACCTGCCCTGCAGGACAAACCGCGACAGCCATTCCGGTCCGGAGCAATACGGCAAGCCCTGATTGAGCACATATTCCACCGCCGGGTTGCCTCGGGACATGGCGTTGCCTACCACTACCAGATCCGGGTGTGGCTGCAGGTGCCCAGGATCAAACCCTTCGCAGAGCTGGATGCCCTGCTCCTCCAGCTGCGTGCTCATGGGCGGGTAAACATTGGCGTCGGAACCGCTGACCGTGTGCCCGAGCTCCTTAGCCAGTACCGCCAGGCTGCCCATGAAGGTGCCGCAAATACCAAGGATATGAATGTGCATATTACTTCCTGTAAGCTGTTTAGCCTGTGAACTGTAGCAAATCTGTGCCCGGCAAACACAAAAATATGGCGAATCACCATGACCCAGACTGATTCTGAGCATTCATCCAACCTGTTGCATTTCGCGCGCGCTGTCTACGCTGAGGCCGGCATCCAGCCGATCTGCCTGCATCTGCAGGACGAATACGACATGGATGTAGTTTTACTGCTGACCTGCTGCTGGCATGGTTGTTTTTTCGGCGAACTGAGCGAGTCGCAGCTGGCCCGGGCCATGGCATTCTCCGAACCATGGCGAATGCATCTGGTGACGCCGCTGCGCCATAGCCGGCGCTGGCTCAAAGCGCACCCGGCTGAGGCGACCGGCATTCCCGCCAGCGAGCAGGAGGCACTGCGACAACGCATCAAGGCTCTGGAGCTGGACGCGGAATTCATGCAACTGCGGGCGCTGGCGGCGCTGTTTGCCGAGCCTGCCGCAGCTCCGGACACCCGCGAGGCGGAAGCGGCAGCCAGTATCCGGATCAACCTGGAGCGGTACCGGGATTACGGCTCCCCGCCCGGCACGCACCGCGCTGCTGGCCTCAACGAAGCGGTTGTTGCCACGCTGGTACGGGCCAGCCTGCGCTATCGTTAAACCGCGCCGCTGGCGGCTCCCTGCCAGCGCTTGACCAGTCCCGACTCGATATCGAACAGGTCCAGCGCCCGCCCGACACTGTGATTGATGATGTCATCAACCGTTTGCGGCCTGGTGTACAGGGCCGGCATCGGCGGCGCCACGATGGCGCCCAGCTGGCAGGCCTTCAGCAGCAGTTCACAATGTCCGGCATGCAGCGGTGTTTCACGGGGCATCAACACCAGCCGGCGCCGCTCCTTGAGCACCACATCCGCCGCGCGGGTCAGCAGGTTGTCGGCGTAGGAATGCACGATCGCGGACAGGGTTTTCATGGAACAGGGCGCGACAATCATGCCATCGGTGCGGAAGGAGCCACTGGCGATGCTGGCGGCCAGGTCTTTGACTGAATGCACTTCGTCGGCCATCGCCATGACCGAGTCAGCCTGCCAGTCAGTCTCCAGGCTGATATTAAGGCGCGCCGCGCCCGTCAATACCAGGTGGGTTTCAATGTCAGGGGCCGCCTTCAGCACCTCCAGCATGCGTATGCCGTATATCAGCCCGCTGGCGCCGGACATCCCGATAATGAGTCGTTTCATTGTGCATCCTGTGTAGTGTAATGGTCGGCCGGCCACCGCAATTTAGCGTCTCTGATTGCCAAGCCTGCAGGCACTTTGTAACATTATGCCCGACACAGCCCACATTGCACTACCTGCGAGGGCCAGGGACCGGTCCCCGATACCGGATTGGCAGCGCAGAGAGCACTCAGACATTTACCACGCAGGCAGCAAACACATGGCAAAAGCTAATCTTTTCTACGCCCAGTCCGGGGGCGTCACCGCAGTCATCAACGCCAGCGCCTGCGGAGTGATCGAGACCGCACGACAACACAAATCAGAGATTGGCAAGGTTTATGCCGGCAAAAACGGCATCATCGGAGCGTTAACCGAGGACCTGATTGACACCAGCAAGGAAACTGCGGCGACAATCGCGGCGCTGCGTCATACGCCGGCAGGCGCGTTTGGTTCGTGCCGCTACAAACTGAAAAGCCTGGATGACAATCGCGCAGAATACCAGCGCCTGATGGATGTATTTCGGGCCCATAACATCCGTTACTTTCTCTACAACGGCGGGGGAGACTCGCAGGACACGGCCAACAAGGTCTCCATGCTGAGCCAGAAAGAAGGTTTTCCGATCACCTGTATCGGCATTCCCAAAACCGTCGATAACGACTTGCCCATCACCGACAACTGCCCGGGCTTTGGCTCGGTCGCCAAGTACGTCGCCGTATCGATACGTGAAGCGGGACTGGATGTCGCCTCGATGTGTGAAAGCTCGACCAAAGTCTTTGTCATGGAAGTCATGGGCCGTCATGCCGGCTGGATTGCCGGTGCCGCGGGCCTGGCTGCCGAACAGGAAGGCGATGCACCTCACATTATCATTTTCCCGGAAATAGCCTTCAACAAAACGGCGTTCATGGGCAAGGTCAAAGCCTGCGTCAAGCGCTTCGGTTATTGCGCCATCGTGGTGTCGGAAGGTGCACATTACAAAAATGGCCAGTTTCTGGCGGACGCGGGCGGAAAGGATGCATTTGGCCACACTCAACTGGGCGGCGTGGCACCCTTCCTGGCCAACCTGATCAAGCAGGAACTGGGATACAAGTACCATTGGGCGGTTGCTGACTACCTGCAACGCTCGGCCCGTCACATTGCGTCAGCAACTGATGTTGACCAGGCTTATGCCATGGGCAAGGCGGCAGTGGATTTTGCCCTGGCCGGGAAAAACGCAGTCATGCCCACCATTGTCCGCAAGCCGGGAAAGACCTATCGCTGGACAATTGGCGAGGCATCCCTGGCCGATGTTGCCAACGTCGAAAAGCCGATGCCACGTGATTTTATCACTGAAGATGGTTTTGGCATCACAGCAAAAGCGAGAACGTATTTTTCACCGCTGATTCATGGCGAAGACTACCCGCCCTATCGCAATGGTCTGCCGCAGTATGCGCGACTGAAAAATCTGCTGGTGCCGAAAAAGCTGGCCGCGTGGCAGGGCTGACGGCGCTCTGTCTGCCAAGGTTTCACCGGCGGTAGATCAGGGCGCCAGTCGGTCGATCTGCCAGTGCCCTGACGACTGTAGTGCGTACTGAAAACGATCATGCAAACGATTGGCACCGCCCTGCCAGAACTCAACGCGTGACGGCCGGACCCGGAACCCGCCCCAGAACTCGGGCAGTGGTATCTCCTGGTCGGCAAATTTGTCAGAAACCGAATTGAACCTGGCCACTATCTCCTCGCGCGATGCCAGCACCCGGCTCTGAGGTGAGGCCCAGGCCCCCAACTGGCTTTCGCGGGGGCGGCTGTTGAAGTAGGTTTTCGACTGCTCGGCGCTGACTTTTTCTGCCACGCCACATACCAGCACCTGACGCTCAATAGGATACCAGGGGAAATGCAGACTGACCCGGGCGTTGGCGCCAATGTCCTGCGACTTGCGACTGTCATAATTGGTATAGAACACAAAGCCGTGCTCATCAAAGCCCTTGAGCAGCACCACACGCTGGCTGGGCTGCCCTTCTGCATTGACGGTCGCCAATACCATCGCCGTGGGGTCGACCAGCTCCATCCTGATGGCCTGGTCCAGCCACAGCGCAAACTGTGCAACCGGCGACGGGTCCAGCTGCTCGCGCGTTAAACTGCCGGTAAGATACTCGCGGCGAATCGACTGCAAATCCATGAACTGCGCTCTTTTAGTGAAAGACAATGATAGCAGGCAACACACTCAACGAATGAAACGACCATACTGCCAATACTGTTCCCGGCGGGTTCCGGTGGAATAATAGAACGTGCCGTTGCCGTGCTTTTCATTGGCGTAAAACTCGCCTTCATAACGCTCGCCGTCAGGCCACCGATAGGTACCGTAGCCCTGATAGAGGTCATCGACAAATTCGCCGGTGTAATTTTCAACGTTGTTCTGCAACCACTGTTCGGAATGTTTGTTGGGTGTCCAGTCCTGCACACCAAAAAAATAGGCGCCCTGCCCGTGACGCAGATCGTTGCGCCACTGGCCGATATACAGATTGGAAATACCGTTCCAGTATGTGCCTCGCCCTTCACGCACGCCCATGACCCAATCACCTTCGTAGTAGGCCTGTTCACTGCGACTGACCATGATTTCGTAGCGGCCATGCCCGTGGAATTCGCCATCCTGAAAGGTCCCCTCATAACGATTGGTGCCCAGCTCCGTGCGCACCTCCAGGATGCCAAAGCCGTTCTCGCAGTCACCGTAAACGCACTCACGACTCAGTTCTTCAGGCGGATTCATCAGCCAGCTCTGTGCCAGCGCCGGGGACGCCAGGACGCCAGCCAGCAGCAGCACTGCTGCCGTAGATGCCACGGATGCCAGGAGTCGGCGCAGTGCCAGTCCTGCTTTGCCCTTGTGTTGAAAATTCATTTCTGACTCCTTTTGGGTCATGCTGACAATTGCCTGAGTACCGACAGCGGACTGCTGCTGACCACCTTGCGTGTCGCCGCAAAGCCAAGCGCTGCGATAATCACTGTACCTGCCAATGGACCGGCAATCCAGACCCAATAGTGCAGCGAGAAAGTCTGCTGGAATACTTCGGACTGCAAATAGTACAGGCTGAGCTCGGCGCCGAGTGTTGCGATAACACCGGCCAGCAAACCGATAAAGGCAAATTCGATTAACAGCGACGTCATGATCAGTTTGCGCCCGGCACCCAGGGTGCGCAGAATGGCGTTTTCCCGAAAGCGCTCATCGAGTGTGGCGTTAACACAGGACAACAGCACCAGGGCGCCGGCAACCAGCACCAATGCCGCGATCAGTTCAATCGCTGAGCTGACCTGGGCAATGATACTCTGAATCTGTTCGATCAGGGCATCCACTTCCAGCACCACAATGGTCGGGAACTGACGCAAAAGGTCGTTGAGCAGCAATTTTTCCTCACCCTGCAGCAGCAGTGTGGACAGGTAGGTGGCGCCCAGATGATCCAGTGTGCCCGGCGAGAAGATAAAAAAGAAGTTGGGCTGCATATTGTCCCAGCGCACGGTCCGCATATTGTCGACTACCGCGGTAATTTCCTGCTCATTAACGCGAAACACCAGTTCATCGCCCAGGGTGACGCCAATACGCTCAGCATAATCCCGCTCCACCGACACCAGGCCCGGGCGATTGTCCTCGCCCCACCAGTTGCCCGCCACCACCTCGTTGTCCGGAGGCAACTGTGCGGTCCAGGTCACCTGACGATTCTCCACGCGTTGCGGTCGCTCTGACTCGCCAGTGTCCGAACCGGAGGCTGCGTCGTCAGGCTGCTCCGCACCTGCACGTTCGGTCATGGTTGTCCGGCCCGATGCATCGTCATCATTGTCCCAGGGATGCGGGGCCGGTGCGCCGTTAACCGTCAGCAGTCCCGCCGCCACCATGGGATAGAAGGGGTTGGTGTCGACTTCGTTTTCCTGCAGAAAAGACTGCATGCCGGCAATCTGGTTGCTGCTGATATTCATCATGAAGTGATTGGGGGTATCCTCCGGCAACTGCGCCTGCCAGTCGTTGATCAGATCCGTGCGCAGCAGCGCCAGCGTCAGCAGCGACATGATGGTCAGCGAAAACACCAGCACCTGCAGCACGCTTTGCCGGCGTCGGCGACGCACTGCCGACATGGCCAGCATCCAGGCACTGCCCGCGCGCATGCCCGCTGCGGAACCGGTGCGCAACAAAAGGTATGACATGGCGCTTAGCACAAGTGCGACGCCCGCTACCGAGCCGACCAGAATAATGCTGATCAGCACATCCTGGCTGTACCAGAGAATCAGCACCAGCGCGCCGGCAATGCCGAAAATGTAGGGCAGTGAGGTACTTAAGGGTGCGTCGGCCAGGTCTTTGCGCAATACTCGCAGAGGCGAGGTATGTTTCAGCGCCAGCAGCGGTGGCATGGCAAATGCAAACAGGCAGATAAATGCGGTCAGCGCGCCCAGCCAGAAGGGCGTGAACGATGCCTCCGGCAGGGCAATCGGGATCACTGACTGCAGCAGCAACAGTATACCTTCATGCACCAGCCAGCCCAGCACAGAGCCCACCACCACAGCAATCAGCAGCAGCGACAGCAGAATGCCAAAGTAGATGGCCGAGATCTGGTTGGACGTGCAGCCCAGCGTCTTGAGAATGGCCGCATAATCAAAATGCCGCTCACTATAGCGCCGTGCCGTCAAAGCAATGGCGATTCCGGCCAGCAGCACCGCGAACAGGCTGCCCAGCAACAGGAAACTTTCGCCGCGCGCCAGTGCGTCGCTGACCTCCTGGCTCTCATCGCGCACGTCGCGCAACCGGAAATCACCGGCTGACTGCTCCCGCACCCAGTCGGCATAAACGTCCAGCTCGGCCAGCTCACCGGCAAACAGATAACGGTAGGTCACCCGGCTGCCGGGCTGAATAACATTGGTCGATGGCACATCATCCAGGTTCATCAATACCCGGGGACCGGCGTTGTCCATCATGCCGCCCTGCTGCCGGTCCGGTTCCTGCACGAGAACCCGGCTGACCACAAATTCGCCGTCCCCCAGATACAGCGTATCGCCCATCTCAAGACCCAGGCTGGGCAATACCCGTGACTCGACCCACACTTCACCGCGGGCCGGGCCGGCGTTGTCCGCATAGGCGGCACCAAATGGCTGATCGGCGACCCGCAGCTCACCACGCAGCGGGTAGGCTTCGCTGACCGCCTTGGCCGCTACCAGCAGATTGGCCTGATCGGAAAACACCATGGAGGCGAACGCCTGTACTTCGGCAGTCATCAGTCCACGCTGCGTGGCCTCGTCCAGCCATTCGCGGGGCGGCATCTGGCGTCCGCTGAGCACCCGGTCTGCGGCCAGCATGGTGGCCGATTCCTGCAACAGGGCGCGCTCCAGACGATCGGTGAACAGCGCGATGCCACTGACCGAGGTCACCGCCATGACCATGGCCAGCAACAGCAGCCGCAGCTCTCCGCCGCGCCAGTCACGCCACAATAGCCGCAACGCTACTCGCATCAAGGTGACCGGCGATGCCGTGGTCGCTGGCGAGTAATCAGACATGGGCGGCGTCTCCGGCAGTCGAAGCTTCTCCCGCGGTGCCATTCTCAACCCCACTGGTCTCCACTGCACTGTCTTCGGTAATCTCGCCGGCAACCAGCCGCACCAGGCGACCGCAACGCTGGGCGAGCCTGTCATCATGGGTGACCAGCACCAGCGTGGTGCCGAACTCTGCGTTCAGGGAGAACAGCAGATCAATGACCTTGGCACCCGTGGCGGCATCCAGGTTGCCCGTTGGTTCGTCGGCGAACAGGATTTTGGCTTCCGAGGCAAAGGCGCGGGCAATGGCAACACGCTGTTGCTCGCCACCGGACAGCTGATTGGGGTAGTGTTGCAAACGCGACTCCAGCCCGACCCGCTGCAACAGCGAGGCGGCCTTGCGGCGGGCGTCTTTGTCATTCTTCAGTTCAATCGGCAGCATGACGTTTTCCAGCGCGGTCAGGCTGGGCAGCAATTGAAAGGACTGAAACACAAAGCCTACGGAGCGGCCACGCAACTGTGCTCTTTCTTCCTCATCCATGGTGCTGAGGTTCTGGCCGTCGAGAAACATGTCGCCGGCACTGGCGCTGTCCAGTCCCGCCATCAGCCCAAGCAGCGTGGATTTACCGGAGCCGGACACACCGACGATGGCCACCGCTTCGGCGGCCTCGATACGCAGCGAAATATCATTGAGAATGATCAGCTGGCCTTCGCTGGTTGCCACCTGTTTGGTCAGATGTCGGGCTTCAATCATTGCTGTCATACTGGCTACCGCCTCGTGGTTAATGCTGACAAGTGATACGCCGTGGCGCAGTGAAACGGTTCATTGTACGGCCGTGACACGCTGGTGGCATTGGACCGGGATTGAATCCGCGGCGTATAAACAGTACTTTACCCTGTATTGGCGCCGGGCGAAGACCGCCTGTCGCCGTAAACCACCATTGTGCCGCTAGCGAGGTAGATAGCGCCGCTAGCGGCACAAAATACAGATTGTACCGATTTATGGTCTTTAACGCGCTCACATATATATTGCTGGCACCGATCCAGAGCTTTCGCGTCACTGGCAGTCTGCGCAGCATCCTGCTGTGCCTGCTGGTCAGTGTTGCCACCGTGGGCAGCGCCGAAGAAGACGACGGTGTGCTACTGGTATTCGGTGACAGCCTGAGCGCTGCCTATCGCATGGACCAGCAGGACGGCTGGGTGGCGCTGTTGCAGCAGCGCCTGGACGAGCAGGATCTTTCCATGCAGGTCGTCAATGGCAGTGTCAGCGGCGAAACCACCGCCGGCGGCCTGGCCCGGCTGCCGGCCATGCTGGAAGCCCATCAGCCGGACATCGTGATCCTGGAACTGGGCGGCAATGATGGTCTGCGCGGTCTGCCGGTGACCAGCATCCGGCAGAACCTGGAGCTCATGATACAGATGAGCCAGCAGACCGGTGCCGAGGTGATTCTGGCAGGCATCCAGATTCCGCCTAACTACGGGCCCCGCTACACAGGGCCCTTCTACGCCCAGTATGAAGAGCTGGCGAATCAATACGACCTGGTACTGATCCCGTTTCTGCTTGATGGCATCGCCGAACAACCGGCCCTGATGCAGGACGACGGTATTCATCCGACCGCCGAGGCGCAGCCAATGATCGTGGACATCGTCTGGCCGGTTCTGCAGGATCTGCTCAGGGCAATGGACTGACCTCGACCGCCGGACGCTGATCGGAAATCAGCATCAGCATGACCGCAGCTCCCAGATTGCAGAATGCCATCAACAAAAACGCGTTGTCATAGTTACCGAATCGGTCGTAGTAGGCTGCTGCCATCACCGGCCCCAGCGCTGTCATCGCAAAGGTGAACGGCATGGCAGTGGCACGCACCGAGCCCAGGTAGCGCCGGCCAAAGAACGTCGCCCAGATAACTTCCTGCAACGGAATCAATCCGCCCCAGCCAATACCCATGATCAGAAAGGCGGCGTACACCAGAAAATCATTCTGCGCCTGCACCGCCAGGACAATGATGATCAGCGCAAAACCGGTGATACCAGCGCCAATGGCTGCCAGAGGTTTGGCGCTGTAACGGTCAATGAATATGCCCCAGAATGGTTTGCTGATAAAGGAGGGAATGGAGCTCAGCGAAATCATGGAGGCGGCAACAACCCTGGAATATCCGGCATCCGTCATGAACGGGACGGTCTGCAGCAGCATCACCGTGATGGAAATCTGGAACAGACCAAATGCCACCACCAGGGCATAAAAGCGCCCGGTGCGCATGGCCTGACGCCGGGTCATCGAGCTGGCGAAATCCAGACGCGCCTTGTCGCCCATTTCCGAGGCCATTTCATCGGCAGTGCGACCGTCTGGATTCATGGCATAGTCCTCCGGGCTGCGGCGGATGACCAGCGCGGCCGGGAGCACCAGCACCGCCGCTCCGATACCCAGCACATGCCAGGCCTGGCGCCAGCCAAACACGTCAACCAGCCAGGTGGTCAGCACCGGTAACAATACACCGCTTAGCGATACGCCCATGGCGGCGAGGGCGACGGCCCGACCCCGGCGCTCGACAAACCACTTACCCAGTGTCACGTTGACCACCAGGTTGCCAATCATGGCAGCGCCAATGGTCAGAATGATGCCATTGATCAGCACCCAATGGGTAAGGCTCTGCACGCTGCCCAGCGAGAATACGGCGATCGAGAGAATGACCGCACCGACCAGAATAAACGGACGGCCACCGTACTTGTCGACGCCCGCACCGATAAAAAAACCGGTGAAAGCGGCCACCATCTGGCCGATGGAGCGGGCCGACGTGAACTCGGCGCGGGTCCAGCCAAAGGTGTCCGTCATCGGGACGGTGAACGGACCGATAATATAGTTCTGTAACCCCACTGCAACAAACTGCGTGACAAAAGCCGCTACGATAATCCAGTAGCCGTAAAAAACCGGGCTTCTACGCGCCACGGCTGGCGACACTCGCATCAGATCGCGGGGCGGCCGTCACGATCGCCTGGTAGCGACGCAGCACCTCATCCATGCCCAGTTCAAGCGATTCCACAATCAGGGCATGGCCGATGGAGACTTCCAGCACCTGGCCGCCGGACAGGAAGGTGGCCAGATTGTTCAGGTTCAGGTCATGGCCGGCGTTGACACCCAGCCCACAGGCCACGGCCCGGTCCGCGGTGTCAAAATAGCTTGCCAGAACCGACTGCGTTTTTTGGCCATCGCCGGCGTCAAACGTTCGCGCATAATGCTCGGTGTACAGCTCGACACGATCGGCACCCACGTCGGCGGCCAGGTCGGCAGCCGCTGGCTCCGGGCCCAGGAACAGGCTACTGCGCACGCCCCACTGCCGCAGCTGCGGCAACACCTCATTCAGCAGGCTGCGGCTTTGCGCAATCTGCCAGCCGTGATCGGAGGTCAACTGCCCCGGTTCATCAGGCACCAGCGTGCACTGGGCCGGTCTGAGCTTATCAATCAGAGCCATGAAGTCGGCGGAAGGATAACCTTCCACGTTGAACTCCACCTCCGGATATTCCTTCAGCAGCGCCGCAATATCGCGCGCATCCTGCCGGGTAATATGTCGCTCGTCCGGTCGCGGGTGCACAGTAATACCCTTGATACCATGGCCGATGATCTTGCGCACAAAATGCAGCAGATCAGGATAGTTGGTACCACGCGAGTTGCGCAGCAGGGCGATCTTGTTAACGTTGACGCTGAGAACGGTCATGAGTCGGCCTGTGGTTTTTGAGAAGATAGATCAGAAGAATTGTCAGTCAGGAAATCGAAGACCAGCCGGTTGAAGGTTTCAGGCTTTTCCGCGTGCAGCCAGTGGCCGGCCTGCATCAGGGTCTTGATGGATGCCCGAGGGAAATGGCGTAACGTCTCATCGCGGTGCGATTCGTTGATATAGTCCGACAGGTCACCACGGATAAATAGCACCTCCCGGTCGAACACGCCGTCGCCGGCAGGCTTGTCGCGCAATGCCGGGTAGCTGTCACGCAGCGCCGGCAGATTGATACGCCAGCTGTAACCGCCTTCGTCATCGCGCACCAGATTACTCAGCAGAAACTGCCGCACCAGTTCATCGTCAACCCAGGCCGCCAATTGTTTATCGGCTTCGGTTCTGCTGGTCAGCGCATCCACATCCAGTGCGCACATGCCATCAAATATTTCGTCGTGCTCGCCACGCTCGCCGCCGTACTGCACCGGCGCAATGTCGGCAATTACCAGACGCTTGATACGCTCGGGATGATCCATGGCCAGCTGCATGGCGACCTTGCCGCCCATCGAGTGGCCGAGCACATGTGCCGATTCGATGCCCTGGTCATCCATGAAGTCGACGACGTCTTGCGCCATCAGGGGATACGACATGGCGTCGTCATGTGGCGAACCACCGTGATTTCGCAGATCAAGGCCGTAAACGGTGAAGTGTTCGGCAAGCTTGCGGCTGTGCCACGCCCAGTTGCTCAGGCTGCCGAACAGGCCATGCAGAATCAACAGCGGTTCACCGGACTCGCCATACTGACGGAAATTCAGTTTCACAGATTGTCCCTGATCCAGCCCAGCACATCGTCATGGTGAGTCTTGGTCTTGACCTTGTCCATGACATGCCGCAGCTTGCCATCCTTGTCGATTATGTAGGTCTGGCGCAGGATGCCGTCATATTCACGGCCCATGAACTTTTTGGGACCCCAGGCACCGTATTTGTCGGCCACGGCATGGCCTTCATCCGACAGTAGCGTGAAGTTCAGCGATTCCTTGTCGATGAATTTCTGCAGGCGATTGACCGGATCGGGGCTGACACCCAGAACCACTGTGTCCTGTGCAGTCAGCTCCTTGGCACTGTCACGCAGACCACAGGCCTGCACCGTACAGCCGGGGGTCATGGCTTTGGGGTAAAAATACAAAACCACATTTTTCTTGCCCTTGAAATCGGCCAGCGACACGGTCTCTGCGTCCTGATTCTGTAATTTGAATGCTGGCGCGGGCTTACCCACAGCGGGAATCGACATAAACTTGCTCCTTGAATATTGCCGATAGTATAACGCCAGCACCGCTCAGCTTCATCCCCTGCCTTGAGGCCTGACCGTCTAAAGGTCCATAATGGCAACTGCATTCATGGCAACAGGATGGGCAGCACACAGATATGGTAGCCGCCAGACGCATTGTGGTGTTAACCGGCGCCGGCATTTCCGCCGAGTCCGGTATACAGACCTTCAGAGCCAGCGACGGCCTGTGGGAGAACCACCGTATTGAGGATGTCGCCACACCCGAAGGTTTTGCGGCCAACCCGATAGCCGTGCATCAATTTTACAATGACCGGCGCCGCCTGCTGCTCAGCGACACTATCCGCCCCAACCCCGCCCATACTGCGCTGGCCCGCCTGGAGCACAGCATTGTTGATCTGCCGGAGCATGAGTTCCTGCTGGTGACCCAGAATATCGACAATCTGCACGAACGTGCCGGCAGTCGGGCACTGGTGCACATGCACGGTGAGCTGCTGAAGATGCGTTGTGAACAGAGCGGGCTGAGTTTCGATCTGCGTGAAGACCTGACGCTGGATACCTGCTGCCGCTGCTGCCGGGTCCCGGGAAACCTTCGTCCTGATGTCGTCTGGTTTGGCGAGATCCCGTTGGCCATGTCCAGAATCACCAAAGCCCTGGAGAACTGCGACCTGTTTATTGCCATCGGTACCTCGGGCAGTGTCTACCCCGCTGCCGGGTTTTTTGAACTGGCACGCGAGCATGGCGCCCATACCGTCGAACTCAACCTGGATAACACCAATGCCACGTTTGACGAGCACATCTGTGGCCCGGCCAGCGAAGTGGTACCCGCTTATGTTGAGAGGCTGCTTAGCTGCGCATCGTAAATCAGCAGTTACTAACTGGCACTACTGGTTCTCGCTGGAACAAAAAAAAAGGCGAACCGGAGTTCGCCTTTTTTTTATCTTCGAGCTGAGTTAAACGCAGCCGGATCCCATTACATGCTGTAACGCAGGGTCAGGGAATAACGACGACCCAATGGATCGTAGGTAGACGGGTAGATATTGCCAGTATTGTACGCTGTGGCGCCAATGTTTGACCCTACTACGTCAGGCTCGCGATCCGCCAGGTTCAGGATGCCCAGGGTAACTTCGAACTCCTCAGTGATGCTGCCGCGCACTGTCAGGTCAAAGTAGTTGGCTGCGTCCATTGATCTGAACTGCGGCTGATACGTGCCAGAACCCGGCTCAACTTCCATCTCAGACAGGTATCTCCACAACAGTGACACATCAACATCGCGGTCCAGTACATTGGTCTGCAATGTAGCTCGCTGATTCGCCATGAACTCAGGCTGGATTGATGCACAGTTGCCACTATAGAAACCAGTACACTCACGGTTCAGGCCAGTAGGGCTGGCCTGGAACAGAGACTCATCAGTCCAGTTGATGCTGCCGTTGTAGCTAAGTGCACCAATATTGCCGAGATCAAACGTGTAGCTGGCGGTTGCATCGATACCAGATGTTTCCAGCGTACCCTGGTTACTTAACACCAGCGGCAGACCGGCAGTCGTTGCCACATTGCCGAACAGGTTGCCGGTTTCAGGGTTACGACGGATACCCGTACAAGCCGGATCCGCAGCCGAAGCACCCGAGATAGCGATGTTACCGGTCGCAAAGTTAGGTCCGAAACAGGCTGAGAATACGTCGTCCGGAGTGGGGTCAGTAATCGCCTCTTCAACCAGGATGCTGTAGTAATCCAGCGTCAATGACAAACCGGGGATCGCGGATGGCTGCCAGATTGCACCGATAGTCCAGGTTTCCGCATCTTCCGCTTCCAGATTCGGGTTGCCACCGGTGGTAACATTCACCTGACCCGCTGGGTCGACGACGATACCGCCGATAGTGTTAGAAGGGGCGCCCTGGGCCAGACACACCGCGAGCAGGTCCGGATTGCCGTTAGGTGCAGCGCCGGCACATGGATCAGATGAGAAGTTATCCAGGCCGGTGACGGCCGGGTCGAACAATTCACTGATGTTAGGTGCACGAGTTACTCGCTGGAAGTTACCACGGAACTGCAGGTCCTCAGTTGGCGACCAGGTGCCACCGATCTTCCAGGTGTCTTCTACACCGGTTGTTGAGTAATCAGAAGAGCGGAAACCAAGCTGGAGGGTTAATTCCTCGATCAGCGTCATGCCCTGCAAGACCGGAACGTTGGCTTCGAAGAAGAATTCGGATACGTCATACGTACCGAAAGTGTTAGGAGCGGCAGCGCCGTTACCCAGAACTTCACCCGGCGTCTGCGTCAGCAGGTCGTTGGTCAGGCCGGCAACATACTCACGATACTCGTAACCGAATACGCCGGAAATAGCCGCATCAACAGTCGGCAGGGCCCATGGCAGGTCACCACTGACAAAGGCCTGGAACTGTTCCAGTTCGGTGAATTCCGAGCCACCGTTACCCACATCAAGAAACTCACCCACTTCAGGTGTGATGCTGCCCAGCGGACCCCACAGGTCAATGGGCACACAGCCGCCAGAGGTATCCAGACAGGTGTCCGGGTTAGTGGCCCGGACCGCCTGGGTCAGACGGGAACGGGTACCGTTACCACCTTGTTGCTGGCGCAGATCAGACTGGCCGGTGGCGTAAAACATGTCCCATGACAAGGTGTCAGTAATATCGCCGCGAACGCCTGTCTTGAACTGCCAGGCAGTGGTTTTGCGCTCATTGGTACGAGGACCAAGCTCAAGGAAACGACGGGCGTAGTTGACATTCACTTCCTGGTAAGCAGGATCAGTCGGGTCGGTTGCGCCAGCAGCGGCGGCACATTCTGCAGCGCTAATCTGAAACGCACCACACAACTGACTACGGGTCGTATCTGCGATGAAAGGATTGGACAGAGGCGTCATTGCAGAAAAACCGAAACTGCCTGATGGCGCAAGATTGGTGATGTTGGTGCTTTGTACGAACAGCATTTCGGAATACCACTCAACTTCATCTGTCAGTTGGTAGTTGGCGCTGCCGAATGCACGGTACTGCTCAAGTGGAAGCTGGAACAGGTTAAAAGGGTTGAAGTTGAAATCCTGGTAATACGGCTCGAGACTTGAACCATCCGGGGACGACTGCAAAAAGCCACCAGTATAGCCAGGGACCACTGCAGCGATGTCAGCGGTGCTTGCACCCGGCAGCGTGAAACGAGTGGGAATTGTTGTCGATGAACCACCCGCGTTGCCGCTGATAGAGGAAATATTGTCTACGCTGTAATCACGTTCGCCCTGCGTCAGCGCCGTGCGGTCAGTGTAACCCAGGCTTATAACGGCATTGCCTCGGTTGTCATCGAAGTTACCACCCAGAGTCAGGTCAAAACGATTTGATTCACCGCCACCTTCAAACGTATCGGCTTGCGAAACACGGATATCCAGGCCTTCAAAATCGGTACGGGTACGGAAGTTGATAACACCGGAAATAGCGTCGGCACCATAAGTGGAACCAGCGCCGCCAGTAAGCACGTCAACCCGCTCCAGCAGAGCAACTGGAATGATGTCCAGGTTGGTACGACCCTGGAGGTCGGCGGGGACAACGCGTGTACCATTTAACAGTGCGATGTTCCGGTTGCTGCCCAGACCACGCAGGTTGATGAAAGTAGAACCACCGTTACCATTGTTTACCGCGGCACCAATGCTGGGGACAACGCCTGGAATTTCTCGCAGGAATTCCTCAACAACGTTGACCTGACGCATTTCGATTGTTTCTGCATCCACAGAAGCAACCGGGCTGGACAGAGTCAGGTTGGGGCTGCTAATACGGGAACCCGTTACAACCACCTCCTCTATCTGGGCCCCGGCATCCTGTGCCTGTGCTGTGGAGAATGCGCCCAACCCTACAGTATAGGCGCTTGACAGCATGGCCAACTGAATGGCCCGACTTAATTTAGTATTCTTTATCATCAGTTACTCACCTTTGATTATCAAGGTCTGCGCCATATCCATATGGTTCAAATACGTTGACAGCACCCTGAGTAGTAGACATTTATTTTAAGTGTGACATAACAATTACAATTTGTTACATCACAGTACCGGCCATTTTTAACACAGTGGCGGACACATTGGAATATGCTTATCGTCATTAAGACTGGTAATTATGAACAAATTCACATTTTTGTTGTCAAAGGCGGGATTATTGCCGATGTGGGCTTATATATTGCGCGATGAGACTGACGGCTGCAGGTCAGTCCAGCAAAGCCTGCAGAGCAGCCGGCAAATAGGGCCTGCCCAGGGCATTGACCGCCGTGGTAATGATCCGCGCGCGCAACATCTGCTCACCGGAGTCGGCATGGACAATGCCCTGGTCAAACGCCAGCCGGATTCTCGAGTCCATTACCGGCGCCACCGTGACATCGAAGGCATCTCCACTGCGCAGGGAGCGCAGAAAATCGATTTCCGCACGCACCACAACCACAATAATGCCGTCGGCCGTGAGCCGGGCAAAATCGAGACCACGGGATTTGAGAAATTCGTGTCGGGCGTGTTCGAGGTAATTCTGATAGACGGCGTTGTTGACCACACCCTGCATGTCGCATTCGTAATCGCGGACTGTCATGCGATGTTTGAACAGGGACATAGGAGTTCCGCCAGAAATGCCACTCGGGAAAAGTGGTGCCGACACCAGGAGTCGAACCCGGGACCTACTGATTACAAGTCAGTTGCTCTACCACAGCTGAGCTATGTCGGCGTCTTCAGGAAGTGTGTAACCGAAGACATTTGGTCAACACTTTCAGGCCGCGCATACTAACAGTGAACAAATCGTTCGGCAACATTTTTTTAGCAAATCCACGCCACCAGCCCCAAGGATCAATTGAACACCCGGGGATTATAAGATAACTTACTGATTTACCCGCGATCATGGCAGACAGTAAGATGGCAAGGGCTCACGAAACGGCAGCATGGCGTAAGCTCCAGGCTCATCAGGTTCAGTTATCCTCGTCGGACACCCGCATCACCGATCTGTTTTCGCGCGACCCGCACCGCTGTTCAGCACTCACCTTTGACTGCGGCCACATTCGGGCTGATTTTTCCAAGCACCTGGCAACGCCGGAAACACTGAGCCTGTTAACGGAACTTGCTGACGCCCAGTCGCTTCCCCAGGCCATCGCCGATCTGTTTAACGGGACGCTCGTCAACAACACCGAGCAGCGCCCTGCCCTGCACATGGCCCTGCGAGGCCTGGACGTAGTGGCCAACCCCGGCATCAGGACAGCGGTCGACGCGGCGCTGGTACAAATGGAAACCCTGGTCAGTGCCGTGCATACGGGTGCCTGGCAAGGCTATGCCGGCGAGGCTGTCCGCGATGTGGTCAACATTGGCATCGGCGGTTCCGATCTGGGTCCGGCCATGGCCACCCGGGCGTTGCGCGCCTACCATCAGGGCAGTGTTCGCTGCCACTTCGTCTCCAATGTCGACCCGGCGCATCTGCACAGCTGCCTGGAGATGCTGCGACCGGAAACCACCCTGTTTGTGGTGGCCTCAAAGTCCTTTACCACGCTGGAAACCATGCAGAACGCTGAACAGGCACGCCGCTGGTTTATTGCCCGGGCCGACGACAGGGCACTGGCGGAGACCCGGGTGCATCAGCATTTTGTAGCGGTCACCGCGAACAAAGAGGCGGCGCTGGCATTTGGCATCCGGGACAGTCAGATATTTCCGATGTGGGACTGGGTCGGTGGCCGCTTCTCTCTTTGGTCAGCCATCGGACTGCCGATCGCTTTTGCCGTTGGCATGCCAGCCTTCCGTCAACTGCTGGCCGGCGCGGCACTGGTGGACCAGCACTTTGCGAGCGCGCCACTGGCCGCCAATGTTCCGGTTCTTATGGGGCTGTTGACCATCTGGTATCGCAACTTCTGGAATGCCGGCAGCCACGCCGTACTGCCTTATGCCCAGGATCTGGAGCTGTTGCCCGGCTTTTTGCAGCAACTGGAAATGGAAAGTCTGGGCAAGTCGGTCTGTCGCGACGGTGAAACCACGGAACTTGCTACCGGCCCGGTCATCTGGGGCAGCGCCGGTACCAATGGCCAACACTCTTTTCATCAACTGCTGCATCAGGGCACGGACATGATTCCGGCGGACTTTATCGCCGTCGCACGACCCACGGCACCCGACAACCTGGTGCAGCATCAGCACCTGCTGGCCAACTGTTTCAGCCAAAGCCGGGCCCTGATGACAGGAAAATCCCGACAGCAGGTGCTCGACGAATTACACGCCGAAGGGGTTGATATTGCCCGGGCGGAATCGCTGGCCGCGCACAAAGCCGTGCCCGGCAACCGACCCAGCACCACCCTGCTGCTGGACGAACTCAATGCATTCAACCTGGGCAGCCTGATTGCCCTGTACGAACATAAGGTTTTTGTGCAAAGTGTGCTCTGGAATATCAATGCATTTGACCAATGGGGTGTTGAAATCGGCAAACAATTGAGCAAGCCGGCATTTGCCGCGCTGACGGGTGATGACGCTGCAGCACAATCGCTGGACGCCTCCAGCCAGGCACTGATCCGCCACTGCCTGCATCAGGCCGGGAGTAAAGAATGAGCACACAGGACAACTACCCTGATAGCGGGGCACCAGGCGCCGACAGGATCATTGTGGGCAGCGAGGAATGGTGTGCCCTGCCTACCCTGGGCATTCCGGCGGTAAAGGTGCGTGTCGACTCAGGCGCCAAGACTTCCTCATTACATGCATTTAATATCCGGTCGTTTCTGCGCGCCGGCAGCTCATGGGTCAGCTTCGAAGTTCACCCCCTGCAGAACAACCGGCGGACCATCATTCGTTGCGAAGCCGAAGTCATCGACAAGCGCGTCATCAAAAGTTCCAGTGGTATCGGCGAAAAACGTTACGTGGTGCGCACCAGCCTGCAACATCGTGACCGGCAGTGGGACATTGAGCTGACGCTGACCAATCGCGACTCCATGGGTTATCGCATGCTGCTGGGCCGTGAAGCCATGAACGGGCGCGTTCTGGTAGACCCCGCCGCGAGCTTTCTGGGCGGCGACATCAAACACAAGCAGATCGAGGCCCTGTACAAGGAACACACCCGGGAAACCTCGGGTCTGAGTATAGGCCTGCTGGCCAGCAACCCCGAGCTGCCCAGCAACCAGCGCATCATGGAGGCTGGTGAAGAGCGTGGCCACCGCATCCGTTTTTATGACGTACGCCAGTGCTACATCAAGCTGGATGCTGAACACCCGGAAATTCACTATCGCGGCGGCCGTCTGCTCAATGGCCTGGATGCTGTCATTCCCCGTATCAGGCCGGATCTCACATTTTATGGCTGTGCTCTGGTGCGGCAGTTCGAGAACCTGGGGATCTATTCATTGAACAGCGCTGCGGCTATCAGCCATTCGCGCGACAAGCTCTACTCGTTGCAGCACCTGTTGCAGCAGGGGCTGCCGATTCCTACTACCGGCTTTGCCGACAGCCCTCTGGATTCGGATGATCTGATTGACATGGTCAATGGTGCGCCGCTGGTCGTCAAACTCCTTGAAGGTCCGCAGCGGCGCGGCGTGGTGCTGGCAGAATCCAAAACCGCTGCGGAAAGCCTGATTAACGCTTTCAAATCGCTGCAGGCCAATTTGCTGGTGCAGGAGTATGTCAAAGAGGCCGAGGGCAAATCCCTGCGCCTGCTGGTGGTCGACAACAAGGTGGTTTGTGCCGTTGAGCGGCAGGCCCTGCCCGGGCAGTTCCGCAGCAACAAGCAGCATGGCACCAGTATCGTAGCGGCACGCATCAGCAGCGAGGAACGGCGCATTGCCATCAAGGCGGCCAAAAGCATGGGCCTGCGGGTAGCCGGCATTGATATTATCCGGGCCCGAAAAGGTCCGTTGCTACTGGAGGTGAGCAGTTCGCCATCACTGGACGACATGGAAGATGTCTGCGGCAAAGACCTGGCCGGCGCCCTGATCAGCGCCATCGAAAAACAGCTGGGCTGGAAGCGCCGGCTGGCCACTCCCATCGGCAATGGCGATACGTCATCGAACCCGACTTAATGACTTCCGCCGGGCCCGCTCATGCCACGATCAGCTTCCGCAAGGCCCGCCCGCGGGATATGGACTGGGCATACCAGATTTTCAAGACCGGCATGCAATCGTACATCACGCAAACCTGGGGCTGGGATGAACTTTTCCAGGAACACAGCTTTTTTGCCAACCTGCCGGCCTCCGGTTTTGTTATTGCCAGTATCGACGCGCCCGCCGGGTCACCCGCAGAAGCCGGTCAGGTCGACATTGGCGGGTACTGTCTGAAACCAAAAGCCGATCACCTGTACCTTGAGATGTTGCTGATCGACCCGGCCTGGCAGCGGCGAGGATACGGTTCCGCCATCATGGCGGAGGTCATGCGCGAAGCGCACCGCCGCGATATGGCTGTTCGCCTGAGCGTATTAAAAATCAATCCCGCCTACCGGTTCTATCAGCATCTGGGCTTTGTCATCGAGACCGAGGACGATATCCGTTACCGCATGATCAGCACAGCCTGATCCGCTTTACGGATCAGGGCTGCATCAGCGCCAGCAGTTCGGCGGTTTTAGCCTTCATCAGTGCCCGGTCGCCGCGCGACTCCACGTTCAGCCTCACGACCGGTTCGGTGTTGGACATGCGCATGTTGAAACGCCACTCGGCAAAATTCATGCTCAATCCATCGGTATGATCAACGGTCTGCGCCAGCGGCGCATAGGCCTTTTCCACAGCAGCCAGCAGTGCCGCGGGATCCTCAACGGTGCGGTTGATTTCACCGCTGGCCGGGTATGCCGCCATGCGCTCGGCAACCAGTTGCGACAGGGATTTACCCTTGCGCGAGATCAGCTCACATACCAGCAGCCAGGGAATCATGCCACTGTCGCAATAGGCAAAATCGCGGAAATAGTGGTGCGCACTCATTTCGCCGCCGTAGATGGCATCTTCCCGCCGCATACGCTCCTTGATGAAGGCATGGCCGGTTTTGCACTGCACGGCCCTGCCCCCGAACTGCTCACAGATCTCGATGGTGTTCCAGGTCAAACGCGGGTCATGAATAATGCTGGCCCCAGGCTCTCGCTCCAGAAAACTCTGCGCCAGCAGGCCGACAATATAATACCCCTCAACAAAGTCACCATTTTCATCAAAAAAGAAGCAGCGATCAAAATCGCCATCCCAGGCAATGCCCAGATCCGCCTTGTTAGCCTTGATTGCGGCGATGGTCGGGGCGCGGTTTTCTTCCAGCAGGGGGTTGGGTACGCCATTGGGGAAATGGCCATCCGGCTCGTGATGCACACGCACAAACTCGAAAGGCAGCTCACAGGCCAGGGCATCGGCGATCGGGCCAGCGCCACCATTCCCGGCATTGATCACCAGCCGCAATGGTTCCAGTGCCTGAACGTCAATGTAGGATAGCAGGTGTTCAATATAGGCTTCACGCGTGTCTTCCCGTCGCAGAGACCCGATTTCGGCCGGCACGGCAAACTCACCGGCTTCGGCCAGACGCCTGATATCGTGCAGGCCTGTATCGCCACTGATCGGACGCGAGCCTTCGCGCACCAGTTTCATACCGTTGTAGTCCATCGGATTGTGGCTGGCCGTGACCACGATGCCGCCGGCCGTTTTCAGGTGCGACGTGGCAAAATAGATCTCCTCGGTGCCACACTGGCCGATGTCAATGACATCAACACCACCGTCCATCAAACCGCGCGTCAACGCATCACACAGCTCACGGCTGCTCAGGCGGATGTCGTGGCCGACCACCACATCTTTGGGCTGCAGGTAATCGGCGTAGGCGCGGCCGATACGATAGGCGATTTCGGCATTGAGCTGATCGGGCACACGGCCGCGGATGTCGTAAGCTTTAAAACAGGTTATATCCATATTGAACCCCGGCCAGCGTTTCAGCGGCGTTTGTAAATATGCTGATAGTTGTAGTTGGTCGCTTCCACGAAGCCCTCGACACTGCCGCAATCGAAGCGCCTGCCCTTGAACCGGTAACCCAGTACCTTGCCCTGCTGAGCCTGTGTCATCAGGGCATCAGTGATCTGCAACTCGCCGTTGCGACCCGGGGGTGTAGTGCGCAGGATGTCAAAAATATCCGGCGTCAGAATATAGCGTCCGATAATGGCCAGATTCGAAGGTGCATCAGCCGGATCGGGTTTTTCCACCATCTGGTTAATACGGAAGACACCAGGCTCGATCTCGTCACCGTCAATCACACCATACTTGAATGTTTCTTCGCGCGGCACCTCTTCAATGGCCACGACGCTGCACTGATATTTTTCGTACAACGCCACCATCTGCGACAGCACACCATCACCGTCAGTGACACAATAGTCATCGGCCAGCACCACACCAAAAGGCTCGTTACCAATCAGGGTTTCGCCCGTCAGAATCGCATGGCCCAGACCTTTCATCTCCACCTGGCGGGTATAGGAGAACGTACACTCACTCATGATGTGACGCACTTCCTTCAAGGCGTTTTCTTTTGATGTGCCGGCAATCTGGGTTTCAAGTTCAAAACTGATGTCAAAATGGTCTTCAATGGCCCGCTTGCCACGCCCGGTAACAATCGCGATGCCCGCCATGCCTGCCGCCAGCGCCTCTTCCACGCCGTACTGGATCAGCGGCTTGTTAACCAACGGCAACATCTCCTTGGGCATTGCCTTGGTGACGGGCAAAAAACGGGTACCATAGCCGGCCGCCGGAAACAGACATTTTTTAATCTTCATTTGACATACTCCTTTTCATTTGTCGGCCGGTACTCGACCGTACACATCCTCAAATCTGACAATATCGTCTTCACCCAGATAATCGCCGGTCTGAACCTCGATCAGTTCAATCCATTCATCACTGTTATTCTGCAGGCGGTGTTTGCAACCCAATGGCAGAAATGTCGACTGGTTGGCCGTCAGCGTGAAAACCCGCTCATCACAGGTTACCGTTGCCTCGCCGCTGATCACCACCCAGTGCTCTGCCCTGTGATGGTGCATCTGCAATGACAGCGCTGCACCAGGACGGACCCTGATATGCTTGACCTGAAAACCCGGCCCATGTGCCAGGCTTTCATAGGACCCCCAGGGCCGATACACCAGGGTATGGTTGACGGCTTCAGAACGTTTCTGCTGCTCCAGCCACTGCACGACCTGCTTGACGTTCTGCACCTGGTCCTTGTTGGCTACCAGGACGGCATCTGCCGTTTCCACGATAACTGCATTTTCGATGCCAACCGCAGCCACCAGCCGGGACTCCGAGCGGACATAACTGTTGCTGACGTCCACACAGTGAACATCGCCGATCACCACATTATTGTCGCGCGTGCGATGCTCACTGACGTCCCAAAGCGCGCTCCAGGCTCCCATGTCGCTCCAGGCAGCGGCCATGGGAATCACCACCGCGTCGGCGGTTTTTTCCATCACAGCGTAGTCGATCGAATCGGAGGGGCAGGTGGCGAATATCTCCGCCGACACCCTGACAAAATCGCCGTCCTGCTGAGGCCTGTCTCTTATACACATCTGACGCTGCCGACGATCTACTCTGTGTAGAT
>OLID01000159.1_pt1 | contig 38615 bp, 29 predicted proteins | sample 1609361 | NCBI WGS metagenome assembly OLID01 (sample SAMN05416778, study PRJEB24817) | seawater metagenome | isolation source: Sea water | place: Canada:Atlantic | collected 2013-07
TACACAGAGTAGATCGTCGGCAGCGTCAGATGTGTATAAGAGACAGGTATAATGTTAGGGATGCTGACTGGAAGATTTGTTCGAATAACGAGAATAGATGCTCGCTTCAAGTTACTCAGATTTAAAAATTATTGGTTTTATTTATTTAATGGTCAACATACAAGTTTCAAGAAAATGAAACATATGAGAGCTAAGAATAAAAAACATCTATTTACTAAGGCTGATATTTTAATTGACTCTAACACAAAGACACACCTTTATTCTGGAATAGTCGTGGATTATGAAATTGATGGTAATGATTGTAGAACTTTAAGTAAAGTAATGCTTCAAAATGCGGAACGCTATAGCCTTAAAGATGGCAAGAAAATTCCAGTTATTATTCCTGGTAATTTATTGGTTGTAGATTGTCAGACGATGAAAAATATTAATTTGACATTTATCTACGAAGAAGCAGAAGAAGTATTAAAGTCGAAAATACCAAGCTCAATTGAGGTGGTATTTGGTTTACTAATAATATTATTGATTCCTGTTTTTATCTTTCAATCAGATAGCATTACTTGGAATGTGTATTTAAATTATTTTGAGCTTCCGTGGTACCTGAAGATAGTCTCCTATTTGTTGACAGTTCAGGTGTTAAGTATCATTAACCCTTTCGTTAAAAAGAAAGATGAATATAAATATGTGAATCTGAAAACTTTTATTGCTAAACTAATTTGGGTTGTCTTATTAGGCTTTATTCTGTATTTATTCATTTAAAGTCAAGCCATTAGCATTGTTTAATCATTCATGATAGTTGGTATTCATTATAATTTACCTATCTTTACACCTCTCTAAGCAATTAGATAAAGAAATTTAAGACAAGCCACATATGGCTGTGTGGATTAGAAGCCCCTAAGATGTATCAATATCGAAGGGGTTTTGTCTTTCTATACGGTTCGATAATCAACTGAAATAGAATATTTCAACTTAAATTTAGTCTCAAATAATAGAATTTAATATCTTTACTCTAGAACGAGTTCTTTTAAATTGAATCAAAATCCAATTGATTTTACGTGAACAAATCGGCGAACAAACGATTTTTAGAAGTGCGTAAAACATTGATAACCAGTAGAGGTGGAAAACATTAGTCGGTCCCGTCCAGACCGCAAACTTGTTTAAAGTGAAAATACGCCTTTTATGGCTGAAAGGTTAGAAACCCCTAAGATGTATCAAATATCTTGGGGGTTTTGCTTTTGTGTGTATTTGTGTAAAACGTTCTTTCACCGTCAAATTTATTGTTCTATTTGATTATTTTAAATAATTCAGTTCTATTCATTTACCACACGATGCACAACACCATTAATCTCTATTAAATAAATGCCTTGAGGTAAATTATTAAACTCCAAATGCAAAGTAGTATTTGACCAATGCATATTGAGATTGACTTCCTTTCCTAATGCATTGAATACTAAAGGTTTTGAGTCAGGAGAAATTCCAGTAATATGCAACTCATTGGATATTGGAACGGGAAACAACCTGATATCGGTTTTATCACTTTCATTAATGCTTGAAGTTATGTCTTCGTTTTGAGTTACGTGTACAGAATCAGTAAAGACCCCGCCAGTTACAATTACATAACCTGACCTAACTGACCCGCTTGGATTATCAGATGCTATAATATTAAAAGAATCATTTCCTGTGCCGGTTGAAGTCGAAACTGAAATCCAAGGTTCAGTTGCGGCTACGTTCCATGTCGCCCACGTATCATGCGAAACGGAAACTGGTTCCGTGCCACCAAGGTGACTGAAATTTACGGTGTAAGGATTGACCTGCATTGTAGAAGCTGCCTGCACGATTACAATGGTATCGACATCATTTACATTTTCAACAAAGACATAACCAATTCGCTCAGTGTTGTTATTATTAACAGAAACGTTTAAAGTACTACCTTGACTAAAATTAAAATATCCAGCGTTACCACTTGTTAAATTCGGTATTAACCAAGAGTTTGGTGAGTTCATGGTCCAATTGAATTTCGAAGAAAATTCTAGTGCTTCTGTTGATGTACCAGCCGCACCAATATAAATTGTGTCTTTCGCAGTTTCTAGATCTCCATTCATCGGTTCAATATTGAAAATGAAATTACTAGGAGTAAATGTACCTGCACCATTTACAACACTATTGATGGCATAGTATCCATCATGTGAACCGCTCCAACCAAAATTCATATGGAAATTATTTGATGAATTATAACCGTCAATTAAATAAAAGTGACCGCCGCCTTTTGCGAAAACTGGTCTTCCATTATCTAGCTCATGTTTAATTCCATCAATCAAATCGGCTAATGTTGGAAATAAAAAAGTTGCTGTACCGAACATTCTTGGGGAGTATCCAAAATGCTCTTTTAGTACTGTTGAACTAAAGAAGGACAAAGAATTTGTGCCACTCCAATCCATATCAACGGCGACACCTAAATCATACATCAATTGTGCTACTTGGTCATTTGCACTTGAAACATTATTTGGCATTAAAGAATAATTGTAATTTGCCAAGGAAAAATCTGAGCATTCCGATGGAGAAAGGCTGTTACAGTGATTTCCAAATCCAGTAATTGGATATGCATAATATTTGCAAATTTGCGCCATTGCTGTTGCGTTACATCCTGTATATGCTCTGCCGCACGCACCTCCAGAACCAACAGTTGGTACTAATGCATTGTAGTAACATGTTTGGTTCCAAGTTGTAGTTAAAAATGGAGCAACTTGCGCGTTAATCGAAAAACTGGATACGATTAAAGAAAAAAGTAGAAGTCGTTTCATAAAATAGGTTTGTATTTATTAGACGATAAAAAGAAGAAAAACGTTGATTATATTTATTAATTACTGTTTTTAATCGTGGAGGAAATAAGCACATTATTTCAAAAAATCTGTATTTTCACCTAAAATCCAATTATGAAAGTCCTTTTTTCAATTGTCCAAGCAGTTTTGTTTGTATCTGCAGTTTTTTCGCAGGATGAAACTGAAGATATAAAATATATCTATCCTGATCATGCCTTCGAAAAAGGTAGCACCGAATTCATGTATGGAAACAATGTTGTGCTACGTGCAGATCAAACTCCGGAATCAAAAGCGTTGGATACATTGAGAATCGGAGATCCAATTACGATTATAAAGAAAGGAGAAACAACGTCTGACGTTAACGGTCGACCTTCCTATTGGTATAAGGTAAAGGCAAATAACAAAACTGGTTATGTTTTAGGCGGATGGATTTCATTGGATAGTAAGGAAATCAATGAAAAAAAATATTTAGTAATTTTTTCAGAGCGCGATGAACGTCTCTATGCGCGTACACGTGTTGTGTCAAAAGATAAATCGTATTATGGACATGAAATTGAGTTGAGTACGTACCTCATTTCAGTCGATATTACAGATAATCATGGATTAAAGGAAGTCGATGCAATTTTTGTGATTTCTATGCATGCTGAGGCTTGCGGTGTAGTTGGTGGTCAGGCTTTTTTGTTTGATTCTGGTGAACGACTATTCGAGGCAATTCGCACTTCTAGCGTATCGGAGGCTGGATTGTTTTGGTTTGAAGAGAGCATTGAGTTTAAAGGACCTGACTACTGGGAAGATAATATTGTTTATTTCTCAAGTGAGAGTGGCGAGTATATGGACGATTCAATGGATTGGACAAAATCAGTTACAAATACTGTGAAATTGACTTGGAATGGTCAGCAATTTACTCCAGATGTTCGGAAATTAAATTTTGAAGAGTCAGAGAGCCATTAGGTTTCAAATCTTTCAATCGGTTTGTATTGCTTTTTTTGAAAATCTGGCTGTTTTATTCAAAATTTCTCATACTTAAAGTAGTTAATTTTACCCTGTAAACAGTGCGTTTAAGAGTACTAATTCGGTTTACTAGAGCTAATTATAGCTTTCCAATAGTTCATTGTTTTTTTTCAAATTTCGCGTCTATTTTAACTAACTTTGCATCAAATTGTTAAATTATTTTTTTATGAAGATTATTACTACGCTGATTTCTTTATTTATGCTAAATGCAATACAAGCCCAAGTAAAGGAAAGAGTTGAAAATTCCTCGCTAAATAATGTTGATCCTGATTACACAGCCAATGTTCAATTTAAAGAAAAATTAGCTTCACTTGAAGGGACTTTTCAGATTCAATATTCGAATAATACTATTAAGCCTCTATTGTATAAAGAGACTGTTACATTGATAAATATATTGAGAGAGGATACGACGGATATTTACTTTGATCAATGCGAATTTGTTAAAATTTACATTCCTTCGAATGAAAAGATATCGGCAGTTGATTTTATTCCTCTTGAGAGGGAGAAATACGTGCCAGTTGTTAACTCTTCAAACGAATAACTAGACTTTATGAATATGAAAAATACATTACTCAGAACATTCAGCTTGGTATTATTTTCGAGCTTAATTACGAACTCGTATGCACAGAATAATTGTGCAGGATCGATTCCAATTGCAAGTTTAACGGGTTGCCCTGGAACCACTATTGCATCAAGTAATACTAATTCTTTGGCCGCAGGATCTTGTGAGGAAGGTACAAATGAAACGTGGTTTTCTTTTACAGCCCAAGGCGGAACGGCAGATTTTACGGTTACAGGTCCTGGAGGATTTCGTCCAGAATATTTAATTGTTAGCTCTACAACGAATGATTGTAACAATCTAGTGGAAGAGGATTGTGCTGATGCTACAGGAAATTATGCGGGAATTACAGGAACAACAACTGGTTTAACACCTGGGGATATATATTATGTTGTTGTTTCTTCAAATGGAAATGCTTCTGGAAATGTTACCGTATGTGTGGATAATCCTGCTGTGGTTGCGAGTTGTGTGAATAATGAGGAATGTGCTTCAGCACAAATCATAACACTTAACCCAACTGGAGGAGGAGCAGCATGTATTACAGATTGTAATAACGGTGCTACTCCAGGAATTGATTTTGTCGGTAACAATTGTGAGGATCAACCTTTTCCAGCTGTTTGGTATGAATTTACTACAAGTGCTGCGACTGGATCTATTGATATTGGATTAACAAGTGGTACGTTTTCCAATCCAGAATTTGCCTTGTATTTAGGAAACGCATGTGGACCTTGGACAATTGTAGCGTGCGCTGAAGGTGTTGCAGGTGCAGCGAATATGGCTGGAGTTAACGTAGCTGCTAATCAAACATACATTTTGGCAGTGTCAGACGCAACAGGAGATGAGGGAAACTTCAACTTGTGTATCACACAAAATCCTGATAATAGTGCTTGTAATACAACAGACGCTATTAGTGTAACATCCACGTCGATGGGGTCGCCATTAGCAGGACCGTACCAACCAGGAGAACAAGTAAACTTTTGTTATACAATTACAAACTGGCAAATGATCAATTGTAACTACCTTGGAGCGGTGGTTCCTACTTTTGGAGATTGTTGGGATCCATCTTCTTTTGGCGCCAATGGTGTGCCAAATACAATAACTACAGCGTTGAATGTCAATGGTGTGATTCAAAATTGCCCTCCTGGACCACCATGTGCGTATGCAGGATGTGCGGGTACCCCTTCTGGTTCATGGAGTTGGTTTCCTGCGGGTGCGGCAGTTTATAACGTCAACGGTTATTATCCATCTGGTACTCCAATGCCTGCTGGATGGTATTTTCTGTCAAGCTATAGTCCTTTAACTGGTGCTTGCGCGCCAGATCCAACTGATCCGGATAATACATACGGCGATGGGAATTTCCCAGCTTGTGGAACAAATACATTCGACTACACAGTGTGTTTTACATTGACTGCAGGGCCACTGGGTAATTGTTCAACTGGAACAACAGATTGCACGGTGTCAATGAAAACGTTTGCGGATGGTGAGTTTGGTGCTTGGAACAACATTGGTTGTACTGTAGATGCCGCTACTACAAACCCAGCGGGATTTAGTTGCTTATTACCAGCCACTGTTGAGGAATATTCTGGAAATTATGAAAACGGAGTTACGAATTTATCCTGGACTTCCGTAACTGAGCAGAATACTGATTACTTTGTTATTAGTCGTTCATCAAAATATAGTGAATTAAAGGAGATTGGACAGGTAAAGGCTGCAGGTAATTCAGAAAATGAGATTAAATACAGATTTGTGGATAATACTCCTCATCCTGGACCAAATTATTATAAACTGGAAACTGTAGATAAGGACGGAACAAGAAAACACAATGGATACGTTTCAGTTACTGCAGATTTCGAGTACGCTTTTTATAACAGTGAAAAACAGGAAATCGTTTTAACTTACCCGTCAAATGTAGAAATTTATACCACTGATGGAAAGCTTGTAAAAACTTCCAACGGTACTCAAAATGTGCCATTCGATTTAAATGGTATTTTCTTAATTAGAGATTTGTCAACAGGCATTTTACAAAGAATTAGTACATTTTAAAATCAAAATAATTAAAGAAGAAGCATCACTTACGTGGTGCTTTTTTTGTTTGCGTCTGTTGTATTTGTTATTTTTGGTAGTGGTATCAGGATGGGCAGTTTCAAACGAAAAATTGGAAATTTCCCCTTCATTTAGAATATTCACAAATGTCAATTAAAAGAGTACTTGATAAATGAAAACTGCAATCATTATAGGTGCTACAGGCCTTACAGGTAGTCTGGTTTTGGAGCAATTAATTTTGGACGAAAGGTATTCTAAAATCGTTTTGTTCTCACGAAGTTCTTCAGGAGTTCATCACTCTAAAGTTGATGAATATTTGGTTGATTTATTAAAGTTAGAGACGTCGAAAGCTGATTTTATTGCGGACGAGGTGTATTGCTGTATAGGAACAACAAAAAAGAAAACACCAGATAAAAACGTGTATAAGACGATTGATTATGGAATTCCAGTCGCTGCTGCTCGGTTGTGCAAGGCAAATGGTATTCATACAATAGCAATTGTTTCAGCGATAGGTGCTAATCCGAAAAGTTCTATTTTTTATAACAGAACTAAAGGTGAAATGGAACAAGATGTTTTGAAGGAAGAAATTGAAAGAACCTACATTCTACGCCCAAGTTTTATTGGTGGAAATCGCAAAGAAAAACGCGCAGGAGAAAAGATAGGTATTGCCATTTTTAAGTTCTTAAAACCATTATTTATTGGTGGATTGAAAAAATACGCCATTATTGACGCTTCCAAAATTGCATCAAAAATGATTCAACTCGCAAACTCAAACGAACCTTCAAAAGTGCTAGAATCGGATGAAATATAAGTCTGATAAGTTGTTCTTTATTTCTTTTTTTGTGCGAGCAAATGGGAACTGAGGAGAACATTTATTCGAAGCCTACTTTCTCAATACCTTTACATCCCCATTCACTCCAATCTTTATAATTTGAGAAGGCGTGATCATTTTTTCGGTTAAGCGTTCTTTTAAAATGAAATCTACATTCTTTTTAATCGAAGACTCAACATCGTCATAACAAGTAGGAGAGGGTTGACCAGACAAATTAGCAGATGTGCTTACAAGCGGTTTGCGCATTCCACGAATCAATTTTAGACAATTGGGATCTTGCGTAATGCGGATTCCAACAGAACCATCTTGCGCAAGCACGGAAGGTGCTAAACCTTTAGCATTCGGATAAATAATCGTCAATGGCTTCACAGCTAAATCTGCCAAATCGTAACAAATTTCATTGTATTCTGGAATAAAACGATCAATCATTTGAAAACTATCAACCAATAAAATAAAACTCTTTTCTGCAGGTCTGTTTTTCAAGGAAAGAATCTGCTGACAAGCCTCTTCATTCGTTGCATCACAACCCAAGCCCCAAATTGTGTCAGACGGATACAATAGCGTACCGCCATTCTTAAGTCCTTCAATAATATCTTGCATACTATTCATTTAATAAATCTGGTCGTCGTGCAACTGTTCGTTCCATCGCTTTTTCATCGCGCCATTTTTCAATCTTGCCAAAATCTCCTGAGAGCAAAACTTCAGGAACTTTCCAGCCATTAAAATTTTCTGGTCGCGTATAGACTGGTGGTGAAAGTAGATTGTCTTGAAAACTATCCGTCAAAGCCGATGTTTCATCATTCAATACGCCAGGAATTAGTCGTACTACACTGTCAACAAGAACCGCTGCTCCCAATTCCCCGCCTGAAAGCACATATGAGCCAATGGAAATTTCCCTTGTGATATAATGTTCACGAATACGCTCGTCAACACCTTTATAATGACCACATAAAATGATGATGTTTCCTTTTAAACTCAAATCGTTGCAAATGGATTGTTCCAAGATTTCACCATCGGGGGTCATGAAAATAATCTCATCGTACTCTCGCTCCGACTTTAACTTTTCAATCAATATAGAAATGGGTTCGATAGACATTACCATTCCAGCACCTCCGCCATATTGGTAATCATCAACTTTATTGTGTTTATCTGTAGAATAATCTCTGATATTGTGTAAAACCAATTCCAAATGACCTTTCGTTTGGGCTCGCTTCATAATTGAATCCGAAAACGGGCTGACCAATAAATCGGGCAAAATAGTAAGTATGTCTATTCTCATAGGGCAAAACTAAGGAATTTAAGCAAAGATTAAATCAAAGTAATATTGCAAATTATTGTAATCATAGTTCTGAGTTTATCGTTTTTTACTTTTGTACGATAATATTCAAATTAATAATTCGATTTTTCAGAATTAATAAAAGGTTATAAGTATTGTTGTAACGGCTCTTTGAAATAGAATTTTATTCTAACGGTGATACCAATTAATACTTTTATCAGTTTTGACTTAGGAATGGAGATTCGCAATTTATCAATTAGATAATTTACAAATCTGTATCCAGAATTCTTCGATGGAAACAACTGTCTTTAGAAACTCAGACATATCTATCGGTTTGGTTACAAAACTATTAGCATGTAATTCGTATGCCATTTTAATTTCTTTTTCGTTTGATGAAGTTGTTAAAATAATCACAGGAATTTTTTTTAACACCGAATCTAATTTCACTTCCTTTAATACTTCCATACCATTGAAAACAGGTATATTCAGATCTAAAAGTATCAAATCAGGCTTTTCAACATTGTGAAAATTTCCACGTCTAAAAATAAAGTCAAGAGCCTCTTGACCGTTTCTTACGACACTAATATTGGATGTAAGTTTTGTTTCTTCAAAAGCTTCAAGGGTTAAAACAATATCTCCTTCATTGTCTTCAACTAACAAGATGTGTACTGGTTTCATAATTTAATTTTATTTAATGTAAAGTAAAATGAACTACCTTCGTTTAGTACACTTTCAACCCACATTCTGCCATGGCATGATTCAATATTTTTCTTTGCTATGGCCAATCCGATCCCTGTGCCACTAAATTGATCTTTACTATGTAATCGCTGAAAAATAACAAAAATTTTATCGAAAAACTTTTCATCAATTCCAATGCCATTATCTGTAACACAAACAATCCATTCGTCCTCATTTTCAGTTACACTGATTCTAATTATCGGTTGAATTCCTTCTTTAGAATATTTAATTGCATTATCTAGTAAGCAATGGATTGTTTGTGTAATTGGAGACTTAAAGCCTTTTACTATTGGTAGGATATCGCTTTTAATGAGTACATTTTTTTCTTCAATTATTTTATTTCTTAATATTTTATAACCGGTCAATATTTCATTGAGATCAATTGACACTTGGGTATCAGCTAATTTTCCAGATTTTGAATAATCCAAAACATCTTGAATAATTTGCTTCATTCTTTTTGCTCCGTCTGTGGCATAATGAATATAACTAAGTGCTTTTCCGTCCAATTGGTCTTGGTATTTACGTTTTAATTGATCCATAAAACTAGTTACCATTCTTAAGGGCTCTTGCAAATCATGAGATGCCACATAAGCAAACTGTTCCAGCTCTTCATTTGATTTTTCTAATTCAACGGCGTGTTCCTTTAGTTGGGTTTCCAGCTTTTTTTGAGCAGTGATATCACTCATTGCTCCCACCATACGTATTGCCTTTCCACTTTTATTTCTAATTATTACGCTGCGGTCAATGACATAAAGTGTCTCTCCTTTTTCATTAAATATTCTGTATTCTGATTCCCATCGATTACATGTCGAATCTGAAATAGCCTCATTTAAACTATTCTGAACATTACTCAGATCATCTGGATGGAAACTATCAGTCCAGAAATCCATGGTTTTCATTTGTTTTGATACTTTTTTACCGAAAAAATTTTCTATAGCTTTGGATCTATAATAAGTTTGGTTTTCAATATTCCAATCCCAAATTGCATCCTTTGTGGCTTCGGTAACTTTTTCAAATCGCTCGTTTGCTTGAAGAATAATTTCATTGGCTTCAGTGCGTTCCGTAATATCCAATACAATGGAAAAGAACATTGTATTGACAGCTCTGTTTACTAATTGTAAATGAACCTCTACAGGGTATAGACTGCCGTCCTTTCGTTCATGTTTCGCAATGAATATAACTTTCTCCTTTTCATTGTTTATTAATGGAGCAATTAGTTGTTTAAAATGCAATTGCGTGAACTCAGGTTTTATATCAATTGGAGTTAACTTTTTTAGTTCTGAATCGGAATAGCCAAGATTGAGCCGTGCACCCTCATTTGTATATTTAAACTTGAATGTTTCTGTATCGAAGATGTAAATTTCATTTAAGCTTTTTTCTAAGACTGTTAGAAAACTATTTTTTTCTTCAAAATAGGCTTCGGCAATAACGTACATTGCGTAATCCACTAATTTTGACAGGCCATCTAAAAAATCAATTGCGTCTATGCTTGAATCCGTAAAATCTTTCTTGATATGAGGTATAAGGTAATCTTTATACATTTTAATTATTTCATACCAATCTGAATAATCAATATTGAGCTGTGCATAGAAAGCACCTTGCATTTTTAGGTGTGTAGAATATTCATCCCATTTACCATCAAATATTGCTGCTCGCTGTAACTCATAGGATCTTTCATTCTGTTCCTTTTGTTGTGTTGGAGTTTGCATTTTAAGTATAGAACCCCATAAAGGATGATTACTTAAGTCTTTGGCAATCTGCTCGTTAATAAGAATGTGGTATTTTTTATTCAGTTCAAAATACCGTTGAAGCACTAAAATGTCATTTTCAGTAAACAACGACGAAAATCGATTTTCTTTTGTTAGTGGCATTTTGAGTGTTTTTGCTTCTAATAAAAATAAGATTTAATATTTAAAAACCAATAGATTAGTTATAAATAACTAAAGCGAACAAATCAAATTTTAACCACTACATGGTAGAACTTAATTTTTATTAATTGTAAAATAAAATGTGCTTCCTTCATTTATTTTACTTTCTAGCCAAATTTTACCATTCCAGGATTCAACATTCTTTTTTGTGATTGATAGTCCTATGCCAGTTCCTTCGTATTGTTCTGTTTTATTTAGCCTTTGAAAAATAATAAAAATTTTATCAAAAAATCTACTATCTATTCCAATTCCATTATCGATTACTCGGAAAACCCATTCTTTTTCATTTTCTGTTAAGCGAATTTCAATCTTGGGAGGAACATTCTCATCAGCGTATTTTATTGCGTTATCCAGAAGACAATGAATGGTTTGAGTGAGTGGAGCGTTAAAGCACTTTACTTTAGGCAATGGATCACTCAGTATAACAACGTTTTTATCTCCAATAATCTTTCTTCGTAATATTTTGTATTCATCTAAGATGTTGTTCATATCAATTGGAACCAGATCTTTATCGATTCGACCTGCTCGAGAATAATCAAGTAAATCCAGAATGATTTGCCTCATACGACGAGCACCGTCAGAAGCGTAATAAATATAACTATGTGCTTTTTCGTCTAGTTGGTTTTCGTATTTCTTTTTTAGTAAGTCCATAAAACTAGATACCATTCGTAATGGTTCTTGTAAATCATGTGACGCAATGTAAGCGAATTGCTCTAATTCATCATTTGACCGTTCAAGCTCTTTAGTACGAAGTTGAAGCGATTGATTTAGTTCGCTTAGTTGAAGTTCCATTTGCTTAAGCTTGGTAACATCTGTCATCGCTCCTACCATACGAATTGCCTTTTTGTTTTCATTTCGAATAATTATCCCTCTGTCAATTACAAAGTAAACATCCCCCTTGCTGTTGTTCAGTCTGTATTCGAATTCCCAATGATTCCTATCAGGATCTGAAATTGCCGTGGCAACACTTTTTAGAATTCTGACAAAATCTTCTGAATGCGCGAATTCTTTCAAGAATTGATCTAAGGAATACATTCTTGAAGTTTCTTTTCCAATAAAATATTCCATAGCTTGAGACCGATAAAACGTACCTTTTACTATGTCCCAATCCCAAATCATATCTCTTGTTGCTTGCGTAACTTTTTCAAATCGTTCGTTCGCTAGTAGAATGTTTTTTTCGGCTTTCTTTCTCTTTGATATGTCACGAATAAATGCACAAAAGAAGGAATCATTTCCTTGTTTAACCGGAATAACTGTTAGCTCAATGGGAAATTCCTCCCCATTTTTCCGAATAGCTGTCAGTTCCAGTAATTTACTGAAAATTTTATCTTCCCCGGTATTGATGAAATGTCGAATTCCTTCATTGTGAAATTTTCTGGACTGCTCAGGTACAATTAAATTTCCAAGATGCTCGCCTATTACTTCAGTTTCTTTCCATTTAAAAATTGTTTCGGCCTGAGGATTCCAAAAAGTTATGGATTGATTTATGTCCATACAAATAATTGCATCTAAAGCGCCGCTCATAATCAACCTTCTTCTTTCTTCACTATCTCTAATTTCTTTTTGAGCTTTTTTAGATGCGTCAATATTCTGGATACTGCCATAAATTCGCGTGCATTTGCCATCAATAAATTCAGTATAACCATACGTTCGAACCCACATTTCATTTTTTTTGGAAGTCACAAGAATTGCCTCGAAATCAATTGGCTGGCCCGTCGATATACATTTTTCAAAGTTATCATAGACCAATTTTTGAAATTCCTTTTTGTAAAAATGGATAGAAGTTTCAAACGAAGGCAAGTACGAATTAGGTTCTGTTTCATGAATCATATGGACCTCATCAGACCAAAAGATACTTTGATTAATTAAATCAACTTCCCAACTTCCTATTTTCGAGATATTACGAACTTCTCGGTTTAACTCTCGTAATTTCTTTTCTTCAGTAATATTTTTTGCAACTGCATATATAATTCCATGTTCTGGAGATGACCTAGCAGTCCAACTCAACCATACCAGTCCTCCTTGTTTTGTAATATAGCGGTTTTCAAAATGCTTTAAATTTTCACCACGATAAAGTTTTTGCTGTTTTTCGACTGTTTTCAACTTATCATCTTCGTGTAAAAATGAATGAATAGGGCGTGAACACATTTCTTCTAATGAGTAGCCCATGATTTTTAGTCCAGCAGGATTGATTTTTTTAAAATATCCATCAAAACCAGCAACACAAATCATATCTGGTGTAAAGTCAAATATTTGAGCTAATTCAACTTCTAATTTTTTACGGCTTAATTCTTTCCCAATAGTTGAACCTAATTTTCTAAAAAGTCTCAAATAGAACTGCAAATCGATTTTGGTTTTTTCTGAACCCAATAACAACCTTCCAATAACTTGCTCATTATCCAAAACAGGTATTCTAATTAAGGTATTAATTCCTGCTTTTTTTGCGGCTACCTTTCTTTCAAAAATATTCCATTTAAAATCAGATTCATCCCAAATTTCTATTGTTTGATTTTGCCAGTCTTGTAAAGACATTTTCTCATCTAGAGCGAAGGAATTAATGTTTGGAGCTTTAGTATAAAATGATTTCCCGCTTTTGTCAGTGGCGTGATTTGCAGCGCGATTAATAGTTTTATTATCAATAGAAGGCAGCCAAACTTCAGAGAAAGAAAAATTTCCAATATTATTGACTTCCTTGCATAATTTTGTTAGATATACAGATAAACTTTTGTTACTATTTTGAAGAAATATGGAGTTTATTTTTATCAAAATTTCTTTTTCAATTTCCTTGAATTTACGCTCGGTCACATCTCTTTCAATGGCAATCCAATGTGTGTACTTTCCGAATTCATTTGCAACAGGGGTAATGTTTAGGTTTACCCAGAATTCTTCTCCACTTTTTTTGTAATTAATTGTGGTAATCTCGCATGATTCGGTATTTTGTATGGCGCGTTCTAATCGTATTAATTCTTCTTTTATGGAATTTGGTCCATTTAATAATTCAGGTGATTTACCCAAAACATCTTCCAGACTATAACCTGTCATTTTTGTGAAAGATTCATTCACATAGATGATCTTATTCTGATTTTCTTTTTCTGTATTTATTTCTGTAATAAAAATGGCGTCTTTTGCATGAGAAAGTACACTTTTGAAGAGATTTAATCTTCGCTGTTCTTCTATTTTATCTGTTATGTCTCTGAAATTATCTACAATACCCATTACAGCAGGGTCATGTAAAAGATTGGTAATCACAGGTTCAATCCAGCGCCATGAACCATTTTTATGTTTTGCTCGGGAAATATGACCAGGAATTGGAACTCCAGGGCTTTCAATCGAACGTTTAAGAGCAATTTCAGCTCCTGATAAGTCATCAGGATGGCACAAGTCCCAGATGTTCATTTCCATTGTTTCATCCGGTGTATAACCTAGAACGGATTCTATTGAACTAGAAACATACATAGGTTTACCTTCTGCTGTGAGAACTAAGACACAGTCTAAACCATTTTCAATTAGCGACTCGAATCGTTTTTGTCGTTGAATTACTTTTTCGTTCTGAGGAATTTTTTCTGTAATGTCTCTTGACTGACAGTTCACTGCAATTATTTCCAGATCATTCCAAATAGGTTCAAAAGAAGTTTGACTATACTTTATTTCATTCGACTTTGGGTTGAAGAATTGACCTTCTACTTCAAACGATTCACCTTCAAGCGCTCTTTCATAATAGGTTTTCCATTTTTCCGCATCTTTCTCTCCGAACACATCAACAAATGCTGACTCAAATAGCGCCTTATCCTTACCTGTAATTTCATTCATTAGATTGAAATACGATTTATTTGCATAAACCAACTGAAAATTGGAATCAACGATCCAAATAAGGTCTTTGCTTTGATCGATTATAAGTTGTCGATAGTCAATTTGCTTCATAGGTAGGATTATGGCACATAAAAAAACACGAAAATGAATTACGACTATGTCTAAATTTACTTTATTAGTGTTTTATGTTAAAAAAATGAATATATAAAATAAAATAATCATTATTCTAATAATATAAGGTTTTTATACAATTCAAAGTACGATTTGATTTATGCTGAATTGGAAGGAGTGCTGAAACTTATACTTAAGATTTGAATTTAGAATGAAGCGAATAGGAAAACACGAAGTTGATAACTAGTTCATTAAATTTTAAACTAATAAGGATGTTTTTTAAATAAAAAATCAAAAAGTAGAATTGGTTTGTTTATCCCCTTTTTTATTGGAAAAGTTTATTTGAATTACCACCATGAAATTTGAATCATTAATTTTACTGAATTATTCAGAAAAAATAAGAAATATGACATTTGATATCGCCATTGTTGGAGGAGGAATAGTTGGAGCGGCAACATTTTATAAGTTGCAAACAAAATACCCGGCACTTAAGATTGTGTTGATTGAGAAAGAAGGGGAATTGGCTGATCACCAAACAGGTCATAATTCAGGTGTAATCCACTCAGGATTGTATTACAAACCCGGTTCGCTAAAAGCAAGAAACTGCATCCAAGGTCGACATGAATTGGTTGCTTTTGCAAAGGAACATGGAATCGATCATGACGTTTGTGGGAAAATTGTAGTCGCAACGGACGAGTCAGAGCTTGAGAACATGGAGAAAATCTATCAAACTGGTTTGGAAAATGAAATTGAAGGGCTCGCGAAATTAACTGCAGATGAATTGAAAATTCACGAGCCGCACGTGGAAGGAATCGCCGGTTTATTGGTTCCTTGTACTGGAATTATTGATTTCCGTGGAGCGACAAAAAAAATGGTCGAATTAGCACTGGCAATTCAACCAGAAAGTCGTTTGTTTTTAAATGAAGAAGTAACAGAGATTCAAAAAAAGGGTGAGACATCAATTGTGGTTACACCAAAACAAAAAATAGAAGCAAGGTATTTAGTTTTTTGTGCAGGATTGCAAGCTGATAGAATGGCCAAAAAAGACGGTGTAAAGTTGAAGGAAAAAGTCGTTGGCTTTAGAGGTGATTATTACGAATTAACGGAGCAAGGGAAACATAAAGTGAAAAATTTAATTTATCCTGTACCAAACCCGGATTTCCCTTTTTTAGGTGTTCACTTTACGCGAATGACAGACGGAGAAATTGAATGTGGCCCAAATGCCGTGTTCACATTCAAGCGCGAAGGTTATGGAAAAACTGACTTTTCATTTAGAGATACCTGGGATGCTCTAACTTACCAAGGAACATGGAAGTTGTTCTTTAAAAACATGCGCTTCGGCATCAATGAATATAGACGTGCATTTTCTAAAAAGTTATTTTTAAAAACCTTACAGCGTATGATTCCTTCTTTAACGATGGATGATATAAAACCGGGTAGAGCAGGAGTAAGAGCATTGTTGTTACGTCAAGATGGTGATACGAGAGACGATTTTAGAATCGAATACCATGGAAATGCGATACACGTTTTAAATGCGCCTTCGCCAGCTGCAACAGCATCTTTAGCAATTGGCGGTTACATCACAGAAGAAGTAGAAAAGCATTTTAAGCTGTAATAAAAATTGATGCCTTCGACTCCATTCAGTCAACTATTCTTGTATACGCTGACTAAGCGAATTCGAAGGGAAGTCTGCAAACTAAACTTGCTTTTTTATCAATAGAATCAAATCAACTACATCCTTTCCAGCGGAAACGGATTCTACGCGAAGGGTTTTAAGCAAAAACAATCCTGCATCTTTAATTGCTTGGTCGAGGTATTCAAATTCGTGATAGTGAATAAAAAGTTCATATTCTCCTGTACTGGACTTTGTTTGTTCCGACGTTGAATACAACCCTTCCATTGTACTGATGTATAAAATCCCTTCCGGTTCTAATAAATCTGAGGCATCGTGAATTAACTGAATAGCTTCGTTTTTACTTAAATAGGGGAGTACAAATCCACACACAATTCCGTCAAACGTTCCGTTGAGGTTGCTAACCGATCTACAGTCCATTTCAACGAATGAAGCGTTAGGAACATTTTTACGGGCTAGTTTCAGCATGTTTGTTGAAACATCTGTTGAAAGTATAGAGTAACGTGGGTGTTGTTCGGCGATATAACGCGTAATATTTCCTGGTCCACAGCCAAGTTCTAAAATAGCAGCTCTATCTTTTTTAACGGAAGAACAGAATAAGTCAATAGATGGAATGTAAAGACTGATTCCCATATACTTTTTTTCGTATTCTGCAGAACAGCTATCGAATACGTTGATTACGTTTTGTATATTTTCCATAATCTTAAACCCTACCTTTTTCCGAAAGCAATATTGCTATCGAGCGTGTGTTTGGAAATTGTGAGAATACAATGATCATTGCCACAGTGATAGGAACACTCAACAACATACCAATTATTCCCCAAATACTTCCCCAAAGTGCCAAGGATATAATTGCAACCAGCGGACTGATGTTTAATGTATTTCCCATTAGTTTTGGTTCAACAAGACTTCCAACTAAAACCGAAACTCCTCCAACTCCGAAAAGAACTACAAGGGCGGGAGTGAACGTTCCAAATTGGATCAAACAGAATAATGAAGGAAGCAGAGTTCCCAAGATTGGACCAATTGAAGGAATGAAATTGAACATAAAAATTAAAAATGCCCAAAACAACGGAGAGTCAATTCCAACCGCTAGCATAATGAAGTAACTTAATGTCGTTGTTAAAAGACTCACCAACGATTTTAAACTAATATAACTTGACATTGATTTGTCAATTTTTTGAAGAATTCCACTTACTTTTTCAAAACGGTTATTTGGTTCGAAAATCAGCTTAATCTTATGCTGAAAAAGGGATTCTTCTACGAAAAGAAAAACAACATAAAATATAATCATTACCATGTTTCCAAGTAATTCAGAAAGCGAATTAAAAAGTGATTGCAGATAACTTGAAAAGTCGAAATTGGCAACAAAATGATTCAATTCTTTCGTAAGATTTATGTTGAATATTTCATTGATTTTAATCGCAATTTGCTCTATGTTTACTACGTATTCATTGTAAGAATTACCTAAGCTTTGAATATTTGAAGTTAACATCTGACCAATGAAAAAGATACCTCCGAAAATTACAAAAGAAGCCAATCCAGTTTTTAACCAACTCGGAATATACTTTTGAATGAAAAGAGATTTATCCAAAAGATTTCTCATCTTTTTTACAACAAACCAAATCAATATTGCTATAACAAATGGAACTATTATCGGTTCACCATAAACAAGTAAAAAGAGCATTAAAAATGCAACAACCATCCAGGAAGCAACCGAATAAATTTTCATTCTATAAAATTAAGAAATGTTTTCAGTTGTAAATAATTAAAGATAAGTAAATAATAACTTCTATTTAACACCTTGTAAAACAGGCCATTAAAAACTTTAAATAATTTTTTTTAAAAAAACAGTTGGATTTATGGAAATAAATTTCAGACCTTTGTGCCATCATTACCAAAGTGGTGTATGATTTATAAAGAAGAGGTGAGAGACAGGCTCATTGACCCTCTGGCAACCAACTTGAAGTCCCGATTAAAGGGATTGGAAAACCGGTGCCAAATCCTGATTCCGTTCTGCGGAAGAATATAAATTTAATAGGTATGACAAAAGAATTTTCAATTTCGAACAACACCAATTTCCCAACTAAGGATTTTTATTTAGTTCATCTGACTTCTGTTAGCATGAGAAAAAATATGCGCTTGTGGCGCTGCTATTGCTGCAATTAATACACGGTTCTCGATCGTATTAACGCTAGAATAACACGAACTTCTCGTTGTTTCATCCTCTTCATATTTTTCATCAAATTGGTAAAAGAACAGTTATGTCAACAAATCTTAAAGTATATAAATCTATCAATCCTTTCGTATTAGAAAACGGACAGTCCATCGATAATTTGGATATTGCTTATCAAACTTTTGGTAATCTGGACCGTGATAAATCAAACGTTATTTGGGTGTGTCACGCCTTAACTGCCAACAGCAATGTTCTCGAATGGTGGCCTCAATTTTTTGGTGTCGGTAAATTATTCGATCCAGAAAAACACTTCATTGTTTGTCCAAACTCAATTGGTTCATGCTACGGTTCAACTGGCCCAACAACGTTCGAAAAATCAGGACCGTTGCTCAGTAATTTTCCTTTATTTACAACTCGCGACATGGCAAAAGCACATGAACGTTTGAGAAACTATTTGGGATTAGATGAAATTCAAACATTAATTGGAGCTTCTTTAGGAGGACAACAAGCTGTTGAATGGGCAATTGACACACCGGAAAGGTTTAAAAATTTGGTGTTGATTGCGACAAATGCTGAGCATTCTCCTTACGGCATAGCTTTTAATGAAAGTCAACGTTTGGCAATATTCAGTGACCCAACTTATGGCAAAATTGATGGTGGTAAGAGCGGTTTAAAAATCGCCCGTAGCATAGCTTTGCTCAGTTACCGTTCATACAAAGGGTATTTGAATACGCAATCAGAAGAATCGAATAATGTTACAGATAATTTTAAAGCGAGTAGTTATCAGCGTTATCAAGGCGAGAAATTAGCACAACGATTTGATGCGCATTCGTACGTCGCTCTGACAAAGGCGATGGACAGCCACAATGTTGGTAGAGGTAGAGAATCTATCGTGGCTGCTTTGGTTCGAATTACGGCAAACACACTTGTAATAGGTATTTCAAGCGATCAATTGTTTCCACCAGCAGAGCAAAAACGATTAGCTCGATACATCCCAAATTCAAATTACTACGAAGTTGATTCAGATTACGGTCACGACGGCTTTTTGGTTGAATCGAAGGAGTTGGAACAGGTTCTTGCCGATTTTATATACAATGATTTTAAACGATGCAAAAAAACAACTTTCAAATCTAAGTCGACTGATAATGTGCTGTACGACTTAAGTCAAACCTTTAAAAATTAAAAAAAAAATGAGCAAAAAATTAAATATAGGATTAGTAGGATTTGGATGTGTTGGATCTGGATTATATCAAGTTTTGAATAAGTCAAGATTAATTGATGCTAGAATTAAACGAATCGTTGTACAAGATCCCAAAAAGGAGCGAACACTCTCGCTTGACCATTTTTCATTTGACGTAAACGATATTTTGAATGATGAAGACATCAATGTAGTTATTGAATTAATAAATGATAGCGATGCAGCGTTTGAAATAGTTAAATCGGCTTTGTCGTCTGGAAAGGATGTTGTAACAGCAAACAAAAAATTACTTGCGGAACATTTGGATGAATTAGTATTGATTGCGAAGGAGAATAATGCATCACTTTTATACGAAGGAGCTGTCGCTGGTTCAATTCCAATTATTCGAAATTTGGAAGAATATTACAACAATGATTCATTGACTTCGATTGAAGGGATTGTGAACGGAACAACAAATTATATTTTAACGAAATCGAACGAAGGAATTGGTTATATAGAGGCGTTGAAGGATGCTCAAAATCTCGGTTTTGCTGAACTAAATCCAAAACTAGATGTTGATGGTTATGATTCGAAATATAAATTGGTTCTATTGATTAAGCACGCTTTCGGTGTAAAAGTAAAACCAGCACAAATTCAAAATATCGGCATAAAAGCAATTACGCCGTACGAAGTTGCCTACGCAAAAGAAAAGGGATACAGAATAAAATTGTTCTCAAGAGCTGAAAAGTTGGGTGATTCAATTGTTGGATTTGTCGCACCACATTTTATCAAAGACATTCATTTTGCCTACAATGTCAACAATGAATTTAACGCAGTAGTTGTTGAAGCGTTGTTCTCAGATAAACAATTGTTTATAGGCAAAGGAGCTGGAAGTTACCCAACAGCTAGTGCCGTTTTATCCGATGTTTCTGCCCTAAAATTTGATTATCAATATGAATACAGAAAATCAAAAGAAGGAAAAAAATTGCGTTTTAGTAATGATTTTTTCTTGAAAGTATATGTCGGATCGCCTTTTATTGAAGCAGTAAATGAAGTACCATTTTATCATGTAGATGAATTGTTTCAAAGCGATGATTACGTGTATCAAACGGGTTGGGTCAAATTTAGCGAACTTTCTGCCCTGCAATTCAATAATAGAACTGATTTGTCTTTGGTGATTTTAAGTGATAAACTGAAAGCAACAGAAGAGTTAATTGAAGTCAAGAACGCAAGACGTGAATTGGAATATTTATAATTTAATTGTTTGATATGGAACCTTATTTACCTTGGTATATCGCAGGTCCGTTAATCGGATTAATTGTTCCTGCATTACTTTTTTTACGTCAGAAACAATTTGGAGTGTCATCAAGTTTTTCTTTCATTTTGAGTCATTTTTTACCGAAAAGCAGCTATTTTATAAATGCAAAAACGAAGTCAAATTGGCAGTTTCATTTTGCAGTGGGAATACTACTATCTGCGCTGGCTTCTTCCTATTTTATTTCCTTGGAAGACTTGGTGATTGAAAATGTTCCTAATGAAATTCCATATTTGATGGGAGAAATATATACAAGTGACAATGCCTTTTTGTTTTTAATTGGTGGACTATTAATTGGTTTTGGTGCGCGATATGCGGATGGTTGTACAGCTGGAAATTGTATCATGGGCGTTTCTCAATTTTCTGTTAGCTCCATTATTGCAACGGTTTCATTTTTTATAGCCGGAGTGTTAACGGCACAATTTATTAATCCATTATTATTTTGAAGAAATGAAGTTGATTTTAACAGTGATTCTCGGTTTTTTATTTGGGCTTGTATTAATTGCCTCTGAAGCTTTTTCGTGGTATCGTATTCAAGAAATGTTTTATTTTAAATCATTTCATATGTATGGTCTCCTTTTTTCAGCCATAGGAACCGCAGCAATTTTCGTTTATTTTATTAAAAAAAAGAAACTAAAGTCAATCTACCAGAAAGAAATTATACTTATTCCAAAAAAGATAAACTGGAAAAGAAGTGTCATTGGCGGATTGCTTTTTGGAGTAGGTTGGTCGATAACAGGGGCATGTACCGCTCCAATTTATATTTTAATTGGGTTAAAATGGCAAATAGGATTGAGCTTACTAGTTGGAGCGGTTGCTGGTACGTTTATTTATAGCTTAATTGCACATAAAATTGAAAAAAATGAAATTAGAACGAATTGAAAATCCATTTGTATTTGAATTTTCGAATGAAAATGGAAACACGTGTTTGATGGATGCAAATCCTACAATTGGTGGTAAAAACAAAGGGTTTCGGCCAATGGATTTATTAGCAGGATCGCTGGTTGGGTGCATTTCAATAGATGTAATTTCTATTCTAAATAAAAAAAGAATTGAGCCTGAATTGTATCAAATGAAAGTTGTAGGCAACAGAGATGAAACTGTTCCTAGCGCTTTCAATTCATTTGAAATAGAACTCGTAATTGATAAATCTATCGACAAAACTCTTCTTGAAAAAACAGTTGGACTTGTGATAGAAAAATATTGTTCAGTAGCAGCATCACTCAAGGATGACATTCGCATAGAGTTTAAAATTGTACAAAAATGACAAAATTAACGACAGACCTCATTCGCAATCAAATTAAACGAACTGAATTCAATGAGCATTCAGCCCCACTTTATTTGACAAGTAGTTATGTTTTCGATGATCCAGAAGACATGAGAGCACAATTCTCAGATGAGAAGGAAGGCCTAATATATTCACGTTATGGAAATCCAAATGTGAATGAATTTATTCAACGAATGGCGTTGTTGGAAGGTGCTGAAAATGGCTGGGCAACTGCAACTGGTATGTCGGCTGTTTTTACATTATTTGGAGCATTACTTTCGGCTGGAGACCATATAGTTTCTTGTCGTTCTATCTTCGGTTCTACACATAAGCTATTGACAGAAATACTTCCCAAATGGAATATCAATTCTAATTATGTGAATTTTGATGATTATGAGGGGTACGAAGCTGCGATAAAGGAAAACACGAAAATCGTTTATATAGAAACTCCAAGCAATCCAGGATTGGATATAATCGACATAGAACGATTAGCGGCAATTTGTAAGCGAAAAAAAGTGCTGTTGGTCGTAGATAATTGTTTTGCTACGCCTTTATTACAGCAACCATTGGCGTTAGGAGCGGATGTTACAATTCATTCTTCTACCAAATATATTGATGGTCAAGGAAGAACCTTAGGAGGTATTATTTTAGCTTCCAATGAAATTATTGATGAAGTAAAAAACTTCGCACGTCATTCAGGTCCAGCATTGAGTCCATTTAACGCATGGATTCAATCTAAATCGTTAGAAACTCTAGACGTTCGAATGGAGCGTCACTGCAATAGCGCATTTGAAATAGCAAAGAGATTGGAACAAACAAGTGCGATTGCACAAGTAAAATATCCATTTTTGGAAACTCACCCCCAATTCGAAATAGCCAAACGTCAAATGAGCGCAGGAGGTGGAATAATAAGTTTTGAGTTGAAGAGCGGGGTGCACGGTGGGCAGCGTTTTTTAGATCGTTTACAATTGTTTTCTCTGACAGCGAATCTCGGAGATGTAAAAAGCATTGCAACCCATCCCGCGTCAACGACTCACTCTAAATTGACTCCTGAACAGCGATTAGAAGTCGGAATTACTGATGGTTTAATTCGATTGTCCATCGGTTTAGAAAACGTAGAAGATCTTTGGGAAGATATTCTTCACGCACTCTAAAGGTTCAGAGAGTTTCGTTTTATAGATTTAATATCCGCAGGAATACTAGGTTATTTAGTCGTATTAAAAAGTATGTGAAATAAATTTGGTAAATATATTTGTTAGACTAATCTAACTTATTAGTTTTGTACTTGAAATAGTTTAAGTATGAAGAGTCAAATTGTTGTTTGCGTTTTTATTTCAATTTTCATTGTGTTTTGTTCGAACACCTTTTCGCAATCTTCCATAGAAGGATATGTGAATTGTGATAACAAGCCAACTGAATTTGCAAAAGTCTATCTGGAGGGCACTCAATATGGTTCTTTAACCGATATTAGCGGGTGCTATCTAATAGAAAACGTTCCTTCTGGAAAGTATAAGCTAATAGTCTCAACTATTGATAATGTAAGAGAGGAACGATCAGTTCATATTAAAGACAATACTCAAGTAACAGTAGATTTTGATGTTTTTTCTAAAACTTCAGAGTTAGATGAAATGGTTGTGTCTGGCACAATGAAGGAAGTTTCAAAATTGGAAAGTGCTGTACCTGTTGAAGTATATACAGCGAGCTTCTTTCAATGTAATCCAACTCCTTCAGTATTTGATGCTCTTCAAAATATCAATGGCGTTCGCCCTCAATTAAACTGTAATATTTGTAGTACTGGAGATGTTCACATAAATGGTTTGGAAGGACCATACACAATGATTTTAATTGATGGAATGCCAATTGTTAGTGGGCTCTCTACCGTTTATGGATTGAGTGGAATTCCCCAGTCGCTAATTGATAGAGTGGAAGTTGTGAAAGGCCCAGCTTCTACTTTGTATGGAAGTGAAGCGGTTGGTGGTTTGATAAATATCATAACTAAAAAACCGACCAGTGCTCCTTTAGTTTCTTCGGATGTTTTTGCAACAACTTGGGGCGAATTGAATGCAGATATTGCTGGAAAATTTAAGGCTGGAAAGAAAGCGCAGTCATTAATTGGTGTGAATTATTACAATTATTCAGTTCCAATGGATAAAAACGATGATGGTTTTACAGATGTTACTTTACAAAATAGAATTTCGGTTTTCAATAAATGGAATTTTGACCGAAAAGACAATCGTCTTTTTTCAATAGCAGCTCGTTATGTGTACGAAGATCGATGGGGAGGAGAAATGAATTGGACGAAAAAGTTTAGAGGTGGTGACAGTATTTATGGTGAAAGTATTTACACAAAGCGATGGGAATTGTTTGGAGCGTATCAATTGCCAATTAAGGAAAATATTACTTTTCAATTCAGTGCAAACGGTCATGATCAAAATAGCGTATACGGAAATCTTTCGTATAACGCACAACAATATATCGCATTCAGTCAGTTAACATGGAGCAAGGAGTTTCATCGAAATGACCTGCTAGTTGGTGCGACTTTTCGATATACTTATTATGATGATAATACACCAGCGACTGCCACTTTTGACACGCTTGGAATAGGTAAAAACATGCCGTCAAACACCCATTTACCAGGAGTTTTTATTCAAGATGAAATCAGTATAAACGAAAACAACAAAATCTTACTAGGCCTTCGTTACGATTACAACTCAATTCACGGAAGTATATTTACTCCTCGTTTAAATTACAAATGGAACTCGCGAAACAAGAAAAATATTCTACGTTTTAGCATCGGAAATGGTTATCGTGTAGCGAATATTTTTACAGAAGATCACGCAGCTTTAACTGGTTCTCGGAAAGTTGAATTTCTTGAGGATTTACATCCTGAAACTTCATGGAATGGAAATATTAATTTTGTGAAGCAGCTTGTGTCTAAAAACGGATTGTTTTTCGGCTTAGATGGAACAGTGTTTTATACCTACTTCAACAATAAAATCATTGCAGATTATGATACTGATCCAAACAAAATTATTTATGATAATCTGGATGGTTTTGCAGTTTCACAAGGCATCTCTTTAAACTTTGACGTGTCATATAAAGGGTTGAAAATGTTACTCGGTGCAACATATATGGATGTTTACAGTGTCGAGAATAAAGTGAAAACACAGCAACTTTTTACTGAACATTTTACTGGAGTATGGAGTGTGGGCTACACTTTTTCTAAAATTGATTTATCGATAGATTACACGGGAAATGTGTACGGTCCAATGCGTCTTCCTTTGCTAAGTGCCGAAGATCCAAGAAGTGAAATGTCACCGTGGTGGAGTATTCAAAATATTCAAATCACTAAAAAATTCAAACACGGGATTGAAGTGTATGGTGGAGTTAAAAATTTATTGAACTGGACACCAAATAAAGGAAATCCATTCATTATAGCACGCTCGAATGATCCTTTCGATAAAAATGTTCAATTTGATTCAAATGGACAAGCGCTAGTTACAGCAGATAATCCTTACGGTTTAACTTTTGATCCATCTTATGTCTACGGTCCAAATCAGGGAATACGTGGATTTTTGGGAATACGTTATTCATTTAAATAAATCAAAAAACGAATTTTGAGCACAAAAAAAAAGCCTTCTACGGAAGGCTTTTTTAATTATTTTATTCTTTGATTAATCGTTCTCTATAAACTTTATCTCTAGTAATAATGCTTACAATATAAACACCTGCTGATTGACCATTCAAGTCTAAATTAAAACGATTTCCGCCAGATACAGCATCAATAGGAGTGTTTACAATAACTTTCCCACTGCTATTTGTTAAAGTCATCATCACTTGTTCCTTAGAGTACGAGTTGAAAATAACCTCAACTGATTCTTTAGTTGGATTCGGGAAAACAGTCAACATATCGTATACGTTATCCAAAATATTCACAGCAATTACTTCGGAGTATTTTCCGTTTCCGTCTGTATCCCATTGGTTTAAACGATAGTAGTTAACGCCTAAAAATGGATTTGGATCTGCAACGTAATATTGTGTTTCATATGTAGTAGTTCCTGCTCCCTTGACTACGTGTATTATTTCCCAATTAATTCCGTCAGTTGAACGCTCTACTTCAAAACGATCGTTATCTCTTTCAGATTCTGTTCTCCAGAAAATATCAACGATATCTTCACTTGGTACGTATTCAGCATTAAATTCTGCAAGTTCAACAGGTAACACGACACAATCCAAAGATGCTGTTCCACCAAAAGTCAATGTATATCCTGAACCCGTTGCTGTCCACTCATCAACAACCATGATATATTGTTGCCCGGCAACAACGTTCATAGTCGCTAACTGTCCATTACCAGCAGCTGGTTCAGTAAGGTCAACATCTCCACCCATGCCTGTTGCGCCCGTTGTAGCTGCGTCAGAACATCTCACAGGATTTCCCAAAGTTGAACATGTCACGTTTGGGCCATAAATTGCAAAATCGTAGTCATCTGATGGGGTAGTTGGTGTTATAGTAATATTCAATGTTCCTGTTGTTTGAGCTTGAAATGTATACCAATTAGAGAAGTTCTCTCCACCAGCAGGACATTGACCGAAAACACAACCATCAGAAACTAATCCTGGACCAGAAGAGTTCCCTGGTAATGCAGTTCCAGCACACAAGGCTGTTAAAGTTTGACAGTCATTGTTATCTGTTCCACTTGGACCTCCAGCACAAGGTACGCATTGCAAAGTTGCGTCCCAACCAGTATGTGTACTTGCTGCATCAGAATGAAATCTAAATGTCAAACAGCCACTAGCATCAGTAGATGTAAAAGAAAATGGTGTGACACCATTCAAATTCCCCCACATTCCATTTATTCCACCCCATGCTGTAGGAGCATGATTTAAGGCAAAATCTGGACTGTTTTGAGTTGGCCCACTTTTCACTTGAAGATAATCTCTATTGTTAAATGTTCTAAACGAGTTAAATGTGGCTTGCATACACATGCCAGCCGTTTCAGGACAAAATACGCGGTAAATTCCACCATAATGTGTCGGAGGACCAGTAATACCAATGTTAGTAGAATAATTTGCTGCCAAACCACCGTTATCTGTATAACGGAACGGACCACAATCATTTACCATGCACGCTCCAACGAATTCACCGGCACCACCAACTGTTGGATGAACATAATCTACTCCTGGGAAGACACAGGAACCATCATCAATTGTTGCAGCAGGATTATAATTGCTTGCCGCTGGATTTGTACAACCCGGAACAGCTCCACAACTCGTACAAGCCCATTGCACAGTCATACATGTAGATTGATTTGCACAATTATATCGACTAACTAACAAATTAACTGTACCTGTAAAAGTAGCAACCCAAGTTATCGTCGATTGTAATCCACAAGCATCATCGTTATAGGCTAAAAAACCAGTTCCGCAAGAAGCCCCTGTCCACAGTGTTAATTGTGTATCAAAGTCAGTATCTCCACATGTTGTCCATGTATACGTTTCTCCAGCAGTAACATTGTAAACTGCGTATTCACCACCATAAATACATGTATTAACTGTTGTTAGTGTATTGGAAGTAGTAGAGAATGTTCCTGCAGGATAATTTGCTGAACAATTAGCACATTGTGAATGCAATGTTGTTGATTGCAATAAAACAATCAATGCTAATAAGGTCTGAATTAGTAAGTTTTTAGTTTTCATAATTATTCTGATTCAAGATTAATATTATGAGACCCTTCCTTTTTCATTGAACCGTATAAAAGAACATGTAAACCAGTTACTGGATCTTCGACTCTTGAATCATAATCTGGTCTTCTAAATTGCTCTAAGAAATTCAAGTCAATTTGTTCTAAAATAGTACTGTCTCCATCTATAAAAGTATAATTTACGACCTCGTAATCAACTTTATAGCGCTCAATATTACTTGGTACAGTGTTTCCTTCAGGAATCATTCGTGCATTCTCCAAAGTTGCCTGAGAAACGCCAAAAAAGGAAACCATTGACAAAAAGGATAATAATAGTAGTCTCATAATAATAAAAGTTAATTAGTACTTTTCTTTTACAAAATAGGCATTAAATGTTACATTTTTACTATTTGAGCACTATCATATCGCTGATTTTTAATAATATAAGGTCGGTTGAATGTCGCGTGAGCGCGTTTGTTTTAGAACTAAATCGATTAAGTAATTTTTAAATCCAAATAAAAAAAAGCATAATCAAAGGCCTTAGTTTGTTAATTATCTATTTTAAATTATAATTGGCCCATTTTATTTGCCATCCTAGGAGAAAGATTATCTTTGCTTAAAAAAAAAGAAAAAGATGTCAGAAGAATTAAAAGCAGTAAGTTATTGTGTGGGAATGAGTTTAGGTGGAAGTTTAAAAGAACAAAACCTTAGTGATATAGATTTAGATGCAATGACTGAGGCAATTAAAAACACCTTTGAAGGAAAAGACTTAAAGTATACACCAGAACAAGCGAACGGAATTATTCAAAAATTCATGCAAGCGGAAAGCGAAAAGGCTTTTGGTGCAAATAAAGAAACAGGAGAAGCGTTCTTAGCAGAAAATGCAAAGAAAGAGGGAGTGACAACTACTCCTTCTGGTTTACAATTTGAAGTTATTGAAGCTGGAAACGGGGCAAAACCATCTCCTACGAGCAATGTTACTGTACATTACCACGGAACACTTATCGATGGGACAGTTTTTGACAGTTCAATCGAAAGAGGACAACCAGCTTCATTTGGTGTGAATCAAGTTATTCCAGGGTGGACAGAAGCGTTACAATTAATGCCACAAGGAGCGAAGTACAGATTGTACATTCCTCAAAATTTAGCATATGGAGCTCAACCACATCCGGGAGGACCTATTGAACCTTATATGGCTTTAGTATTTGATGTTGAATTATTAGAAATTGCTTAATGAAAAAATTACTTTTTATCGTTCCTTTGGGACTATTATTTGCATGCGGGGATAGCGTTGCAGAAGAAACTCCAATTGTATTAAATACAGCTGAAGACAAAATCGGGTATGTTTTGGGTGCTCTTAATGCGGAATCAATTTTGCAAAGTGGGGACAAAATGAAAGACTTGGACAAAGACGAATTAATTGCCGGATTCAATGAAAACTTGAATAAAAAAGATTGTTCGGAATGTGACGAAGAATTGAAAAAATTATTCGGACCGTATTACCAAGATTTTGATACAACCTATTTAAAATCTGGATCTAAATGCTTAGGTAGAAAAACTGGATTTTCGTTTTATGCAGATATGATCCGAATGGGAGGTGATAAAAAGATTAATCTTGATATGGTGAAAGCTGGATTCAAGCACGGTTTGTATGAAACTGATACATTAATTGCTGATCAAGATCGTCAGGAATTGGTTCAAAATTTTATTATGGACTTGAATGTGATTAACAGCGATAAAATGATGACAAATGCGAAAAAAATTAACGGAGTTCAAGTATTTGAAAACGGAATTGTTTTGCAGACGATTAAAGAAGGAACTGGAAAAAGTCCAACTGAAAAAGATGATGTTATCGTTGAATATATTTTAACAAATGCATTAGGCGATACTGTTCAAAGTAGTTACGAAATGAAAAGAATGTCAGGATCTACTGAACCCGTAGCATTAAGTTTGGACGGAGGGGTAATTCCAGGATGGACGTTTGTACTGCCAAAAATGAAAAAAGGTGGGAAATATAGAACATACATTCCTTGGCAAATGGCATACGGAGAACAAGCCGGAAAAGAATCATTGTGCTTCTTTATTGAGCTCGTTGAAATCGGACCTGGTGGATCTTTAGTGAAGCCTCAAGCTCCAATGCCTCAGCAACAAGGATTCTAATAAAGAAATACAGATTGTTCGAAACGTCAATTTACTTAGGTAATTTGACGTTTTTTTTATGGTTAAAGTTTAAGTCGTATTGCTGCTGATAGAAAATTAAGGAAATTGGAGCTTTGAAAAAGAAAGAACAAGCTTCCAGTAATGGAATTACTTATCGAATTGTCGATATGTTTTAAATGAACTGAAATAATTAAAACGATAATGCTGTATAACCTCAAAGTAACAACATCGAGACCGAATTGGTTTGAGTTCTTTCCATAGAAATTAGTATTCTATGAACTTACCCAATTGGAATGAAAAAAGCGATACGGTATATGATCGGCAAAATTCGAACAATATTACCATTTGCATCTTTTTGAGTTATTGAATATGACCCTCTAAATGGACTATTTTGAGCGTTTATAACATCATACATAATCCCTGCGTTTAATCGAATCTTTTCGTTGAACTCCATTGAGAAACCTCCACCTAAAAAGAGAGTCGGAGCCCAGGTCGACAAACCGGTTAATGCTCCATTTTTGGAATATGGAGATCGAAGGTATTCAAATTCAGCCCCGACAAATAGTGCATTGAAAAATCGACCATGAAGAAATGCTCCTCCTCCGTATACGCTGTATTTTCCATTTTGTCCATTAGCCGTCCCTATTTGATTTTTAACCCAAGTCAAATCATACCGAACAGATGGTCCTGCTATAATGTATTTTCCGAATTTCGCTCCGTATTTTAATCCTAAACCTACATTTCCTCCATTCGAAGAAGCTGTAAACGCAACGTCAACGCCAATTTCTGATCCTTGAAAAATTCCAGTGTATTCCGTCTCATTGTCTTCTTCTGGTTCATCATAATAATCGTCTTCTTGTGCATAAAGAGAAACTGATAATAGAAGCGTTGTACAGAGAATGTAGAATTTCATAGCTTAATTTTTAATCAAAGTTAACAGTTTTAAACTATTTTGAAATTTATTTCTTCCTATACCTTTAGTTTAACTCATCTGTGTTATCTTAGCCAAAAAACACATCAAAATGCAAATTTTAGACGGAAAAGCTACTGCTGCGCAAATTCGATTGGAATTAAAAGGAGCAGTAGAAAAACGAAAGTCAAACGGTGAAAAAACGCCACATTTGGCAGCTATTTTAGTTGGTAACGATGGTGGTTCTTTAACGTACGTGAACGCTAAAGTTAAAGCATGTGAACAAATAGGTTTTGATAGTTCGCTTATCAAATATGATGATATTTCAGAAGCAGAATTGTTGGCAAAAGTGAATGAATTGAACAACGATGAAAACATTGATGGATTTATCGTTCAGTTGCCATTACCAAGTCATATTGATGAGTTGAAAATTACAATGGCTATTGATCCATTAAAAGATGTGGACGGGTTTCATCCAGAAAATTTGGGGAAAATGGTGTTGAGTTTACCGTGTTTTTTACCGGCAACTCCAGCGGGCATTTTGGAACTATTAAAACGATACAATATAGAAACGTCAGGAAAAGATTGTATTGTAATAGGTCGTAGCAATATTGTCGGTATGCCACTTAGTATTATGTTAGCTCAGAATTCGAACCCTGGCAATTGCACTGTTACACTTGCGCACAGTCGAACAAAAGACTTGAAAGAGAAAGTTGCAAAAGCTGATATAATTATAGCTGCTATCGGAAAACCCAATTTTGTAACCGCGGATATGATAAAAGAAGGTGCTGTGGTTGTGGATGTTGGAACAACGCGAGTTGAAGATTCTTCTAAGAAAAATGGCTGGGCACTAAAAGGTGATGTTGATTTTGAAAATGTAGCACCTAAATGTTCATTTATCACCCCAGTTCCTGGTGGAGTAGGACCAATGACGATTGCTTCATTGATGATAAACACCCTTCGATCAATGGAGTTAAGAGGAAAGTAATTGTTTTATTTCAATTATAACCTTTCAAGCGGTGTTTTTACCCCGTCAACAAGTGAGTAACAAGCCAATTTATCTTTAAAAACAGACGATTTAAATACTGATTTATTCAATAACATTCTAACGCATTCTTGAATACCTTCAACAATTGAAGGGTGTGGATGCACTAGCTCAGCAAGAACTTCAATAGGCGAATTCATTTTTATCAATAATCCTATTGCCTGAATGGCAGAAGAAGCATGTTCACCTACGGCGCGCATACCCAATACACGCATTTCCTTATCATTGGAAACAATTATTTTAAAGAACCCTTCAGTCTTTCTCATAGCAATGGCTCTTGCAATTACAGAAAAATCTACTTTCACTACCTTCACGGGAATGTTCTGTTCATAACATTGTTTTTCATTCAGTCCTACCGCCGCGATTTCAGGTTTTAAAAACATAATTGTACATACATTGTCATACGAAATACGATCAGTTTGTCCACCAAATGCTCTTTCTACCGCATGTCGCGCTTCAATTTCCCCCATGTTTACTAGACAAATACGTCCGGAAACATCACCCACTGCGTAGATGTTGGGAATATTGGTTTGTGTATCGTCATCACCAATATGAAACCCTCTTTTTGACATTGAAATCCCTGCATTTTCTAGTCCTAAATGCTCAATATTTGGTACACGACCAACAGATAGTAATGCTTTTTCAACTTGTATAATTTCTTTTCTACCGTCTGGATATTCAATTTCATATTCAACACCTTCTCCTTTTCTTACTAATCGAAGAAGACTTGCGCTATGGTGAATTGTAACGCCATGGTTTTCTAGATTTCGACCTGCCAATTCGCTAATATCATCATCTTCAAAAGGAAGAATCGTATCTTGCCTGTCTATGATGTGAACTTTTGTTTTTCCGAAATTGGAGAAAATTGTTGCGTATTCGCATCCAATAACTCCGGCTCCAATTATAACTAAGCTTTTGGGGAAGTCTTTTAATTTATCAATTCCATCACTAGATAAAATATATTCTTCGTCAACGAGAATGTTTGGCAAATTTCTAGGTCTACTTCCTGTGGCTAAAATGATGTTTTCTCCCCAAACAGTTTTTGTTTTTCCTTCGTGTAAAATTTCGACTTCGTTTGTATTGACTAATTTTCCAAGTCCACGCTCGTAATAAAGCAGTCGTTTTGAAGTTTCATTTTGTAAAAGTTTAATGTGGCAGGTGTATTGAAATTTACGTTCGAAAATTGCCTCATCATGAATTTGCTTCACTTCATTCCAAGTCAATGAATATGGAGAACGACCTTTAAGAGTAAGGGATTCGTTGATGTGTGCGACCTTATTTGCTAATTCCCAAAGTGTTTTTGAAGAAAGCGCTCCATTGTAAATTCCAGCACCACCTACTTTGTCCATTTCGATTAGACAAACTTTTTTTTCAAAGTCAATCCCGCGCATCGCTGCAGCATATCCAGCAGGACCTCCACCAATTACAATTAAGTCAAACTTCTCCATCTTTTAGTATTTTCGTTGTAAATATAGAAAAGAGAGGGTAGAATTCCTTTTTTTACAACACATCGTTTTATGGAATATCAGAATTACATTGATGAAGCAGAAGAGAAAAAGGCTGAAATTGCCAAGCTTTTTCAACAGCTTAAAAAAAAGAAACCGAAGAATTTGGATGGATTGTTTTATGATGCGCATGAAGAAACGTTTCAGGAAATTGATTGCCTAAAATGTGCAAACTGTTGCAAAACTACAAGTCCAATATTCAGAGATATTGATATAAAGCGAATTGCAAAAAAAATGAAAATGGGTGTTTCAGAATTCGAACGTAAATACCTGAGATTCGATGAAGATGATTTTTGGGTTTTGAAGTCTTCTCCGTGCGTATTTTTAGCTGAAGATAATTCTTGTGGAATATATGATTTTCGACCACAGGCCTGCAGTGAATATCCACATACCGATCAAAGAAAAGTTGTTCAAGTTTTAGATTTGACCTTAAAAAACATAGAAATTTGTCCCGCAGCTGCGAGAATAACGAATGAAATACTGAATAAAATAGGCTGAAAGCCAACTTTTTTTGATTATTTTCGTTTGTAATAGTACAACTTATAAAAACTAGAAAAACGCTTCATCAATGAAACTTTTCAAAACTATACTTTTTTCTCTTTTCACTATTTTTATTGGATTTCAAAGCCAGGCCCAACGTGCTAAAGATGGTAATGCTACTATTTCAACCTTGAATAACGTAGTAAATACATATACAAGTTTAACTGCAAATGCGTCAATTGGTGGAACAACCATCAACGTTGCTTCTAGCGCAATGTCAGGAGCTAGTTTTTCTGGAAATCTAGCACCCGGAGATTTAATTTTAATTATTCAAATGCAAGGTGCATCTATGAATCATGATGCCGCTTTTTGTTCGTATTCGGTCCCAGCAGGTTTTACTTGGAATGGGAATTGGTTCGATCATGCAGAAATGTGGGGCAGTATTGGAACAGACTTCGGAGCGAATGGTTATGGATCCTATAATAATGCTGGGAAATTTGAACGAGCAGAAGTAAGAGCTGTCCCGAATGGAACGTCCATCCAATTACAATGCGGTCTTAAAAACAATTATACTGCATCAGGCCATGTCCAAATTGTGCGAATTCCTAGATATGATAATTTAACTGTTAATGCGGGCTCTTCAATCGTACCAACAGCATGGAATGGCACAACTGGAGGAATTGTAGCGCTAGAAGTAGATGGCGCTTTAACAGTAAATGCAGGTGGTTTAATTCACGCAAATGGATTTGGTTTTAGAGGTGGAGCGCTTGATTTAACTGGTAAGGTGGGTAGTTCAACACCACCAGTTTCTGTTCGCTTCTTGGGTTCAAGCGACCCAGCGGAAGGGTCAGAAAAGGGAGAAGGAATTTTTGGTTTTACAGCCGAATATACTCCTATTTGTTCGCGATATGGTATTGGTGCTGCAACCAATGGCGGTGGCGGTGGTGGCTATCAAAACGCCGGCGGTGGAGGTGGTGCCAATGTGAGCGCAAGTCCTTTGCGATATACGGGTACTGGAACACCAGACCAAAACGGTGGAGCCTATACTCCAGCATGGAACGTAGATATATCTTGGCCCCCTAATCCAAATAACGATATTGCCTGGCCACCTTCTCATCATATTCCCTTTTTGCCAATTGGCACAAATACGAGTCCTGGTGGAGGTCGAGGTGGTTATGGATTGGCTCAAACAGACCGAGATGAGATGACTGTGGGGCCTGACAATTCAAGTTGGGGAGGTGATTCTAGAAAAACAAATGGAGGACTTGGCGGTCACCCTTTAGCGTATGATCCTACTCGACTGTATTTCGGTGGAGGAGGAGGTGCTGGTGATCAAGATGGTGCTCAAGGTGGGGCTGGTGGAGCAGGTGGAGGACTTGTTTTTATTCTTTCTTACGGAACTATGACAGGTTCTGGTACAATCTCCGCTAATGGGGCTGCAGGACAAAAAACGAATCCTTTTAATCAAAACCCATCTGGTTCAGGAGCGAATCAACGCAAAGGAAATGATGGTGCTGGAGGCGGTGGTGCCGGTGGTGCCATTTTTGTTGAAAACGCTACAGCTATTCCTGCCTCATTATCGTTCACTGCCATAGGTGGAAATGGAGGGAATCAAGATATGCGATTATATAATAATCCTCCATTCTGGGTTACTTTGGATGAGGCTTCTGGACCAGGAGGTTCAGGTGCTGGAGGAAGTATCGCTTTTTCATCAGGCGCTCCAACTCAAAACGTTAACGCGGGAGTAAACGGTGTTGTTGTCAGTCAATCTTATAATGGTTCGAGTTATTCACCAACTTCTCCTTCCATGGTCGGAAACTTTCCACCAAATGGTGCCACAAATGGTTCTGTTGGTATGAGCGGATTAAGTGCTCCATATTATGATTTACAAATAAGCGATGTCACAACGTGCACCACGCCAGTTACATTAACTGTTACGGTATTGGGTACTATTCCTTCAGGTGGAACTATTGGTTGGTATACACAGCAATTTGGAGGCTCAACATTTGCAACGGGAACATCGACTTCGGTTTCTCCTGCCTCAACAACAACATATTATGTAGGTGTTTGTCCGGGTTCGTTTAGAGTGCCAGTGACAGTTACAATTACAGCCACGGCACCAACACCGACAATTACAGCTGGTGGTCCAACAACTTTCTGTACAGGTGGTTCAGTTACTTTAACTTCAAGTGCGGCAACAGGCAATCAATGGTATTTGAATGGAACAGCTATTGGTGGAGCAACATCGCAAACATATGCCGCAAGCGCTGCAGGAAATTATACGGTGATCGTTACGTCAGGCGGATGTACTTCATCTCCTTCATTAGCAACAACCGTCACTGTTAATCCAACACCAGCAACTCCAACTATTGCTGCTAGTGGTCCTACGACATTTTGTACGGGAGGATCAGTAACGTTAACGTCGAGTGCTGCTTCAGGAAATCAATGGTCATTAAATGGTACGCCAATTGGTGGTGCAACAGCACAAACGCATTTGGCTACAACAGCAGGTAATTATACAGTTGTTACAACATCAGGTGGATGTCCTTCCGCAGCTTCTGCGGCTACAACGGTAACAATCAATCCAACACCAGCAACACCAACTATCGCTGCAGGTGGGCCAACTACTTTTTGTTCTGGTGGATCTGTCACATTAACTTCTAGCTCTGCTTCTGGTAACCAATGGTCGTTGAACGGAACCCCAATTGGAGGAGCAACTGCTCAAACATATTCGGCCAATGCTTCTGGCGATTACACTGTTATTGTAACAACAGCTGGTTGTCCTTCTGCAGCCTCTGCAGCAACAACAGTTACAGTTAATCCAACTCCTGCTACTCCTACGATTGTAGCTGGAGGACCAACTACATTTTGCTCTGGAGGTTCTGTAAACTTGACGTCAAGTTCGGCTTCCGGTAACCAATGGTCATTGAATGGAACTCCAATTGGAGGAGCGACGAATCAAAATTATTTAGCATCAACTGCTGGAAACTATACGGTTGTAGTGACAACAGCTGGCTGCCCTTCTGCGGCTTCAGCGGCAACAACAGTAACCGTTACTCCGAATCCTGTTATTACGCTTGGTACTGTAACTGACCCATCAGCTTGTGCAACCGCAACTGGTTCAATACAAGTCAATGGAACAGCAACTGGAGTTGTATCTTGGACCGGCGCTGCAGTAGGTAATTCAGGTTCAGTAACTTTACCTTACGTTATTACTGGTTTAGCGGCCGGAACGTATAATATTATTATTACTGTGGGATCTTGTCCATCAAATACCTTAGTTCAAGGTTTGACTGATCCTTCAGCTCCAGCAACTCCAACTATTGCGGCTAGCGGAGCTACAACATTTTGTGCTGGTGGATCGGTAACGTTAACTTCAAGTTCGGCAACTGGAAATCAATGGTCGTTAAATGGAACACCGATCGGAGGTGCAACTGCGCAAACATTGTTGGTTAATGCTAGCGGAAACTATACCGTGGTAGTAACTTCAGGTGGTTGTACATCTTCTGCATCCGCTGCCACAACAGTCACTGTTAATCCAATACCGGCAACACCAACGATTGCTGCAAGTGGACCAACTACATTTTGTTCAGGTGGTTCAGTAACGTTAACTTCAAGTTCGGCTACTGGTAACCAATGGTCATTAAACGGAACGCCAATTGGAGGAGCAACAGCACAAACATTATTGGTTAGCGCTTCTGGCGATTATACTGTTATTGTAACGACAAGTGGTTGTTCATCTGCCGCCTCTGCGCCAACAACAGTTACTGTTAATCCAACACCAGCAACACCAACTATTGCCGCTAGTGGTTCAACTACTTTTTGTACAGGAGGTTCTGTAACATTAACTTCTAGCTCAGCTACTGGTAACCAATGGTCATTAAACGGAACTCCAATTGGAGGGGCAACCGCACAAACTTTATTGGTAAGTGCTTCTGGAAATTATACTGTAATTGTTACAGCCGCAGGTTGTCCATCAGCTGCTTCAGCTGCCACAACAGTGACCGTTAACCCAATACCAGCTACACCAACTATTGCAGCAAGCGGACCAACTACTTTTTGTTCAGGTGGTTCAGTAACGTTAACATCAAGTTCGGCTACTGGTAACCAATGGTCATTAAACGGAACGCCAATTGGAGGAG
>OLID01000160.1_pt1 | contig 38359 bp, 26 predicted proteins | sample 1609361 | NCBI WGS metagenome assembly OLID01 (sample SAMN05416778, study PRJEB24817) | seawater metagenome | isolation source: Sea water | place: Canada:Atlantic | collected 2013-07
TCTACACAGAGTAGATCGTCGGCAGCGTCAGATGTGTATAAGAGACAGTTGTAGGGTCGCTCCGGAATCGCCGGTCACGGAACATAGCTTAGTGTGCGGTTGATCCAGCCTTGCCGCCAGCGCTCTTCGCCCCGCTCTGCCGGAGAATTTTCAATACGTTGTGCCAGCACCTGTTGCGCCGCTGTGGCAAACTGCTGCAATACGGACCCGGTTTGAGGTGAACGCTGCATGGTTTCCAGAACCTGCAGCAGGCCCCAGCCCTGGCCCTGGTAACGCTCGCTGGCTGCGGTGCCTTCGCCCTTGAAGTTGACGTAGTCGATCAGGGCATACATGCCATGCGGCACCTCGCTGTTGGCTACCCGGTAAAAAGTAGCGGCAACCGCATCAGGCTGCGTACTGGCAGCCATCAAAGCGGGCAGACTGCGCTCAAGCCGACGTACAATAAAATCTGCCTGGATACCCCGCGTCTCACTCAGAAACTCCCGCAAGTCGCGCATACGGCCGCTGTCGATGTCCGCCAGGAAGCTTTCGCGATCAGGCCAGGGCGACGCCCACTCCGGAAGACCGGCTATCCAGTCCGGTAAATCCACGCCACGTGCCACATAATAACCGAGCAGGTCGGGAAAACTTTCCACAAAACGTTCCTGTTGCCCTTGCCGATACCAGATAAAATGGCCGATACCCAGCGATGGAAAATCTTCTCCGACATTCCAGCTGGTCAGACACGCTAACTGGCGGTTGCACTCATTCTGAAATATGCGGTCAGCAACCCAGTTCGCTTGCTCGGCATCCAGTACCGGCAGCGTGTCACGGCCCGACACGCCTGCTGATAGTGTTAACAACACCAGCGACGCGAGCATAGTTGCTGCCATCCTGTACACCTTGCCCCTCATACCACGCTCCTCAACACACCGTTCCTCTGCACGTTCCTCTGCACGTTCCTTTGCACGTTCCTGTGCAAGTTCCTGTGCACTTTTGCCTGCAGACCGATCCGCGTCGGGGCGCCCGGTCAATCAAGCTGACAGGAGAGTATCAGCGCGTCTTCGCGAAACGCGCTGCCACTTTCACTGGGATAATAGTGCCTGCGTTCGCCGACCTGCACAAATCCCATCGAATAATACAGTGCACGTGCCGCTTCATTGGACGGGCGAACCTCCAGAAAACAGTTGTCAGCGCCCAGCTTGCGCGCCTCAGCCAGCAAATGTTGCAGCAGCCGTCGCCCATAAGCGTTGCGACGAAAATCGGGATGCACACACAGGGTCAACACATGACTCTCGCCAACTGCAGCACTGAGCACACCATGCGCGAGTATGCGGTCACGCGTGGCCAGCACCCAGCATTCGTATCCGGCCCGCAAACAATCCAGGAATATGCGTTTGCTCCAGGGATTCGGGTAGGACACTTCCTCGTTATGCACCACAAAATCGAGATCGCTGGGCCGCATTCGACGGCAAATCACCTGACTTGGGTCATTGATAGTCTGAAACATTGAATCCGGGTTCTTGTTCTCTACAATGGATTACCCGGCACCGCGCTGGAGGCGGTCCCGTACTGACTGCATGGCCTGCCAGGCAGAGCGCTTCAGCGCACTGTCAGCTTCCATGGCATGCAGGGAATGTGTGCGTAGCATGGCAAACCCGAATTGTCGGTGCACAAACAACTTTCCGTGCTGGTCTTCTCCGCCAGCATTGGTCTCGCCGTACAGAAAGGGCGGCGTTTCATCGGCCAATATCAACAGTATTGCCGACGGTTGCTCGCGCATTCGCCGCGCAACAAAGCCGTCTACCGCCTGACGGGCAGCCCGACGGCCGGTGGGCAACCCCAGGTCTCCCGGAAAGGGCCAGTGAAATGTGTGTTCATGCCCAACCGCATTTTCCAATGTCGGGCTTAGCGCCACCAGGATTCGCTGCAACATCTGCCGGCATGCGCCTGTAAGAGAGTCGGCACCAGCTGGCAACATTGCCAGGACCGACAAACGCTGACCAACATTGAACCAGCTAAAGGCGAACGGGGGCGCGGCCTCATCCTCTGCGGAGACCGGCACAGCCGTTGACGCCACAGGCTGCCTGACCGCCGCTGTTTCCGCAGCATCGGTTGTCAGCGCTGCTCGCAATGCCGTTGATATCTGTTCGACCGGCACCTCACGGACAACCTTGGGTTCGACCACTGGTGACTGTCGAGGTTCAGGCGCCACGACCACCACGTGCGATGCGCCCGCGCCGGGCAGCGCCGTGCGGGGAAACCAGCACCGAATGCCCATTTCCCGAAGCAATGTTTGTCTGCGTATCTCCGTCGCCATCTAAGGCTCCAATTGCGTCCATTGGTTCGGACTGATCGTCTGGACTGCATTATAAAGCAGAGGGGACCCAATGCACCAAAGCTATCTTGCGCGCAACCCACAAACAATTGTACGGTTGCCGCAAACATGTTTGAATCTAAGGTTTTACGGACAAGGTGTGACTCTATGAAAGCGTTGCTTTGCAAATCCTATGGCCCCCCCGAAAATCTGTCGCTGGAAGAGGTCGCTGACCTGGAGCCTTTGCCGGGCGAGGTCATTGTTGATGTTTATGCAGCATCACTGAACTTTCCAGACACCCTGCAGATTCAAGGTAAGTATCAGTTCCAGCCACCCATGCCGTTCTCCCCCGGCTCGGAGGTGGGTGGCGTGATTTCCGCCGTCGGTAACGAAGTTAAAGGATTTGCTGTCGGTGACCGCGTCATGGCCACACCCTCAATCGGGGGCATGGCCGAACAGGTCAAGGTCCAGCCCTCGGGCCTGCGCAAGATTCCGGACAGCATGGACTTCAAAACGGCCGCCGGTTTCGCCATGGTCTACACCACGTCCTATCACGCGCTGAAACAGCGCGCCAACATCCAGCCCGGCGAAACCCTGCTGGTACTGGGCGCCAGCGGCGGAGTGGGTATGGCTGCCGTCGAACTGGGCAAGTTGATGGGCGCGCGGGTAATCGCGGCAGCAAGCAGTGATGAAAAGCTTGAATTTGTCAACCAGGCCGGCCCGGACGAACTACTGAACTACGGTGATGGCGAGCTCAAAGAAAAGGTCAAAGCGCTCACCGACGGCAAGGGCGCCGACGTCATCTACGACCCGGTCGGCGGTGATCTGTTTGATCAGGCCACCCGTTGCATAAACTGGAACGGCCGCCTGCTGGTGGTAGGCTTCACCAGCGGCCGCATCCCTTCCTACCCGGCCAACCTGGCACTGCTCAAGGGCAGCGCCATGATGGGCGTATTCCTGGGGCGTTTCCGCAAGGAAGAGCCTGAGGCCTATGAGCAGAATTTCCGTGAGCTGTTCGATATGTACACAGCGGGCAAGATAAAACCCATCGTGACCAAGTCTTTCGCCTTTGAGGATTACGTTGCAGCCTTTAATGTGTTCCGTGAGCGCAAGGTTATGGGCAAAGTCACCTTCGAGATCCGCTCGGAGTAGTTTTTAATCGAAATACTCTGGTCACGGGCTTCGTTCCGAGCGCTGGCTGGAAGTGGGTGACATCTTCCGGAGACGCCCGTGAACCCGTCCCTGGGGGGCTCGGTGGCAACCATCCAAGGGTTGCCAACGCTCCTCCAGATGTCACCCACTCCCAGCCAGCTTGTGCCAGAACCAAGCTACACCAAACCGTCTACGCTTCCAATAATAGCTAGTCGGCTGGCACGAGCTCATGGGGTGGTGGGTGAAAGATCTTCAGCCAGTGAATCTGCCAAGACCAAACAGCTTGAACTGTCTTTGAATCTGGCACGAGTCAGCCGGGGCTGGGTAACTTATGGAGGAGCGTATGCGACCCTCGGACGGTCGCATCCGAGCCCTCCAGGGATGGATTCACGGGCGTCTCCGGAATAAGTTACCCAGCCCCGGCTGACGACCAGAACGAAGCCAGCATGAGCAACCACCTACCGAGCGGTCGCACACCTAACCAGCAATCATGCGGCCTGCCGACCGACTGGCAGGACAACCGCTCTTGATTCCCCCTCCCGCCTCCGTATAATGCTGCTCTTTCGTTTTCAGCATTCCGGCGACAGAAACCTATGCTCACAGCCCAACAAATCGAACAAGATCTGGCAAAACTGAAAGACATTGTCATCAAAATGCGCGATCCCGCCGGCCCGCTCGGCGTCAAGACGATCACCATCAACGGCATTGAACAGACCGTATTTGCCAACGTTCCACAGAATCTGCGAGAAATCTACCGTCTCGGGCTCAGCGCTGCCGACAAAGACTTCCTGGTTTACGAAAACGAACGCTACACCTTCGCCCAGACCCTCTCAATTGCTGAAGACATCGCCCAGGCCCTGCTTAACCAGTATGGCGTCCAGAAAGGCGACCGCATTGCCGTCTGCTCGCGCAACAACCCCGAATGGTGCATGGCCTATATGGCAGCTACCATGATCGGAGGTATCGTGGTGCCGATGAACTCCTGGTGGCAAAGCAGCGAACTGGTATACGGGCTGCAGGACAGTGGCGCCAAGATTCTGTTTGCCGATCAGGAACGTATCAATCAGTTGATACCTGTGCGGAAGAGCATCGCTGTCAGCATCATCGCCATCAAACCTGATGCCAATACCACCGACTTTCCCGAGTTTCATGCGCTGGCAGAAACCGCCAGCCAGGGGCCACGACAGAACCTGGACGACATAACGCTGGCACCGGAAGACGATGCCTCCATCATGTACACTTCCGGTTCCACCGGCACACCCAAAGGCGTTCTGTCTACCCATCGCAATATCGTCAATGCGCTGTACAGCTGGGTTTTTGGCAAAGAGGCAACCGACACACTCCGCCCTGAGCTGGTGGAGGAAAATCCCGAGTTCGATCCGGGCATTCTGTCGAACGTGCCGCTGTTCCACGTCACCGGCAGCCATGCCCAGTTTCTGGTGAGCTTCGTCTATCTGCGCAAGTTTGTCATGATGTACAAATGGAACGCTGAAAAGGCATTGGAACTGATCGAGACGGAGCGCTTGTCAGTCCTGCATGGTGTGCCCACCATGACCTGGGAAGTGATGCACTCTCCCATGTTCGACAAGACCGATTTGCGCAGTCTTCGTACCGTGCAAAGTGGCGGCGCTTCCCGGCCACCGGGACACCTGTCCATGATGCAGAAAAAGTTCGACGCCATCGTCCAGCCAGGACTCGGTTACGGTCTGACTGAAACCAATGCGATTGGTGCCACCATCACCGGCGCCTTTTATCTGGCCAAGCCGGAAAGCACGGGTCGCCCGACACAACCGGTCACACAAATCCGAATAGAAGACCCTGACGGTAATGTGCTGAATAATGGCCAGACGGGTGAAATCTGCATCAAGGGTGCCACAGTCATGAAAGCCTACTGGCAGCGGCCCAAAGAAACCGCAGAAGTCATCAGGGATGGCTGGTTCCACACCGGGGATATCGGTCTGCTGGACGAACACGGTTTTCTGGTTATCAAGGATCGCGCCAAGGACATCGTTATCCGCGGGGGCGAAAACGTTGCCTGTGCGGAAGTTGAATATGCGCTGTCAGAGCACCCGGATGTATTTGAAGCAGCTGTGTTCGGGTTGCCCGATGAGCGCCTGGGCGAAATCGTCGGAGCCACGGTCATGGTCAAACCCGGCGCCAGATTGAGTGAAGCCGACCTGCAAGGCTTTCTGCGTGAACACATTGCCCACTACAAGGTACCCAGTCACATCTGGTTCGAGACGGAACAGCTGGAGCGTATCGCTTCCGGCAAGATCGCCAAGAAAATCCTGCGCGAACAGGCCATCCAGCGCCTGCACGGGGCCTGAAAGCGGCCCCGTTATTTCTGTTGGAGCACAGAAACACGCTATTCCTGCCTGCGTGTGACCCCCGGCACACGCCTTAAAAAAAACTTTTCAAAGTTATTGCATTCTCCAATTTTATAACCATAATCCGCTTCGTGAAGGCCGGTCCGGTCAAATCGCTCCACAAGAGCAGTTTGACAGGCATAAAACCTGCTTCATGTAATCTGATATCCCGCCGATAATCAGATTGCTGGATGGTGACTGACGCTGTAATCCATCGCGGTCACGTGCTCATAAAGATTCCGCAACCGGAGTTTACGAGAGAGGTTTCACATGAAAAGTCATTCGTGGGACGAACTAAACGACAGTGCCAAAGATTTTTTCGATTCCGGCGCATTTTTACCGGATGCCGAGTTTGATGAAGAGCCCCAGGACAAGCATGGCCAGCGCCGCCGCCTGACCGAGCTGCGACGTCGGACCGAAGAGCGTCTGGACTGGAAGCGCATGTATGGCGATCTTCAGTTTGATGAAATGGAAGACAGGCGTTTCTCGGGCGATAATTTCAGCGCCGATTACTCTGATGATGCGGACGATCTGATCGACGATTGATCGCAGACTCGGTGAACGGAGGACGTCCCCTGACGTCCTCACACACGAGGCTCTTACCAGCCGGGAAAGTATGACTTATTGCGTAGCAATTGCGGTAGATGCAGGCCTGGTGTTCTGCTCTGATTCACGCACAAACGCCGGTATTGACCGGGTCAGCACGTACAGCAAAATGTTCCGTTTTGGTGTCGATGGCCAACGGCAGTTTGTGATTTTGTCCTCCGGCAATCTGGGTACTACCCAGGCTACCATCAGCCGCGTCAAACGCGACATCAAAGAGCGCGCCATTCAGAGCCTGCTCACAGTGGAAAGTATCAGCGAAGCGGCTGACTACCTGGGCAGCATCAGCCGAACCGTGCAGGAAAAGCACGATGCCCACGGCACCGGTTTTGAGGCAAGCTTTATCATAGGTGGCCAGATTGCCGGCAAGAAACATCGCATCATGATGGTCTACCCGGAAGGCAATCACATCACCAGCTCGCACGACACGCCCTACCTGCAGATCGGTGAAAGCAAATACGGCAAACCCATCCTCGATCGCATCCTCACCCGCGATCTGAACCTGGACACCTGCGCCCTGTGTGCTCTGGTCTCCATGGATTCGACCATGCGCAGTAACCTGAGTGTCGGGCCACCCATCGAAATGCTGGTGTACCGCACCGACACCCTGACCCTTGATACGCCGCTGCGTTTTGATGAGGACAGTGAGTTCCTGCGTGAAGTCAAACGCAGTTGGGATCAGCGCCTGAAGGAAGCTTTCCGGCAAATGCCCCCATTCGCCTGGGCAGCGGCCTGGGACAAGAATTCCGGCCGCGCTGTCAATCACGAAGACCTGGATTAATTCAATCTGCTGTGGTTATCGATTGGCTACGCCGGTCGTGACTGGGTGTCACCTTCAGGGGACGCCGTGGATCCATCCCTGGAGGCTCTTATGCGGCTTCCCTGCCGCATAAGCCCCTTCAGTTGACGCCCAGCCCCGCCCGGCTTGTGCGAACGTCATTGCCATCAACCTCGAACAAGACGATGCACTGAACTTACCGATCAGCTTAACGCGCTTCTTTCAGGCGTGCGATGCGGTCGGTGAGTGGCGGATGCGTCATGAACAGTTTGGTGAAGGCATCATGCGCCTTGTTGTTGATACCAAATGCCACCAGCTCGTCTGGCAGGTGATTGGGCTGTCCCGCTCTCAGGCGCTCCAGCGCCGCGATCATGTTCTGTCGACCGGCCAACGTCGCACCGCCCGCATCCGCCCGGTATTCACGCTGGCGGCTGAACCACATCACAATGATTGACGCCAGAATACCCAGCACCAGCTGCGCAACGATAGAGGTAATCCAGAACGCGGGCCCGTGGCCCTGTTCGGTCTTGAAGACTACCCGATCGACGATGTGTCCGATCACCCGGGACAGGAAGATCACAAAGGTATTAACCACGCCCTGAATCAGGGCCAGAGTCACCATATCGCCATTGGCAACGTGACTGACTTCGTGCGCCAGGACCGCTTCTGCCTCCTGCTTGGTCATCTTGCCAAGTAACCCGGAACTGACCGCGACCATGGCACTGTTTTTGGTCGCACCGGTAGCGAATGCATTGACATCAGGAGACGGGAAAATGGCCACTTCCGGCATGGCTATGCCGGCCCGTTTTGCCTGATCGGCCACGGTGGTCAGCAACCATTGTTCCGTTGCGTTGGCTGGCTGGGTAATGACCTGGGCGCCGGTAGAGCGTTTGGCAATCCATTTGGACATGGCCAGCGAGATAAACGAACCACCAAAACCGATCACTGCCGAGAACACCAACAATGCGGTGAGATCCAGCCCACTGCCGCTTTCGTCCAGAATGCGTTCAACGCCAAGCAGGCGCAGAACAACACTCAGTACCAGCACAATGGCCAGGTTGGTCAACAGAAACAGCGCGATTCGCTTCATAGGGAAATCCTCAATCTACTGCCGTATCAATTACTTTATTGTAGATCGGAGCAACCTTGGGCATATCCTTGAACAGGGAGTGGAAGTGTTTTTGCACCCGCGCCATGTTGATCACAGAAATACCACTGGCAAACCCGAACCAGACATAAAGACCGTTCAAATCACGAAACATCGCAGGGATATAATGGGGGCCGGCAATGGTTCCTTCAAGGTAATGCTGATACAGGACAGGAATATCGTCCAGCGTCACCTTGCCTACAAACAACATGGGCAAAATCTCCGGCACCCCTGACCGGATGGCACTGCGGATAAAGTTCACATTCTCCACGAAACCACGCAAATAAGACAAGTCTTTAGTGAATACTGACCCACCGCTCAGGGTGCCTCCGCGAAATACGCGCTGGGTAATCTTGTAAGCGTCTTTTCGGGGCATGTCGCGCTCACAGAAGAAGCGATAAACCTCAATGAAATCAGCCCCCTGCTCCGCCATGTCAACGGCCACCACACGGTCGCTGACCTTGAGTGCCCGCCGCGGGTAGGAGCTGAAGGTGAGGGTTTCCATCAACACCGCCAGACCCTCCTGACACGCGGTCACCCGCGGCGACCCGACACTGAGCCAGCTCGCCCAGGGCTGCCTGCGTCCGTTCAACGTGGTGCCAACATGTACCCACCCTTCATGCACTTCCAGCACTTGCAGATCAAACTCGGTAAACTCAGCGTCCTGGTTGATCTTTATGTAATCACCACCCGCGGCAGCATCAGACACGATCCCGTCGCTGAGAATGACGCGAATGTCGCCCGGCTGAAAATAGCTACCCAGCCGCTGCTGAAGAATATCGACCGCAGACGATGCAGAGATGTGTTTCAGGTAGGGCCTAGCCAGGTGCTCGGCGGCTGGCAGAGAAAAAATTTCACACAGTTTCTCGCCCAGTTGTCGCAACGACTTACGGTCACCGCGCAGATGATCCCGCGCAGATCCGTAAAGCTCGCGACTGTGGCGGCCGAAATCGGCCGTACCACGCGTCCGTAATAGCTCGATCACCAGCAGGTATTGATCAATGGTGTCACACAGGATGCCGCCCAGTCCGTCTTTGCGACCCAGGGTGCGTTGCACCTCGCGGCGCAGCCCCAGAAAGCGGTCACGCAGCAGATCGGGATCAAACTCCAATTTGATCCCCTGATAGTAGGCCAGATCCATGGCCGGCATTTTGTCGCCGTTGGCCGCCAGAAACTGTGACTGTGCTGATGCCGGCCACTTGATAGCGTCCAGAATCCTGATGGGACGTTGCAGTTCAATAAGTTGGTCAGACAGGGTTTTTACACGCCGTTGATAGTCGGCGAGACTCATTCGCTGCTGTCCGCCTCGCCATTGACCACCACTGCCTTGATGTTAACAAACTCATGGATGCCGAAACGGCCCAATTCACGTCCGTAACCGGAGTCCTTTATGCCCCCAAAGGGCATTCGGGGGTCGGACTTCACAAAATCGTTAACGGCGCATGCCCCCGCCTGCAGCTGTTCTGCGGCGATTTTCGCGCCACGCCTGGCATCACGCGTAAATACCGCAGCCCCCAGCCCAAACCTGCTCTGGTTGGCCAGTGTGATAGCCTCATCATCGCTCCTGGCACGGATCAGTGCTGCCACAGGTCCGAACAGTTCCTGGTCAAAAGCGGGCATCCCCGGACGCACCTCTCCCAGCACAGTAGGCGAATAGAACGTCCCGTCGCGCTCACCACCACACATCAACACGGCCCCCAGCCGGATGCTTTCGGACACCTGATCCGCCAGCGTCTTGCACAGGTCCTCGCGAGCCTGGGGGCCAATGTCGGTATCTTTATCCAGCGGGTCGCCCATTACTTTCTTTTTCATGGCTGCGGTCATCTGCTCGGCAAATGCGCCGTACAAATTATTGTGCACGATGAAGCGTTTGGCGGCGATGCAGCTTTGGCCATTGTTCAACAGGCGGCTTGTCACACACTTTTCGACGGCTAATTCGACATCGGCATCTTCCAGCACTACATAGGCATCGCTGCCGCCCAGCTCCATCACGGTTTTCTTCAACATATTGCCGGCAGCGGCGGCAATCCTGCGCCCGGCATCCGTGCTACCGGTGAAAGTGACCGCTTTTACAACCGGATGGTCGATCAGTGCCTGAGCCTTGGACCCCGGCACCAGCACAGTACGCATCAGATTCTCCGGCAATCCGGCGTCCCGCAGCACCTGTTCGATGGCCAGGGCACAACCGGGCACATTGGAGGCGTGTTTCAACAGCGCGGCGTTACCTGCCATCAATGCTGGCGCAAGAAAGCGGAACACCTGCCAATACGGAAAATTCCACGGCATGATAGCCAGCACGACACCAAGAGGCTGATAGGAGACGAATCTTTGTACCCCGTCATTGTCTTCGTCCGGCAGATATTCGTCGACCAGCATAGCGGGACCCTGCTCGGCGTAGTAGTCACAGACCCATGCACATTTCTCGACCTCCGCCTCAGCGCTGGCCAGTGTTTTGCCCATTTCCTCGGATGCAAGTTTTGCCAGTTTGCCCTGCTGTTTGCGTAGCTGCTGCGCGAGATCGCGCAATGCCTGCGCCCGTTCCTGCAGACTGGTTTTTTGCCATTGTTGCCGGGCATCTTCAATGCTGTCCAGCACGGAGTCCAGACGGGTCAGGTCAAACGCATCATGGGTTGCCAGTTTTTTGCCGGTATACGGATTTATACTGCTGATTTTACTCACGTTTACCTCACATTTATGTGCTTGAAAAGCTGGCGGGTCAGCCCTGTGGCGCCAGCATCTGGCGAGGGTCAACCTGTCTGTCGAATTCCTCACCGTCCATATAGGACAGCGCCTGCACCGCTTCACGCAGACTGAGCTGGTTCTCATCTGCATAGCGGGCGGCCTTTGCCGCCTTTTCATAACCGATCGCAGGACTCAGCGCCGTCACCAGCATCAGCGAGCGCGAGACATTGGCCTCAAGTTGCTCGCGATTGGCTTCCAGACCACGCAGACAATGTTGTTCAAAACTGTACATGGCATCTCTGAGCAGTCCCAGTGACTCAAGCACGGCGTGGATTATCACCGGCTTGAAGACATTCAACTGAAAATGCCCCTGACTGCCCGCCAGGCTGACAGTGGTCTGGTTACCCATGACACGTACACACACCATGGTCAGTGCTTCGGCCTGGGTCGGATTGACCTTGCCAGGCATGATCGAACTGCCCGGTTCATTCGCCGGTACCCGCAGCTCTGCGAGCCCGCAGCGCGGGCCACTGTTCATCAGACGAATATCACTGGCCATCTTGAACAGCGCCGTGGCCAGCGTGTTGAGCCGACCGTGCAAGTCCACCAGCGCGTCATGCCCGGACAGAGCCATGAACCGGTTTTTTGCCGGCGTAAACGCAATACCGCTCAGCTCGCTGATACGTTTGACCACTGTTTCCGCCCAGTCGGGATGCGTATTAAGCCCGGTGCCGACCGCACTGCCTCCCAGGGCCAGCTCCTGGATCGAGGGCAAGCTCGCCAGCAGCTGCTCACGTGCGAACACCAGCTGTGCACTGAAGGCGGAAAACTCCTGTCCCAACGTGATCGGGGTGGCATCCATCAGATGCGTACGGCCACTTTTGAGAATATCACCAAAGGCATGCACTTTATCATCAACCCCTGCGATAAGGATATCGAGGACTTCCAGCAGGGCACGCATCGACTGGGCCGCTACCACATGCATGGTGGTGGGGAATACATCGTTGGAAGACTGCGACATATTGACGTGGTCGTTGGGATGCAGTGGCTGATACGACCCACGCACGTGCCCCGCCAGTTCATTGCCGCGATTGGCGATAACCTCGTTCAGGTTCATATTGGTTTGTGTACCACTGCCGGTTTGCCATATTGACAACGGAAACTGGTTGTCATGGCGCCCACTGGCAATTTCATCACACACCGCCGCAATCAGTTCTGCCTGCTTTGCCGGTAATTTGCCTAACCTCTGGTTGGCCTGCGCAGCCGCCTTTTTGACCAGCGCAAATGCGTGGATGAACTCAACTGAAAACTGATCCCTGCCGATTTTGAAATTGTGCAGGGAACGCTGTGTCTGCGCGCCCCAAAGCACATCATCGGCCAGCTCAACGGCGCCCAGGCTGTCATGCTCGGTTCTCATACCAGCCTCCGGTTCAGCCCATCAGTTTGTCAGCAACAAACGGCATGATGCCGCCGCTGTTGTAGTAATGTACCTCTTCGGCTGTGTCCAGTCGGCACAGCAGATCAACCCGCTGCCCGGAACCATCCGTCCTCGTCACCACCATGGTGACTGTCATGCCGGTGGAGATCCTGTCCAGCCCCTCCAGCGCGATGGTTTCGCTGCCATCCAGTTTCAGCGTTTTGCGGCTTTCACCTTCCGGGAACTGCAATGGCAACACCCCCATACCCGCCAGATTGGAGCGGTGGATACGCTCGAAGCTCTCCGCAACCACTGCGCGCACACCCAGCAGACGGGTGCCCTTGGCTGCCCAGTCGCGGCTTGACCCAGTGCCATATTCCTTACCGGCAATGACCACCAGCGGTATTTTGCGTTGCTGGTAGACCATGGCAGCATCATAAATACTCATTTTTTCATCATCCGGCATCAGTCGGGTGAGCCCCCCTTCAACACCGTCCAGCATCTCATTGCGAATGCGCACATTGGCGAAAGTGCCACGCATCATCACCTCATGATTGCCCCGGCGTGAACCATAGGAGTTGAAATCCTCCTGTTTGATACCTTTTTCCAGCAGGTACTTGCCCGCTGGCGTTGCGCGTCCTATCGCGCCGGCCGGCGAGATGTGGTCAGTGGTGACCGAATCGCCCAGCAACGCCAGTATACTGGCCCCGGTAATATCGCCGGGTTCCGGCAACAGGTCAGGTGAGAAAAACGGCGGATTCTGGATATACGTCGAGGCATCATTCCACTGGTAAGTCGCCCCCTCTGCCGTCGGCATGGCGTTCCACTCCTCATTGCCACTGAATACATCAGCGTAATCCTTGGCGAACATGTCCCGGCTCACCGTGGCTACCGCCTCGGCAATGGTTTTGGTATCCGGCCAGATGTCCCGCAGATAGATGTCCTTGCCGTCCGTGCTGGTGCCAAGAGGCTCGGCGCTCAGGTCGATGTCAGTGGTCCCAGCCAACGCGTAGGCAACCACCAGGGGAGGAGATGCCAGCCAGTTGGCACGCACACGGGGATGGATCCGGCCTTCGAAATTACGGTTGCCCGACAGGACCGAGGACACCGTCAGTTTACCTTTGTCCACGGCCTCCTCAATCATGGGCGGTAATGGGCCGGAGTTGCCGATACATGTTGTGCAACCATACCCGACCAGATTGAAGCCGAGATCGTCCAGGGCATCCTGCAGCCCGGCCTTTTCCAGATAATGCGTGACCACCTTGGAGCCCGGGGCCAGCGAGGTCTTTACCCAGGGCTTTACCTTCAGTCCCAGCCCCAATGCTTTTTGTGCCAGCAAGCCCGCCGCCATCATCACCGCCGGATTGGAGGTATTGGTGCAGGAAGTAATAGCGGCAATAACCACATCGCCATCACTGAGTGACCACTCTTCCCCGGTCACCGGCACGGACTTTTTTGCCGCTGGGAACTGGGCGCGCGTGGCTTCGCCGAGTTTCGGCAGCGGCACGCGATCCTGCGGTCGGTGCGGACCGGCCAGACAAGGCTCCACTGTTGCCAGGTCCAGAACCACTTCACTGGTATAGACCGCCGTAGGTTCGTTACTGCGCCACATGCCTTGCTGCTTGCTGTATTGCTCGGTAAGCGCAATGGTTTCTTCGTCGCGACCGGTCAGCTTCAGATAGCGCAGAGTTTCATCATCAACGGCAAAAAAGCACGCGGTTGCCCCGTATTCCGGAGACATGTTGGCGATGGTCGCGCGGTCGGCCAGGGTCAGGTCATCCAGGCCGGCGCCATAAAATTCGACAAACTTGCCGACGACGCCATGTTTGCGCAGCATTTCGGCCACCGTCAGCACCAGATCGGTTGCCGTCACGCCTTCACACAGATGGCCATCCAGACGCACGCCCACAACCTCCGGGATACGCATGGTGAGCGGCTGCCCGAGCATGGCCGCTTCAGCTTCAATGCCGCCAACGCCCCAACCCAGCACGGCCAGGCCATTCACCATGGTGGTATGACTGTCGGTACCTACCAGGGTGTCAGGGTAAGCCTGCAACTTGCCGTCGCGTTCGCTGGACCACACACAGCGCGACAGGAATTCCAGATTGACCTGGTGGCATATACCCGTGCCCGGCGGTACCACACGGAAATTATTGAATGCCTTCTGGCCCCAGCGCAGAAATTCGTAGCGCTCCCGGTTACGCTCCATCTCGATGCGGACATTTTCTGCATAGGCGCTGTCGCTGGCGAACCTGTCGACCATTACCGAGTGGTCAATGACCAGATCTACCGGATTGACCGGATTGACGCGGTCGGGGTCTCCCCCCTTGCTGGCGACCGCGTCGCGCATCGCGGCCAAATCCACAACTGCGGGGACTCCGGTAAAATCCTGCATCAAAACACGAGCTGGCAGAAAGGCCACTTCATGGTCGGACGAACGGGTTTCCGGCCAGGCGAGCAGGGTTTTTATGTCCTTGTCGCTGGCAAACCCCTGATCCTGGTGACGGAGCAGGTTTTCAAGGAGGATTTTCAGTGTTACCGGCAATTGATCCACACTGTCATAACCGGCCTCTTTCAACGCTGGCAGACTGAAGTATTCGAAAGTCCTGTTGCCTATAACGAGCTCTCTGCGGGTATTTGTCATGGCTTACTCCTTGAGATCCGAATGCGGTCCGTCATGCGTATCACGGACAAAGGGGATTACAGGCAGTATACCCCACAGCTTGGGATCAGGCGAACCGGCGCCGGCTGGTTTGTGGTGCCAATTCACGGTAAGCTGTCAAACACGAGACGGACTGGGCTCTCGTCTTTTCAACCAGCAGAAGTTTGCTGCCCCTGTTATCGAAAAATACACAGCCAGAGTGATTCGGGAAAGGTTTTGAGGAACGTAGTAACCAAGGTAGCCACCAGTATCGTCACTGGCGCCGCGACCATCCTGCTGTGCTGTACCGCCCTGACGGCGGGCATAGCCTATGCGCAGACTTCCAGCCCCGGGATCAGGATTACCGGCGACAATGAGGCTCTGACCAACAACGTCCGCGTGCATGTAGGCACCCCCGATCTGCGCTGCGACGCCGGACAGCGTCGACTCAATCGGCTCCTGCCGGCCGTGCGCCGCGATGCCGAGCGCGCGGCACAGGCGCTGGGCTATTATCATGCCGGATTCGATATACAAGTCACCCCGGCGGCGTCCCCCGATGCGGCAACGGATGCAGCGGATGCCCGTTGCTGGAGCCTGACCATTGATGTCACAGCGGGCGAGCCGGTGCTGGTTGGAGAAATCAACGTCACGCTGAGTGATGAACGCTCGGCCTTTTTGTTCGCCGAAGTGATGGAAGAAGTCGACATTCAGCCTGGCGATCGGCTTGTGCATAGCCAGTACGAGCAGTTGAAGTCACGACTCAGCTCCGAGGCTGTTGACCACGGTTTTTTCTCGGCCCGCTTCACACGTTCCGAGCTGGCCGTCGACCTGCGCCGCAATCGCGCAGATATCAATCTGGATTTTGACCCCGGTGAACGCTTTCGTTTCGGCCAGATTCGCATCAATCGCCTGGACGGCCTGTCAAATACCTTTGTGTCCCGGTTCCTGACCTTCGAGGAAGGTAGTGACTACTCCTCCGACGCGCTTATCGAATTGCGGGAAAATCTCAACGACAGCCAGTACTTCAGCCAGATTGCGGTCACCCCGCAACTATCTCAGGCCGAAGACAACGCAGTGCCGGTGAGCATTGAACTGGCAACCCGGCCACGCCGGTCGTATTCGGCAGGCGCCGGTGTCAGTACGGATATCGGGCCGCGACTGCGGCTTGCCTATGAAGATCGCTATATCAACCGGCGTGGGCACCGGCTTAATGCGGATCTGGGCATATCCACACTGCAACAGGAACCCAGTGTCAGCTACGTGATACCGCTTCGCGATCCCGTCAACGACAGTCTGCGATTTTCCGGCGGTTTTCAGCGCCTTGAAACTGACAGCTATATCACCAACACCTATCGTGCGGGCGTGACCTGGCGATCAGCAGTCTGGGACAATTGGGTGCAGAATATTTTTGTCAATTATCAGACTGAGCGCTCGGAGCTGACGGATTTTGCTGTGGCAGAACGCGTCGAAGAGCAGATCAACTCGACCATCACCGGCATCAACTGGGCGCGCACCCGGGCTGACGACCCCATTTACCCGACTCAGGGCTGGCGACTGTTCGGCCAAGTCAGCGGTGCCGAAGAAAACCTGCTGTCTGACATCACCTTTGCGCAGCTTTATGGCAGCGCCAAGTTGATCCACAGTGTCGGACCAGGCCGGGTTCTGTTACGTGCTGAAGCGGCAACCACCATTGCCGATGAAGTTCTCGAGTTGCCGCTGTCTGTCCGTTTCTTCACCGGTGGCGATCAGAGCGTCCGGGGGTATCAGTTTGGTGAACTGGGCGCCACCAATGCAGACGGTGAGGTGGTCGGTGGCAAGCACTTGCTGGTTGGCAGTGTCGAATATGACATCCCGGTGGTCGGGGGGTGGCACGCAGCGGTGTTTTATGACACCGGTAATTCATTTGCGGATTTTGACGACATGCAGCTCAGGGACAGTGCAGGCATTGGTGTGCGCTGGCGTTCGCCAATCGGACCGATACGCCTGGATGTAGCCCGTAGCCTGGAGGATGGCGGTTTTCGCCTGCATATCACTATGGGGCCGGATCTGTGACAGCTGCCACCGGAACTCATTCGCCACCTGAATCACGAGCACGCCGCGTTCTGCGCTGGGTGCTGCGTGGGCTGGCAGTCGTCTTTCTGCTGGTGCTGATCACTCTCAGTGCCGTCAGCGCGGCATTGGGCACCCACCGGGGCAGCCAGTGGGTGCTGGCATATGCCAGTGATCTCATCAACAACGATAGTGTCAGTTTCGGGTTTGACCATGCGGAAGGCACATTCCTGCGCGGCATCGACCTGTATGGTGTCCGTTATCGCAGCGGTGACAATCAGGCAACAATTGCCCAATTGCACAGCCGCTGGAACCCGATGACGCTGCTGGAGGGCGAATTTCATCTGCAGTCCCTGCGTATCGCGGGTGTGCAGGTGGACTGGCACAGCGATCCCGATGCCCCCGCTGGCCCGCCCCTGGTACTGGACGAAGTGCTTGAACCCATTCTACCACTGCCAATATCGGTTCGCCTGTCCAATGCCCGCCTGGACGGTGCCACCATCAACTATGATGACTTCAGCTACACCATCAGCTCGCTGGGTCTGGACATTTCGCTTCAGGGTCGCACACTGGATATACAGGACTTGTCTTTTGATGCTGAGCCGCTCACGCTGAACGCCGGGCTCGAACTGGAACTGCAATCACCCTATCCGGTGACGGCAGAGGTCGATTGGCAACTGGATGACAGCCTTCTTGAGGGTACACAGGCGCCCAGTGGCACCCTGTCCCTGCAAGGCAACCTGGATCGCCTGCAACTGGAGCATGAACTCTCGGGGTTGACCGACGTGACATCCACGGGCGAAATCCAGTTAGGTCTGGCGCGTTTGCTGAACGCACAAAGCGAGGCCCTGGACCTGCGTGTCGACCTGCAGCACACGCTGGGCACGCAGACCTTGCCGGGGCCGGGCATGGACATGTTCACTGTACAAGCGCTGACGCTGCGAACGCAAGGCACGCCGGATGACCTGGCACTGTTCGCCGCGGCACGTCTGGACATAGACCTGGCTGAAGACTTTGTGCTGGAGACCGATCTGAACCTGCGGGCCGCACTACGCGGCAGCCGGCTGCGTGTGGATGAACTGGCTATGCGAACCGCCACCGGTCTGCTGGCAATTGCCGGCAGCGTCGATTGGACTGACGGCGTTGCTGTCGACCTGGATTACCAACTTGATGAGCCAGCGCCAGGCGATTACATACCAGGCTTGCCCGAGAGCATGGCGATTGCGGACCTGCGCTCGAATGGTCAGATTTCCTTCCACCAGGCAGCGCCCGGCCCCGCAGGTGAACCCGGCGCCCGGACGCTGACATTCGGCACCGACAACCTGCAGGCCAATGTCAACGAATTCACTTTCACCGGCACTGGTGGTTTTGAATTCGACGGTGAAACCTGGACTGTCGAGTCTTTTGCCTTGCAGACCGGTGAGAACCGCCTGTCACTGACTGCATCGCTTGGAGACGGCAATCAGCTCAACGCTGATGCCAGTATTGACGCGCCTGCACTGAGCGCCATCTATCCGGAACTGCAAGGTCGGCTGCACGCGGACGCAACCGTCAGTGGCACACTCGACGAACCCGTGATCGATCTCGACCTGACCGCCAGCGATATTGAGTTTGGGGCGCTCAGCATTCCCGAACTGGCGGTGACCGGACAAAACCGCGGCGGCATGAATGAAATAGAATTGACAACCGGCAATATTCAGCTGCCGGTAGGCGATCGTACCGAGTCGGTCACGGATGTGTTGCTGCGCTTGCGCGGACAGCCCGATGCGCACAATATTTTGTTGCGCGTTAATAGCTCTCTGGCCGACATGCGTCTGAATGCCGACGGCAGCATCGCCAATGGCGGCTGGCGAGGACGCCTGTTAAGTAGCGAAATCGATTCCGACTATGGACGCTGGGTGCAGACCCAGGCTGCAGATATTGCGCTGGCCACCGAACAGGTCACTCTTGAAACGCTGTGCTGGGATATGGTCGCCACCAGTCTGTGCGTCGACGCAGAATTGTCCGGGAATGAGCAACTCGATGCGCGCCTGGTTCTTCAGGACTACCCGCTGACCGCGCTTAACCATGTCCCGTCAGAACAACTTATCGCCCAGACCAGCGATGTTAATTTCCACTCTGGCAGCAGTGATAACGCCAACGTTCGTCTGCCCTTTACCCTGCCTGCAGACATGGCGCTACAGGGCACGGTATCTGTGGAGGCCACGGCTAACGGCGCCATCTCGGACATCAACGGCCTGAACATCAATATCAATGCCGGCAGTGACAGCGGCAGTTTCTATTTGCGCTCGGAGCCTCCTGTTGATGCTCTGGCTGATATGGAAATGCCGGAACCGGTGGTTACCCATTTCACCTGGTCGACCATCGCTCTGGATGCAAGCCAGCAGAATCGCGAATGGCAGGCGGCCGGCCGGCTCAGATTTGTGCAGGAGGATCCTGACAGCACAGTGGCGGCCATGCGTGGTTCAGCGGATGCCAGCCTGCGTATGACAGAAGATCGTGAGCTGGCCGGCAATCTGCAGTTGGACTTTGACGACCTGGGCTGGGTTGAAGCCCTGGCGCCACAGTTGAGCAATATCACTGGCGACCTGGAAGGTCGCCTGAGCGTTGACGGGACGCTGGAGCAACCGATAGTTGGCGGTGACATCATGCTCAGAGAGGCAGCCTTCGAGATGCCCGCACTGGCACTGAGTATGCGCGCCATCGAGGTCACCCTGAGCAGCGACGACGGCAACAGGTTCTCTTTGTCCGGTTACGCCGAATCCGGCGACGGCTCCCTTGAGTTCACCAGTGACATTCTGCAACCATTCTCTGAGGAGCGCCGCCTGACCATGCAGTTGGCAGGCAATGACTTTGTTGTCGCCGATCTGCCGGATCTGTCAGTTGCCATCAGTCCAGACCTGCGCGGCACAGCCAGCATGGCTGGCATAGAGGTCAACGGCCAGTTACTGATCCCGCACGTTGACGCACGAATTACGACCTTGCCGGAGAGCGCAGTCGATGTATCAGGCGACACCGTCATTGTCGCGGCTGAAGAAGACAGTAACGTTCGCAACGCGGCTCAGACGGATCGCGGGATCCTCGCCGACATCCCCCTGTCGGGTAACATCCAGCTGATTCTGGGAGAAGACGTCAACATAGCCGGCTTCGGTCTGACTGCACAATTGCGCGGGCAGCTCGACATTGATCAGCGTCCGATGGCGTCGCCACTGACCTATGGCGAACTGGAAGTGGCAGACGGCAGTTTCGAAATATACGGACGTACACTTGATATTGAACAAGGCAAACTGTTGTTCATGGGTAGTTATGACAACCCTGCCATTGACATCCGCGCCGTGCGCACCGTGGAAAACATGCGTGTTGGCGTGCAGATGAACGGCACTATCCGTGATATCCGCAGCAGCCTGTTTTCAACCCCCACCCTGCCCGATGGTGATATTCTGGCGGTGATGATAACCGGGCGCCCGATCGCCGAGATTGGCAGCGAGCAGGATGGCAATGCCCTCGTGGGTGCTATCACCTCACTGGGAATCAATCAGGGTCAGGGGCTGACAGATCAGATTCGAAGTCAGCTGGGGCTGGATACCTTTGCCATCAACAGCCGCGGTGACGTTAATGACAGCAGTCTGATGCTGGGTAAATATATCACGCCGCGTATATTCATCCGTTACGCCGTGGGCCTGTTCGAGACCGAGAACAGCCTGGAAATTGACTATACGGTCAATGACCGGGTCAAACTGGAAGCAACCTCCGGTAAAAGCCAGAGCATCGATCTGACCTATACTGTTGAGCAATAATCAGAACAACAGGCGCTCACTGACGGCATCGATAACTGGAATAACATCGACGGCAACGGTGAGCTCGTGTTCACCGCCACCGCTCATAACCCCTTTCAGCGGTGTCACATCGGCAAAATCCCGTCCCCAGCCTAGCACAATATATCGTTCGTCCGGCACGCAACCGTTGGTGGGATCCACTTCCTGCCACCCCCAGCCAGGGATAAAAACTGCGACCCAGGCATGAGTCGCATCGGCACCCAGCAGTTTCTCCTGACCCGGTGGTGGTGACGTTTCCATGTAACCACTGACATAACGTGCCGGCAGGCCCACGGAGCGAAGGCAGCCAATCAGCAGGTGCGCAAAATCCTGGCAGACTCCGCGTTTGGTCTCCAGTACTTCCTGTAAGGGAGTTGCCAGTGTGGTTGAGTCTTCGTCATAGGTGAAGTCTTCGAAAATGCGCCCATTCAATTCCAGCAACGCATCCCGTAACAATCGGCCCGGCGCGAAGCTGCTCTGCGCATAGTCCCTCAAGGCCGGTTGTCGCATGACAAACGGCGAATCCAGCACAAACAGGCGGGCCGCGATACTGTCCCGGTTGCCACTGCGTACTGCGCTCAACATTTCCGCAGCTGCATCTTCCCACGCCGCGCCAGAGAAAAAATCCTGTGCCGGTCTGGGAAAGGTTTCAACTTCGCTGGACACTAGAACTTCCAGGCTGTTATGCACCGCTTCTATGGCGAAGTAGATGACCCGATTACCAAAAAAATCCTGCCGCTCTGATAATCCGACGGCGTCCGGGCTAATGGTCAGCTGCGTATTATTGCAGGTCTGCCAGGGTAACTGCCGGGGCAGAATCCGCGCCTCATTATGACTGAGAGTCGCTGGCCCGCTGTACTGGTAACGTGTCATATGTCTTAATTTATACTTCATCAGTGCCCCACCCCCATCGTCACCAGTTGGCGTGAGGCCTCGACATGGCTGAAGTGACTATGCGACACAGCATTGGACAATTCGGCCATGGGCTCGATCAGGTCATCCAGCAGCGCCATCAATATGTTGCGTGCATCCGCCGAATGCTCCAGGTCTGCCAGGCTGTCGATATCGACCAGATGCAAGGTGCTGGTAGCCTGAATGATCAAACGGTTCTCAAGGTTGCGATAAGAAGTATTTTCGCTGGTGGACGGTAGTCGTGCCACCTGGCGCCCAAGTCGTTTGAGCATATAACCAACAGAGCGCGGATTGCTTTCATCAAACAGTAACAGGTCGAGTATCGCCGATGGGTGTAATTGCGAGCGATATCGGCGACGATAAACGGTAAAGTTATCCGTAGTGGCCAGCACCACCTCCCACAATGGAATGCCCGGCTGATTCGCCGTCAGTAACGCCAGCCTGAGCAACTGCAAGGTGCCCAGTACACGTTCGATAAACCGGCCGATATCCAGGAAACGCCAACCATAGTGATGTGGCATGGTCTCATTGCACAAACCAAAGAACGCTGCCAGATCAATCACGATCGCCTCCAGCAGGCGTTGACCGGCGACGACACCTTTGGTGCGCGAGATGGCATTGCAGCGCTGACGAATGCTGCTGACCGAGCGCCAGGCGTCGTCACCCAGGTGATCACGCACGGCGCGGCTGTTGCGGACAAAATGGCTGAATGTCATCGGCAGCCCATCCGGCGCCTGATCTGACAGCAGATTCAAAAGGCGATCGCGCGCCAGCAGATAGGCCGGTGAAAAACGCGGGTGCTCGCCGATGGCCGCCAACTCTTCAGCCAGCTCGTCTTCATCGGGCGCGACACCCAGGGCAGTAAGCAGGTCGGGCAACAGTGTCACGACTGCCTCCTGCGGACTTTCCTGCAACAGGCGCCCCAGGGCTTCACGCAACAGGCGGGCACGAATATCCAGACGTTCACCATAACGGCCCATCCAGAACAGACTTTCAGCTACGCGGCAGGGTAGGTCCTTACCATCCCGGGTTACCAGAATGGGGCCCTGAGCCTGCCGCAGCATACTTACATGAGGTTGCGGGTATTGTGCAAGCACCCAGATATCCTTGACCACCCGACTCTTCATCAACGCAACGCCGGGCTCGCCGACCCACGCCAGCCCGCCGGGCATGATCCGGAAGGAATGTTCACTGACCGGTTTGTTGATGTCTTCGGCGTCTATGGCGGCGAAAAAGCGCATTGTCGTAGTTTGCCGTTCAATGGTTTTAGTGGTCGGGTTGAAACCCGGTGTCACACCGGCCTGCAAAGGTTTCTGCGCAGTAAACAGATGCGGCCGTGACTGCAGATCAAGGCGCAGTGACTGAACTGCATCAAGCCCCATCTGGTCAACATGAAAGGTTTTTCCGGGCCGGGTGATGTCCCGCAGCACCCACTCATCCATCGATGCCCTGATCTGCTCCAGCGCCTGCGCATCGCCGCACCACAGCGCATCGCGGCCACGCAGCATCAAGGTCTCCCCCAGCAGACGTTGGCACAGATTGGGCAGAAAGGCAGCCAGCGCCGGGTGCTCGAGGATACCCGCGCCCAGCGCGTTGACGATATGCACATGACCACTGCGCGATGCCTGCATCAGGCCGGGCACACCGAGCAGAGAGTCCGGGCGCAGTTCCAGGGGGTCGCACCAGGGGTCATTGATCTGACGCATGATGACATCGACCTGGTGCAGGCCACCCAGGGTCCGCACGGCCACCTGACCGTCGCGCACTACCAGGTCATCGCCTTCGACCAGCGGAAAGTTCATGTAGTTGGCCAGCCAGGCATGTTCAAAATACCCGGGGCTGCCCGGGCCCGGCGTCCACAGGACAATATTGGGCTCCTGACGCTGACCGCTGGCAAGGCTGGCCAGGCAACGGTGCTGGGCCTGCAGGAACCCGGCCAGGCGTTTGATCGGGGCATCACGGTATACTCCGGGAAGTGCCCGCGACAGTGTAATCCGATTCTCCAGTGCGTAACCGACGCCGGCCGGCGACTGGGTCCAGTCGGCCAGCACCTGCCATCGTCCCTGTGCGTCACGGATGACATCCGTGCCGTGGAAAATGAGCAGAGGCCTGTCTACGAGCGATGGCGCATCTGCCGCCGAAAACAGGAATCCGGGGTGGGTATAGACCAGTTCCGGCGGCAACAGACCCTCGTCTATCACCAGCCGCTGACCATAAAGATCATCCAGCAGCATGGCCAGCAATCGGCTGCGCTGCCGCAGCCCGGCTTCAAGGTAGGACCAGTCGTCATCACTGATAACACACGGCAGGCAATCCAGACGCCATGAGCGCTGCTGACCCGGGTCATCTTCGTAAGGATTGAAGGTCACACCGTTTTCATGCAGCAGGCTTTGTGCTTCTTCGCTACGCGCCACCAGTGTGTCCGGCCCCATGGCCATAAACTCGGCCAACAACGGGCGCCAGTGGTCTCTTGGCTGCTGACCCGGACTGAGCAGTTCATCATGACCATCGTAGCCCGGATAGTCACCAAGCAGGTCTTTCAAGGCAGGATCGTTAATGCCCGAAGGCTGCATATCGTTTACCGCAGTATGGTTTGCTGGTGGAATATCAGGGCTGCATTATAGACCAGTGGTGGCTACACCGGCACGTCTTAGATCCAGCGTATGCGGATAGTCCTGCCCCGGCGCCTGCGGGACATGCTCTACCTTGCCCTGGCTGTGACCATGCGCCCAGAAGCGGGCCATGCGACGCGCCTCGGCCTCGTTGGCATTGACCGGGAAAGTCTCATAATTGCGCCCGGCCGGATGCACCACATGATAGGTGCACCCCCCCATGGACCGTTGGTGCCAGGTATCCATCAGATCAAACACCAGGGGTGCATGTACCTTGATGCGCGGGTGCAGTGCCGAGGGTGGCTGCCAGGCCCGGTAGCGCACTGCGGCGACAGCCTCCCCCGGCACGCCGGTGGATTGCAAGGGCACCTTGTAGCCATTACAGGTCAATACGTGCCGGGACGGATTGAAGTCGCTGAGTTTCACCTCCAGGCGCTCGACCGAGGAATCCACGTAACGCGCCGTACCGCCGCCGCTGGCCTCTTCCCCCAGCACGTGCCACGGCTCGATCGCCTGGCGCAGCCCCAGGTGTGTGCCTTCATAACGGACCTCACCGATCATCGGAAAGCGGAATTCCAGAAAGGGTGCGAACCAGGCCAGATCGAAGTCGAAACCATGTTCACGCAGGTCAAACAGCACATCGGCCAGGTCCTGCCAGATAAAGTGCGGCATCATCCATTTGTCGTGCAATGCCGTGCCCCAGCGCACCAGTGGTTTACGGTAGGGTTGCCGGTAAAAACGCGCGACCAGCGCCCGTATCAGCAATTGCTGCATCAGGCTCATTTCCGGATGCGGTGGCATTTCAAAACCGCGCAATTCCAGCAGGCCCAGACGACCGGTGGCCGAATCCGGGGAATACATCTTGTCTACGCAGAATTCGGCACGATGGGTGTTACCGGTAATATCGGTGAGCAAATTGCGCACCAGCCGGTCTACCAGCCAGGGCTCCTGCACATCACCTTCGGGCATTTGCGACAATGCTATTTCCAGTTCATACAGGGCCTCGTGACGGGCCTCATCAATCCGCGGTGCCTGGCTGGTCGGGCCAATGAACATACCCGAGAACAGGTAGGACAGGCTGGGGTGATGCTGCCAGAAGGTCAGCATACTGCCAAGCAGGTCCGGGCGGCGCAGAAACGGTGACTCTTCCGGCGTGCGCCCGCCCAGGGTGACGTGGTTGCCGCCGCCGGTACCGGTATGGCGACCGTCGAGCATGAATTTTTCTGTACCCAGACGTGTCAGTCGAGCTTCCTCATAAAGGATCCGGGTGTTACTGACCAGATCCGGCCATGACGATGCCGGCATCACATTGACTTCGATAACACCCGGGTCCGGCGTGATCATGAATTTTTCCAGACGGGGGTCCGACGGCGGCGGGTATCCTTCGATGCAAACCGGCATCTGCAACGCCGCTGCCGTGTGTTCAACGACAGCCAGCAGGCTCAGGTAGTCTTCCAGCAACGGCAGCGGCGGCAGGAACACAAACAGTTTGCCTTCGCGTGCTTCGATACACAACGCCGTGCCGATAACACCTTCGTCGGCGATATCGATGAGCTGTTCCTGCCAGTTCTGACCAGCCGCCTGATGATGATGGCCAGGCGAACTGTCTGTGGCGGCAGGGACATGATTGTACATGCGCGCCACTTCGCCGGCCTGGGTATGCAAATCGTCCAGCTCGGGCAATTCCGCAAACGGCGAGCGCGGTGGTATCTCTTCGCGTTTTTTGATCGGCAGCGAGGACAACGGCAGGCGCAGCCCCATGGGCGAGTCACCCGGAATCAGGAACAGGTGGTCTCGCTTCAGTGGCCAGTGCCCGGTTATCCAGCGATTCTTTTCGCGGGTCAGCGGCAGAGTCAGCCCCACCGCTTTGTCCAGGCCGCGCTCCAGCACCCGGGCCAGCCGTGCGCGGTTGATGTCATCACTGAGATCTTCGGCGTGCAGATCAAGGTCTGCCGGTTGCTGTTGCTCCAGCCACAAGTAATAGTACGCATCTTCGTAACACGGAATCAGGAAACGCCCCGGCACCTTCAATGCAGTCACCAGAGCGTTGGCAAACCCTTTGGCCTGTTTCTCGCCGTAACCGTAATCCTTGTCGATGTCAGCCAGCCATTGATCGTCGCGCCACATGGGCTTGCCATCGCGGCGCCAGTAACAGGCCAACGCCCAGCGTGGCAACACTTCGCCCGGGTACCATTTACCCTGTTGATACTGCAACAGGGAGTTGGGCGCGTAGTGCGGGCGCAGGCGGCGCATCAATTGTTCAGACAGTTTGCGTTTGGTGGGGCCCTGCGCAGCAATGGTCCATTCTGGTGCATCCATATCATCCACTGATACAAATGTGGGCTCGCCGCCCATGGTCAAACGTACATCCAGTGCTTCCAGTTGCCTGTCAACGATACCACCCAGGGCATCGATGCTCTCCCACTGTGATTCCGTGTACGGTTTGGTGACACGTGGATCTTCGTGCACGCGGGTCACACTCATGTCGAACCCGAAGCTAACTTCAGTGGGCTCTGTGGCGCCTGTTATAGGTGCAGCGCCAGCCGGATCCGGTGTCGCCGCCAGCGGCAAATGCCCTTCGCCGGCAAACAGACCTGACGTGGGATCCAGGCCTATCCAGCCGGCACCAGGAATAAAAACCTCGCACCAGGCATGCAGATCGGTAAAATCCCGGTCAGTGCCGGAGGGCCCATCAAGCGCCTTCACGTCAGCAGTTAATTGCACCAGATAACCCGACACAAAGCGCGCGGCCAATCCCAGTCGGCGCAGGATATGCACCAGTAGCCAGGTCGAGTCACGACATGAGCCACGCGCCAGCTTGAGCGTTTCCTGTGGCGTCTGCACGCCGGGCTCCATGCGAATCAGGTATTCGATATCCTGCGCCAGTCGCTGATTGAGACCGACCAGGAAACCGGTGATATCTGTCCTGTCGCGTTTGACGCTGCTCAGCCACTGGTCCAGCAAGGGCCAGGACTGACTGCTTTCCAGATAGGGTGCCAGCTCTTTGCGCAGCTCAGGTGTGTAGTCGAAAGGAAAATGTTCAGCGTATTCTTCAACAAAAAAGTCAAACGGATTTACCACTGTCATCGGGGCGATCAGCTCGACCTCGATATGCAGGCGGGAGATCTTTTCCGGAAATACCAGTCGTGCAATATGGTTGCCAAACGGATCCTGCTGCCAGTTGATGAAATACTCACCCCCGGTGACCTTCAGACTGTAAGCGTCAATGGGTGTACGGCAATGAGGAGCCGGCTTGAGGCGCACCTGATGCGGGCCCACTTCGATAGGTCGGTCAAAATCATAGCGGGTGGAGTGCTTCAGTGCTACGCGGATGGTCATCGGGTTAGGCTTCCATAAAGTATAACAAGAGGATAGCAACGCCTGTGCCAAAAGCAAGGTATCATAATTTTATTCGCAAACAGTTGTCAGCCTGACCCAGCCGTGAAAAGATACAAGCAAAGGCAGGACCTTGCAAAGCTGGTACACAGATTGCTTTACACATAGCTTATATGTTGCATCAGACAGCGCCGGACACAACGCCACAACGAGGGTGAATGAGCCACATCAACTGGGAAGAATACAAAGCTAGCGGATTCTATGACGAACTGATTGCCGCCGATGGCAAACCGCGCCCCGAGGCAGTCAGGCTATGCCAGTATCTCGCCAACCTGGATGCCCGCGAACTCCAGGAGCACAAGACTGCTGCAGAAGTCGCCATTCAACTGATGGGTATCACCTTTACCGTTTATACTGAAGGCACCATGATCGACCGTGCCTGGCCATTCGATATAGTGCCACGCATCATTCCGCTGCAGGAATGGCAAAAAACCGAGGCCGGGCTGAAACAACGCGTGCAGGCGTTGAACATGTTTATCGATGACCTGTACCACGACCAGAAAATAATCAAGGATGGTATTTTCCCCAGGGAATTGCTGACGCATTCGGTCAACTTCCGCCCACAATGCGTGGGCATCAAGACTCCGCACAACGTCTGGGCGCACATCTGCGGCTCTGACCTGGTACGCGACAAGGACGGCGTACTATACGTGCTGGAGGACAACCTGCGCGTGCCGTCCGGTGTGTCCTACATGCTGGAGAATCGCAATGTCACCAAACGCGTCATGCCTGAGCTGTTCGCCTCCGGCCAGATCCAGCCGGTGGATGACTATACTTCGCAGCTTTACGACATGTTGGCGTCCATGTCGCCACGTCCCGGCGACGACCCGTCTATTGTAATACTGACACCCGGTATCTATAACTCCGCCTACTACGAACATGCCTATCTTGCGCAACAAATGGGCGTGCAACTGGTAGAAGGTTCGGACCTGGTGGTTGGAGACGACGACTGTGTTTACATGCGCATGGTCGACGGCCTGGCGCGGGTCGATGTCATCTACCGTCGTGTTGACGACATGTTTCTTGACCCGGAGGTCTTCAACCCCGAATCAGCGCTGGGCTGCCGTGGCCTGATGCGAGCCTGGCGTAAAGGCAATGTGGCACTGGCCAACGCGCCAGGTGCCGGCGTTGCTGACGACAAGGTGGTATACGCCTTTGTCCCCAAGATCATCAAATACTATCTGGATCAGGAAGCATTGTTACCCAATGTGCCCAGCTATCTGTGCATGTTTGAGGATGACCGCAACTACGTACTCGACAATCTGGACAAGCTGGTCGTTAAACCGGCCAATGAGTCGGGCGGTTATGGCATGATGATTGGTCCGCATGTAAGCAAAAAAGAGCGCAAAAAATTCGCCGAACTGATCAAGGCGGATCCCCGCAATTACATGGCACAACCGACACTGGCGCTATCCACATCGCCCACCCTGATCGATCATGGCATGGAATCACGTCACGTCGATTTGCGGCCCTTTATTCTGTCTGGTGAATCGACCTTTGTTACCACAGGTGGTCTCACCCGGGTGGCGTTGACCAAGGGTTCGCTGGTGGTGAATTCGTCCCAGGGCGGTGGCAGCAAGGACACCTGGATAGTCGATGTTGATGGCCTCGGCGATCAACCGGGCCATTCGCAGAGAGCAGGAAACTAGCATGCTTTCACGTGTTGCAGAAAACATATACTGGCTGGCCCGCTACATTGAGCGCGCTGAAGACACGGCACGGCTGCTCAGCGTCAACAGCAATCTGATGCTGGACCTGCCTCGCAGCACGCAACTGGGCTGGGCCGAAATAATCGCCATTACCGGCCACGGCGAGCTTTTTGACGAGTTGTACCCCAGTCGCGACGAGTCCAGCGTATTATCCTTTATCTGTAGCGATCGACGTTATTCGGGCTCGATTATCAGCTCTCTGTCGGCCGCGCGCGAGAACCTGCGTACCACGCGCGATATTATCCCACGCGAAATCTGGGAGGAAATCAATCAGCTTTACCTTGGCGTCCGGGACCTTGTCGACTCCGGCGTGACACCGCGCAAGCGGGATGCCTTTCTCAACCGGGTCATTCGCAGCTGCCAGACCGTCAATGGCCTTATCGAGGGTTCACTCAGTTACACGCAGGTTCGCACCTTCCTGATGCTTGGTCGTCAACTGGAGCGCGCCGACATGACTACCCGCATCATTGATGTGCGCTCCGCCAATCTGTTACCACGCAGTCCGGGTGAGCTGACCCCATTCGAAAACCTGCAGTGGATGAGTGTGCTGAAATCACTCAGTGGTTACCAGATGTATCGCCAACATGTACGCCTGCGTATTCGTGGCCCTGACGTGCTCAGTTTCCTGCTGCAGAACCGAAATTTTCCGCGTTCTGTTGCCTGCAGCCTGGAACGGCTGGCCAACGCCCTGACCACATTGCCACGCAACGAAACGGCGCTGAACGAAGTCGAGACCTGTCGCCAACATTTGGCCGATGCCGAAATTCCGGTACTGGCCGCCGAACCCGATCGCCTGCATGCCTTTGTTGACGAGATTCAGGTCGATTTTACGGATTTGCATGAGGCCATCCGGCAGACCTACTTTAACGGCCCGGCTGAGATGTCCCAGCAGCAGAGCCAATAGGTGCAGAAAGTGGCGGGAAGATCCTACGGTCACGTACATCATTGTCAGTGCGGCCAGTTACTGTTTTTTGATAACTCGGTCTGCCTGCGTTGTGGCGCGGCGGTTGCCTACCAACCCAACCTGGGCCAGGTAAAAAGCCTGGAACCCGCCGACACGCAGGGCCTGTGGTATATTCAGGGGGAAGATGCCAGCACCCGTCGCAGTTACGCGCGCTGCGCCAATCTGAACTCACCCGCACAATGCAACTGGCTGGTGACCGACACCCGAACGGGAAGCCTTTGCACCGCCTGTGCACTCAATATTATCATTCCGGACTTGAGCCAGGCTGACAACGCCAGCTATTGGCAAGCCTGTGAAGGCGCCAAACGCCAGCTCATTGCACAACTCATCATGCTCGGCCTGCCCGTCAACAACCGGGAAATAGACCCCTACCGGGGCCTGGGTTTCGAGTTGTTGCGCTGGCAGCAGGGCGAACCGCCGGTGATGACCGGCCACGAAGACGGCGTCATTACGCTCGACATTATGGAAGCTGACCCGGCGCACCGGGAACTGTTGCGCCAGCAGATGCATGAACCCTATCGCACCCTGCTCGGCCACTTCCGCCACGAGTCCGGTCACTACTACTGGGATTTGCTGGTGCGTGATACATCCTGGCTGAACGCCTTCCGTCAGCTGTTCGGAGACGAACGCACGGATTACAGCACGGCACTGCAACAGCACTACCAGAACGGTCCACCCGCTGACTGGTCGCTCCATTACATCAGCAATTACGCTGCCTCCCATCCCTGGGAGGACTGGGCCGAAACCTGGGCGCACTACCTGCATATGACCGACACACTGAATGCTGCCTCCCAGTTTGGCATCAACGCCCATGCCATTGCGGTACACACGGATCCGTTTACCCGCGACCAGCTGGATGATCGAGGCATTTCTGAATCTGCCACGGACAATGCCGACAGCTTTCTCACCATGGTCAACGACTGGGTCCGTCTGAGCAGCGTGCTCAATGTGCTGGCCCGGAGCATGGGCCAGCCTGACAGTTATCCCTTCGTGCTGACGGTCGCCAGTCTGCAAAAGCTGTTCCTGGTTCATCAGGTCGTTGGATAAAATGGGCCGGCGACAATATTGATTGACTATACTTCTAGAGTCGAGGACTGAATCCCCGGCATTCCCAAAACGTTCAAACAAGGAGAGTTTATTATGACAGAGTTAACGCAAGCAGAAGTATCTCAGGTCAGTGGAGGTCTCGGACCTCTTGCCATCATTGGTATCGATCTTGCGCTTAACGGCGTCTTGATTGCCTATGCATCATTCATGACGTCTGACTACATGACCAGCGATTCGTGACGACCAACGCCCGCCTGTCGAGGCGTTAGCTACAGGCGGGCGTCCGAAACCGATTACCGTCAATGCCTTAATAACAACAATAAACCTGTAACGGTGAGAGCAGTGGCAATGCTCCAGGTAGCTACGCCACCGGCAAGCAGCGTATCCGGATCGTACAAGCTCAGTAAAAAAGCGGCTGTGCTCAGAATCAGCGCAATAACTAGAAGACCGAATTTCCACACCGACCGTCGAGCTAATGAAGCCATTTCCTTTGTTTGTTTTACTTTTCTGCCATCTTTGATTCTTGTCATGACGCTCCATTCGATCAATGCAACTATGACTTTCGACCCGCGGCCAATTTAAACTTCTACCTGAAGTTATAGTAGATGTTGTGAGTTGTCGCCACTCTTTAAACCGATTGGCCAGGTTTTCGACGTGCGGGCAACTCAAAACCGCGCTCTATCGTGGGTTTGACAATACGGAAGTACGGCGACAGATCAAAATCGCCCGGTACATAATGCGTGAAATGCCGGGCAACAGAAACAGTCTCACCTTTTTTGTCTTCCACTTTTATCAAGGCCGGCAAGATAGGATAGCCCACGGTCTGATAGGCCTCGGCAATCAGGGTCGAACAGATCGCCCGCGTCGGTTCGCCACTGCCGAAGGCAATCATGTCGCGACGATATTTCACTGGAACCGCCGGATTCTGGATCAGGTATCTGGCAAGATCGAATATATTTTTCAGATCATAAACGTATCCCAATCTGGCGCGCGCAAAGTCCATGATCACTTCCTTGTCTGCAGCGCTCAGGCCAACCGGCCGGCAAATACGGAGATTGAACTGCTCGTATTTGCGCAGCGGGACCTGCGTGACGCCCTCGTTCAGATCGGCCTCAATCAGGCAAGGCTGATCTACACCAGCCTGCTGTGCGCCCACATAGAGGCAGGCATGTGACCAGGTCGACTGCGTCAGATACTTGATAGCGGTACTGATATGGCTATTGCCGTCCACCAGCACAATGTCGGCAGGTTGCAGCGTCTCCATGATGTCCTGTAATGGCAGGCGGCTCAATCGCTCGTATCCCGGCCGGGGTTTACTCAGATAGGCAGCAAGGCGACGCCCTATCGCGCGGGGTATGGAATCCATAAGGAGTGTTTCTCTTGTTTATTCAGCATGGAAACAGCAGAACCGTTGAGGATCCTTTTTGGCCTGGTACATTGCCTGATCGGCCGCGATTCGGCGTTTCACGCAGGGCTTGCTCTCAGTGCATCTGATTGCTACGGTTTTGTCGATGTGGATTATGGCACCGTTGTGTGCAGGGCTCCAATAGCCTGTTCAGGTAACTGCCAATCGGACTAATGCAAAGGTACAGCGCCATGCTAACTGAACTTGCCAGCCTGCAATGCCCCTATTGTTGGGAAACCATTGAGATCGTCGTTGACTGCTCGGTCGCAGAACAGGAATATACTGAGGATTGCAGCGTCTGCTGTCGCCCGATCGTCATCACGGTTTACGCCGATGACGGAGAACTGCAGGCAGTAGAGGCGCGCTCTGAAGACGACTGACACACTTCATCATCTCACCAGGAGAACAACCATGCTTACCAGACATGCAATGCTGCTAGCACTGTTTGCCATGATCTTCACCGGCGGCACCGCTGCCTATGCCCAGGGCAACTTTGTACTTACGGTGGACGGATTCGAGGATGGCGGAGACATTCCGGTCCGCTACTCGCAGGCCGCAGAAGACGCCCAGCCGGGAGGCGGAACATCGCCCGCTTTGAGTTGGGTAAACGCGCCTGAAGGTACCCGCAGTTTTGTCGTCAACATGATGGACCTGGACTTTGCGCCCGACCGCGGAACCCGCCCCCAGGTACATTGGGTGGTGTGGAACATTCCCGGTACTGCCACCGGTCTGGCCGAGGACCAGCCCAGTGGCAATCAGCTGCCCAACGGTGCGTCGCAGATCAGTGCTACCGGGCGCGTCTACCGCGGCCCCGGGGCGCCCGCTACACGCCCAAGGCATCACTATCTGTTTGAGGTGTATGCGCTGGACACCGAACTGAACGTCAGTGCGACAGATGATGAATTGGAGACCCGCGATATGGTTATGGCGGCTATGGAAGGCCACGTGCTGGGCAAATCTGTTTATATGGGCCGGTTCCACCGCCCGCAATAGGGTAGCACAAGGACCATCGCTCTATTGATCCATACCGCATAACGCGCTTCGTAACGGCCGCATGGCCGGGTCCTGTCACATCTGTGAGAGAACAGTTTTTACGGGTACAATACGCGCCTCACGTCGCCGGCCGATACACCTGCCGACTCACGGATTGCGGAGCGCCTGACCTTGAAACAGATTGTCCTGATCAATATTACCGGCCCGGATCGCCCGGGCCTTACGGCTGCCATAACCGGCATCCTGGCGCGATCTGACGTGAGCATTCTGGATATCGGTCAGGCCGTCATTCATGACACGCTGTCATTCGGCATATTGGTCGATATTGAGACGCAGCAGGCACACTCGCCGGTACTGGACGATGTACGGGCGCGCGCGCTTCAGCTCGACCAGCAGGTGCGGTTTACCCCGGTTAATGCCGAAGACTACGAGTTATGGGTGGCCGGCCAGGGCAAGTCCAGGCATATCGTGACGCTGCTTGCGCGTCGCGTCACCGCTGATCACATCGCGCGTGTCAGCGCCATCACCGCCCGTCACGGACTCAATATTGATCACATAGATCGCCTGTCCGGCCGCATGGCCCTGGGCCTGGCGGACGATCAGGGCAAAGGCTGTATCGAATTCTCGGTTCGCGGTGAACCGGAAGACCCGGAAGCCTTGCGCGCCGAGTTCCTGACCATCGCCCAGGAATTGAACGTCGACATCGCGTTCCAGCAGGATAATATTTTCCGTCGCAACCGCCGTCTGGTGGTGTTTGATATGGACTCTACCTTGATCGACGCCGAAGTCATTGACGAGTTGGCCAAAGCGGCTGGCGTCGGCGACCAGGTTGCCGCCATCACTGAGCGCGCCATGCGTGGAGAGCTCGACTTCCAGGCCAGTTTCCGGGAGCGCATGGCCTTGCTTAAGGGATTGCCCGAATCCACGCTGGAAATCATTGCCGCGCAGCTACGACTGACCGAGGGAGCCGAAAACCTGATCAGCCAGCTGCGCCGTCTGGGCTACAAGACGGCGATCCTGTCAGGCGGTTTCAGCTATTTTGCCGATCGTCTGCAGAAGACGCTGGGCATCGACTATGTTTACGCCAATACCCTGCCGATAGCCGATGGGCTGGTCACCGGAGAGGTTCACGAACCGATTGTGGACGGACAGCGCAAAGCCGACCTGCTTCGTGAGCTGGCACAGCGCGAAGGCATCAGCCTGGAGCAGACGATCGCCGTGGGCGACGGTGCCAACGATCTGCCGATGCTGTCGATCGCCGGTCTGGGAGTAGCCTTCCGCGCCAAACCGCTGGTCAAAAAATCCGCCAAACAGGCCATTTCCACGCTTGGTCTTGACGGCATCCTGTATCTGCTTGGATTCCGCGATCGTGACGGCTTCTGAATTTGTTCAGTTTTTTAGTGCAACTGGCCGAATCACACTTTACAAGCGTCGGCGACAGGGATACCGTTAGGTTCATCTCGTAATCCGTTTCATGAACACAGCAGCAGGAGCCCGGACATGATCAAGGCACGTCAGCACGTCGCTAATTTCACCCTCCTCGGACTGGCGATAGCAATGACCTCATCGCCAAGTCTCGCCCAGGATGCCGAACGCCCGGATCTGGGCGGCTTGTGGACCAATGCATCATTGACCAACCTCAATCGCCCACAAGGGGTCGACAAGCTGGTGGTCACGCCTGAAGAGGCGCAAATGATCGTCGCCAACACGTCGGTCGCCGGCCTGCCCATCAACGAAGTTGATGCTCCCGAGGCGCGCACGCCCGGCGAAGCGCCACCGGCAGGCAGCTTTGACTTTGGCCTGCGCGGCTACAATGACTTCTGGATTGATCCCGGATCCACTCTGGCGCTGGTGAAAGGCGAGTTTCGTACGTCATACGTGATCGATCCGGAGAACGGTCGCGTCCCGCGGCTGGAGACCCCTAGAGTAGAGATTGCCCGCAGCTTTGGCGCCCGTTATGTGACCGGCCAGGGCAATGCCGATGGCCCGGAAGCACTGCCGCTGTCCGAGCGCTGTTTTATCGGGTTTGGCAACACCGCCGGCCCGGGCATGATGGGCACACTCTACAACAGCACCTATCAGTTTGTGCAAACGGACGACTATTTCACCATTCTGGTGGAGATGAATCACGACGCCCGCATTATCCCGCTGTACGACAATGCCGAAGAGGCGCGGGCCAACACCCGACCAGCCGAACTCAATCAGTGGTTCGGTGACTCTCGCGGATGGTATGAAGATGGCTGGCTGGTAGTGGAGACCATCAATATCAACCCCCAGCAGATTGCTGAAAGCTCAGTGCCGATTACCGCCGACGGTGTCATCACCGAACGCTTCATGCGCTACTCGGACACGGAGATTGTCTACCAGTTCACGGTGGACGACGACAATCTGTACAGTCAGCCGTGGACGGCCGAGTTAAGCTATCACGCCACTGAAGGCCCCATGTACGAATACGCCTGCCACGAAGGCAACTATGCCATGCCCGGTATTCTTGCCGGAGCCCGTCGCGCCGAGGCAGAAGCCGCCGGCGAACTGTAACCGCGACCCCGCGCGCCTGAGCGCACCGCCGAACTTCCTGAACGCCCTGAACCCGGGGCGTTCAGAAGGTGGTCTGTACGCGCAACGTCAGTCGCCGGTACCGGGAACTGCAGGAATCCTCAATCTCACTGATACTGCCGTCAATGGTGGTGCCGTCATAGCGGCGCCGCTCGCGACAGCGTGACTGATCCAGGGTATTGTCAGACTCCAACCGCACGGTAATGTCGTCAAAAAACACCTTCGATACAAACATATCCAGCGAGGGATCATTGTCATTGCGGGTTACGGTGGTGATATCGATATCGTATTCGCCGCCATGAAAAGGATAGCTGTATTCGATACCGTAGTTGAACGCGTATTCGGTGATATCCTGACGGAACGCCAGGGAGGCTTCACCGCGGCGATTGATGCGCTGCTCGGTACCCAGAAACGGGTCGGTAATACTGGAGTCGAAAATATTGAGTTCGCCTGACACGATGGCATCCGGCAGATCAAAATAGGTCAGCCGGGTGCTGAGGTCGGTAAACACCCCCCAACGTTTTGCATCGCCCACATTACCCACTGCCGAAATCGGTTGGGCCGGGTCGGTGGTGGCATTGATTCTGCCGATATAATCTTCAATATCGCGATAGAAAAATCGTGTACTCAACACACCGTTGTCATTGGGCAGCCGATACTCGAAACCCAGCTCGTAACGCATCGCCTGCTCCGGCTCCAGCTCCGGGTTGCCGGCATCGGCGTCCTGCTCGCGGTCGGAATTATTGGCTGTCGCAGCAAAATTGGCGAAACTCAGTTGGGAAACATCACGCTCGACGGCCGCGCGAATCTGGAATGAATCGGTCAGATTAAAACGATAGTCCAAAGCTGGCCGCACAAAATTGAAGCGCCGGCTATTGTTTACCGTGCCGGACTGGGAAATTTCCGATGTTTCGTACACTACACTGCTTTCCAGGGTCATTCTTTCGTTCAGGGTCCAGTTGTGAAATACAAAACCTTCGTAGCGGATTTCCTGCACTTCAGTGCCAGGATTTGAGATTCCCGGCAGCGGTGACAGGCCGCCGTAGCGCCCGGATGCAGGCTCGGTGCCGGCTGAGCTGCCGATAAAAAGACTGGAGTCCAGCTGCGTGTCTGCGCGTTCCAGGCCTATTCGCAAGTCCTGGCTGGATGCTATCGGGAAGTTGTAATTGCCCTGAACAATGCGCTCACGAGTGCGCTGATTGGATTCGATGAACAGCGTTTTGTCCCGCACGGCGCTGGTCGTCTCATTACCGGTGGTGTCATCAATGTTGTCGCTAACGACATCAAATCGCTCACGAACATCGTCACGCGTCTGGTCGTTGGCGACAAACAGGAGCTGCAGGCGATGGTCATTGGCAAACGTATATTCATAATCGCCGCCGACTTCCCAGTTGAAATGATCATTGTTTACGCTCTCCTCTTCCGCTCTTGCCACAGCGCCGGACTCCCGGCGTTCCAGAAAATCTCGACGAATCCGCCGGGGGTACCCCGAATCTCCGTAAAGCGCATTGAACTGCATGCGGTGAGGCCCCGCGCGGTAGCTCATATTGCTGGAGAGTTCCAACACGTCCTGGTCACGGATATTGGACTCAAACAGTGAGCCAACGACCTGGCCGTCGGCATTAAACTGGGTCTCCCGGCTTTGCCGGTTCTCGTAATTGGGGCGCGCCTGCAGGCCGATCAGGGCCTGGAAATTGCCGATTTGGCGACTGTGGGACACTTCCGCACCCGTTTCAAATACACCATCGTGATTCAGACGGGCGACCAGTTCCTGTCTCTTATACACATCTGACGCTGCCGACGATCTACTCTGTGTAGA
>OLID01000161.1_pt1 | contig 38323 bp, 38 predicted proteins | sample 1609361 | NCBI WGS metagenome assembly OLID01 (sample SAMN05416778, study PRJEB24817) | seawater metagenome | isolation source: Sea water | place: Canada:Atlantic | collected 2013-07
TACACAGAGTAGATCGTCGGCAGCGTCAGATGTGTATAAGAGACAGGCTAGATACAGCTGCTTTATCTAAACGCAATTTTCCAGTTTCTACACTAATTACGATTGTAGATTCAGCTACTTCTACTATTTTCCCGTGTATACCTCCAATAGTAACAACTTTATCACCAACGCTCAATCCCTCGCGGAATTTTTTCATCTCTTTTTGTTTCTTCATTTGTGGTCTGATCATAAAAAAGTAGAATACTACTAAGATCAAAACCAACATTACCATTTGATTCATAACTTATTACTGTTTGTTTTATTTTCTCATTATGTTCGCTCTAATCACAACTTCTGTGATTGAAGGATCCGTGTTGCACACGATACGAACTCCTTTATTCATTAATCCCGCTTCAACTTTGTCCGTATCAACATGTGCTGAAACAACACCTGATTCACCAGGTGCAATTGGTTCACGTGGATAATCTGCTACTGTGCAAGAGCACGAACCTTTAACTTCTCCAAAAACCAGAGGATAATCACCGGTATTTGTAACTGTGAATTCTGCAGAAACCATTTCACCTTTAACTACGTCGCCAGCATCAAATACTTGATTGACTTCAATAGTAGTCTTATCTCCTACTGTTACATCCGTTGATCCTCCACACGCTGCTAACAGCATTACAGGAATCGAAAAAAATAGTGCTTTTCTCATTCTAAATTAATTTTTAAGTCCTCTTCCGACCTTGTTAATTTTTCCGTCTGATTGCAATTTATCTATCACCTTATCCAAAACACCATTGATAAACGCGTTGCTTTTAGGTGTGCTGTAAAACTTTGAGATTTCGATATACTCGTTCAGCGTAACTTTTGTTGGAATATTATTGAAGATTTGAAGTTCTGTAATGGCCATTTTCATTAAGATAACATCCATTTTAGCAATTCTGTCCAATTCCCAATTCTTCGTGTAATCATCTATGATTTGTTCGTTTTCTGTATCCATAGAAACAGTTTTCTTCAACAAGTCATTGATAAATGAAACTTCATCCTCTTTGTCTTTATACAAAGGCAAAATAGCATTTTTACCGTTAGGCTCGAATGTTTTTAAGGTTTTTACAACCATCGAGCACGCTAAATCAATGTCATCAATCCAATGGATGTCTTTTTCCTCAAGATAGCTGTATAAAATCTCCGAATTAGCAATATCAGATTTAAATAAATCAATAGCAAAAGCTTTGTCCTCTTCAAAACCGACTATTTCATTATTCATGTGAGAAAAATACACTTCACTCTCGCGAATTTGAAGGTAGATTTTGCGCCACATTTCTTGGTGCTCATCTCCTACCCAGTTTACTTTTCGTTTCTCACATTCCTCACGTAATTCTACATTATTTTCAAGAATTGAAGTGATTGCACTAGATACAAATTTCAAATTTGGATTCAATTCTTCCTCAGAAGGACGAATCTTCTTTTTATTCTCATCTATTCTGTGCTCTCCAATAGCCTTAAGCTCTGAAAAAGACAAAAGCAAACATAAATACAAGTCGTAAATACGTTCTACAGATGTCATTAACTCTTTTTGTACTTTTCCATAATCCTCATTTTCGGATTGAAAAAATGCATAAAGCGCTTGAAGTACTTTAATTCTTAAATGGCGTCTATTTAACATTCACTTTTTTATAAAGGAAGTTTTACTTTCCCGATGGATTCAATTCTTTCTTCCGCCATTTTGTTCGCGATTTTATACGTCGGAACGTTTTCAGAAGAAGAACGTTTTACAATATTATGAATAGTAGTATAGATTGCCTCTGCTTTGTCCATTGCCCACTCAGAAGACAAACCTTTTACTTCTGAATAACAATTAATAACTCCACCTGCATTTAATGCGAAATCAGGAGCATAAATAATTCCTTTTTCCATCACTATTTTTCCGTGGATATCTTCATTTTGCAATTGATTGTTAGCTGCACCAGCAATGATTGAACATTTTAAACGAGATAAAGTATCATCGTTAACTGTCGCCCCTAACGCACATGGAGCATAAATATCCATGTCTACATCGTAAATCTCATCCAGTCCAACAACTGTCGCGCCGTATTCTTTAGAGATTTTTGACAATGCATCTTGATTAATGTCCGTAATAATTACGTTGGCATTCTCCTCAGTTAAAAACTTCACCAAGTACTCACCTACGTGTCCAACTCCTTGAACTGCTACAGTTTTACCTGCTAAGTTGTCAGAACCGAATTGTTCTTTTGCACATGCCTTCATCCCCATGAACGTTCCGTATGCCGTAACTGGAGAAGGATCACCACTTTTTCCTGGTAAACCAACAACGTGATTTGTTTCCATATTCACATACGTCATGTCAATTGGAGAAATTCCAACATCTTCTGCTGTAATGTATTTTCCTGCTAATCCTTCTACAAATTTTCCAAAGCGTCTAAAAAGCGCTTCTGACTTCATTGTTCTGTGATCACCGATGATAACAGCTTTTCCACCACCAAGATTTAATCCTGAGATTGAATTTTTATAACTCATCCCACGAGAAAGACGCAAAACATCAGTCAATGCTTCTGTTTCTGTTGCATATGGCCACATACGTGTTCCACCAAGTGCTGGTCCTAAAACGGTGTTGTGAACGGCGATAATTGCCTTTAAACCTGTCGCGTTATCGTTGCAAAACAACAATTGTTCGTGATCGTATTTGCTCATTTGAGCAATAACAGGATTTTCTGCGAGGTTTGTATCCTCAATATTTTTTACTTCAAACATACCTTAGAGCATAAATGTTAACTCAATTATATACTTTTACAACGTCATGTAAAATAGCAGGGCAAAAATAGAAAATTATAGATGAAGTCACTGAGCTATCTCAACAAATATTTTTTTAAATACAAATGGCGTTTCCTTTTGGGAATACTATTTATTGTTGGGAGTAACTGGTTCAAAGTGGAAATGCCTAGGTTCTTTGGAGATACAACTGATGAGCTGACCAATTGGTCGGCAACAAATAATTCGGATGACATTCTGTTTTATGCCTTAAAAGTTGGTGGATATTTCCTTATACTCTCTTTAATTTCTGGGATTTTTCTGTTTTTAATGCGTCAAACGATCATTGTGATGTCGCGTTTAATAGAATACGACTTAAAAAATGAAATTTATAAACACTATCAAAAGCTTAATTATTCTTTCTACAAGAAGAACAATACAGGTGACTTAATGAACCGTATTTCGGAAGATGTTTCTCATGTCCGAATGTATTTAGGTCCTGGTGTAATGTATACAATAAATCTTGCTGTTCTTTCGATTCTTGTTATCATAAACATGGTTTCAATCAGTGTTCCACTTACGATTGCGGTGTTAATTCCGCTGCCAATAATGTCTTTTCTTATCTATACGGTTGCTTCTAAAATTAACTCAATCAGTAAAACCGTTCAAGAAGAACAGTCAAATATGTCAACTATTGCGCAGGAGACATTTACTGGGATTCGCGTTATCAAAGCGTATAGTCGATTAGCTGAGGCCAAAACCAAATTCAATCGATCAGCCGAAAATTACAAAAACAAAAATATGCGCTTGGTCTTGGTGAATTCGTTCTTTATGCCAACCATTTTTCTTTTAATTGGAGTGAGTACAATTGTATGTATATACTTGGGTGGACTGCTTTATTATGATAAGTCTATCACCCCTGGAAACATCATGACCTTCATTTTTTATGTCAATATGTTGACATGGCCATTTGCTTCAATTGGTTGGGTTACCTCGTTAACACAGAGAGCAGCAGCAAGTCAAGGGCGAATCAATGAGTTTTTAAAAACGGAGCCTGAAATAGTAAATAATAGCACTGCCCCATTTGACTTTCAAGGTGCAATTGAATTTAAAAACGTGAGTTATACGTATAAAAATTCGGGAATTCAAGCGATTAAAGACTTGAGCTTCAAACTTGAAAAAGGAGAAACATTGGGCATTGTAGGTCGAACCGGAAGTGGGAAATCAACTATTTTAAAATTATTAATGCGCCAAATTGATCCAGACCAAGGAGAAATAATTATTGATGGTGTAAACATCAAGGATATCAATATGGAATCTTACCGAGACCAAACTGGGATTGTTCCGCAGGAAGTCTTCTTGTTTTCAGACACGATAAAAAACAATCTTGAGTTTGGTAGTGTAGAAGGTGATGTTTCCGAGGAACGCCTGATTGAAGTCACTAAACTGGCACATGTTTACCATAATATCATTGAGTTTAAAGACAAGTTCAACACGCTTCTTGGTGAACGTGGGGTTAATTTAAGCGGAGGTCAGAAACAGCGATTAAGTATTGCTAGAGCATTAATACGCAATCCCAAACTCTTAATTTTGGACGACTGTTTATCGGCTGTCGACACCGAAACTGAAGAGATCATCTTGGACAATCTTAAAAAGACAGGAAGCACAACGTCGATTGTTGTTTCGCATAGAATCTCATCCATTCGAAATGCAACACATATTATCAACGTCGAAGATGGCAGCGTGAAAGAATCGGGTACGCACCAAAAATTGATCAGCTTAAACGGTATTTATGCAGAAATGTATAAAAAACAGCTGGCGGAAGAAAACGCCTAACGAACCAATTTGCTTTTACGAAAAAAAAATGCATATTTGTTAAGTAAAACTAACAACAGCTATTGGTTATGGAGAAAGATAAGAATAATGAAGTCTATTCTAAAGTGGTGCGAGCAGGAAAGAGAACCTACTTTTTTGACGTGAAATCAACAAAAGGCAATGACCTTTATATTACAATTACAGAAAGTAAAAAAAGCTTTGTTGACGGAAGAGAAACTTACCAAAAACATAAAATATTCTTGTACAAAGAAGATTTTGAAAAGTTTAAGGACGGCCTAGACGATGTGGTCGATAAAATTGGAGAATTGTCTGAATCGGGAGAATATGCAGTAGATTCTCATTCTGATTCTTCTGACGATTCGATTAAAAATTACACAGAAGTTTCTTTTGAAGACCTTTAATTCAGTCCGTTACATCAATTTTTAATCTTTATTTTTCTTTTACACAAGGTATTCACAAAAAAACCGTTGATAACTCCTTGTGCTTTTAATCGTTTTACAGAATCAATAAGCGTATCTTTAGACTTCAATTTATTATGAATGGGTAAAATTATAGCAATTGCAAACCAGAAAGGTGGTGTTGGGAAGACAACTACAACAATTAATTTGTGTGGTTGTTTAGGCGTTTTAGAATACAAGACATTGATTGTTGATGCAGATCCACAAGCGAATGCAACTTCTGGCGTTGGTCTTGACCCAAAAAACACACGCAATATTTACGATTGTTTAATCAACGATGTTGATCCATCTGAATTGATTATCAAAACAGAGAATCCGAATTTGGACATTCTTCCATCTCATATAGATTTGGTTGGAGCTGAATTGGAAATGATAAATCTTCCAAACCGTGAACACATGCTAAAGTTCGCATTGGAAAAAATTCGTGACAACTATGATTTTATTATCATCGATTGCTCCCCTTCACTAGGTTTAATCACCGTAAACGCTTTAACAGCGGCAGATTCGGTTATCGTTCCTGTTCAATGTGAATACTTTGCTTTAGAAGGATTAGGGAAGTTGTTGAACACAATAAAAATCGTTCAAGGACGCTTGAATACAGAATTGGAAATAGAAGGGATTTTATTGACAATGTACGATACGCGTCTTCGATTAGCAAATCAAGTTGTTGAAGAAGTAAAAATGCATTTCCAAGAAATTGTGTTTGATACAGTTATTCACAGAAACACGAAGTTAGGTGAAGCACCAAGTTATGGAGAAACGATCATTATGCATGATGCTGGAAGTAAAGGTGCAATCAACTATTTAAATTTGACCCGCGAATTGTTGCAAAAAAACAACATGACGCATATTTCAAACAAGGATAAAAAAATAAACATTAGCAATGAGCTCTAATACAAAAAAGCGATCTGCCTTAGGGAAAGGATTAAGCGCATTATTAGAAAACACTGATACCGATATCACTTCGAGCAATAGTGGTAGCGGAATTGTTGGGTCAATTTCAACTATTTCGATTTCCAATATTGAAGCCAATCCGTTTAATCCTAGAACCAACTTTGAAAAGGAGGCTTTAAAAGAACTTAGTGAATCAATTAAAACGCATGGAATAATCCAACCTCTTACAGTTCGTAAATTAGGAAGAGATAAATATCAATTGATTTCTGGAGAACGTCGTTTTAGAGCGTCTCAACTGGCTGGATTGGTTGAAGTACCTGCTTACGTGCGTATTGCGAATGATCAAACAATGCTTGAAATGGCATTGGTTGAAAACATCCAACGTGAAGATTTAAATCCAATTGAAGTAGCACTTTCGTACCAACGATTGATTGAAGAATGTGAATTAACGCAGGATCAATTGAGTCAGAAGATTGCCAAAAGCAGAACAAGCATTACAAACCATTTGAGAATGTTAAAATTGCCGGCTGAAATTCAGTCTGGTGTTCGAAATTTGGAGATTTCAATGGGACACGCGCGTGCTTTAGTTAGTGCTGGAGATGAAGCTACTCAAATCGCTTTATTCCAACGTGTTGTGAAAGAAAAATTATCTGTTCGTGACATAGAAGCTTTGATTCGTGGAGAGGAAATTACACCTTCTTCTGAAAAGGAAAAAGGAGCTTCTAAAAAGTCTGTATCCATTCCTATCACAAGCAGTGAATATGTATTTAAGGAGCACTTAAGTGACCAATTGGCCACAAAAGTTGACATCAAAAAATCGGATAACGGAAGTGGTCGAATCATTGTTAACTTCAATTCTGAAGTTGATTTGAATAGAATCATGGAATTACTAAATAAATGATTAAGGCGCTAGCTCTACTCTTTTGTGTACTTTCTTTTTCTTGCTTAGCTCAAGAAGATTCAATTCAATCGCCCAATAATCAAAATGAAACGGTTGTTGATTCTGTTAAACCACATTCTATACGCACTGCATTGATACTTTCGGCTGCCTTGCCTGGTGCAGGACAAGTGTACAATCATTTAGCAATGCCAAAAGGAAAACGCAAAGCAGCATGGAAAGTTCCTTTGATATATGCAGGACTTGGTGGAGCGACCTATTTTCTAATCTCAAATCATCAGACTCAAAAATCACTCAAAAACGAATATACTTTGCGTCTGGATGGTTTAACAGGTGATGAAAAATGGAGCAGTTACGATAATCAAGGGATTCTTCAATTGTACGAACAACATATTCGCTGGAGAGACCTGTCAATTGTTGGCGTGGCATTGGTTTATTTGCTTCAAGTTACGGATGCTGGAGTTGAGGCACATTTTGTAAACTTTGACGTTTCCCCTGACTTAACTCTTTCGATTGACCCAGTATTATTAAACAAGCGTTCTGTAGGAATTGGATTAACCTTAAAGATAAAATAATAGATTGTTTAAATTACGTTAAATACATTGCGAATAAAGGTTAATATTTTATTTTTGTTTTAATTGAATAACTCTATGAATATAGCACTGATTGGTTACGGAAAAATGGGAAAGATAATTGAAGAAATTGCGATTTCCCGCGGACATACAATCGTTGCTAAAAGTAATAGCCAAAATCCAATCGAATCAATTAATTTTTCTAATGTAGATGTAGCAATTGAATTTACCGCGCCTCATTTTGCAGTAAACCACATTAAACATTGTATATCTAATCATACGCCTGTTATCGTTGGAACTACAGCTTGGAATGAAGAATTGGACTTTGTAAAGGAAATTGTCCATCAAAACAGTGGGAGTTTGCTCTATGCTTCCAATTTTAGTATCGGTGTCAATATCTTTTTTGATATCAATCGTAGGCTTGCACAATTAATGGAAGGGAAATCTGAGTATCTACCAAGTGTTCAAGAAATACACCACAAACAGAAAATTGATGCTCCAAGTGGAACAGCCGTATCCATTGCCAATGATATGTTAGTCGAAAATGAAGATTATTCATCATGGATTCATAATGAAAATGTGGCACCTAAGGTTCAAAAAGGGCAAATTGCTGTCACATCATTTAGAGAAGATGGTGTTCCTGGCACTCATATCGTGGACTACACATCAGAAATTGATACAATTGAAATAAAACATATTGCTCACAACCGAAAAGGTTTTGGATTGGGAGCTGTTATTGCTGCAGAATGGATTGTTGGAAAAAAAGGAGTTTTCACAATGCAAGATGTCATTAAATTATAACGCATGAACGTACTTTATTTTTATCTATTTATTCTAATACATCCCTATTTATCATTGTGGTGGAAAAGTTTTGAGCAGGCTGGAAGAAAGCCATGGGAAGCGCTCGTTCCAGTATACAATTATTATGTTGTATTTAAATTGGGTAGCAATAAACCGTTTTGGTCATTACTCTTAGTATTTCCTGGAGTTCACCTAGTTATGTGGTCTGTTGCGAATGTTTCTTATATTCGACGCTTCGGCTATTTCTCGTTGGTAGATACTTTACAGGGAGTTTTCTTTCCATATATTATCATGGCAAAAATTGCCAATTCAGGCGATAAAATTTTACCTGAAACAAATTGGGCGAATACGAAGGAAATGGGCGATCGTGAATGGGGAGATCATTTAGCACTTTTCTTGGCTTTACCTGTAATTGGTCACGCACTTGCTCTTGGAATTAGTGCTGTAACACGTCACAAACCAGGAAAGAAATCGAAAGTGAAGGAATGGGGAGATTCTATTTGGTTTGCACTAATTGCTGCAAGTATAATTCGAACATATGTTTTTGAACCTTTCCAAATTCCAACTGGTTCAATGGAAAAGACTCTATTAGTTGGAGATTTCTTGTTTGTTAATAAATTGACATACGGACCGAAGGTTCCTGTTACACCACTTTCCTACCCGCTTGTTCACAACACAGTTCCATGGATTGATATGAAATCCTATACAACTCTAGAAACTTCTGATTATACGCGAATGCCAGGTTTCAGTAATGTAAACCGAAATGATGTGGTTGTATTCAACTACCCTTCAGGAGATACAGCTGTTTATGATCCACGCATGCCCAATGGATTAATGGGGCACGATTATCACGGAATCGTTAATAACGAAGCCTTGCGTTTATGGAGAGAAAACAATGCGTATACATCCAAAATCAAATACCAGATTAAAGACAGTATAATTAGAGCCAATAAGGATGTTCAATTAAACATGTCTGAATTGGAAAATTATGCAGATCAGTATGCACAACAACGTGTTCTTGATGCGTATGGTCAAGATTTCATAGACAACAATTCACTTTGGAAGTCTAAAGCGCGAAAAATGCTAGCTGAAGACAAAATTGCTTTCGAACAAAGTACAGGACAAATGATCGAGCACTACGGATTAATCTATCGTCCAGTTGATAAGCGCGAGAATTATATTAAACGTTGCGTTGGTATTCCTGGTGATTGGTTGGAAATAAAAGACGCTGTACTCTATGTAAATGGAAAGAAGGCTTTTGTTCCAGAATTCCAGAATTTACAGTATCAAACGACAAATGTTTTGGTTCCTTCTAAAAGTACCATGGATGAGAAATACGGAATGGAAATGGAGCGTCAAGACTATTATTCCTCTGGTGAAGGATCGTTTATCATGAATCTTACAAAAGATCAATTAAAACAAATGAAACGTTCTAATCCTGATGGTAAATTTGATTTAGTTATTCAAGAACAATACAGCGATTCTGATAGAAAGCCGACAACAAGTGAGATAATTGCAAATTTGAATACCTACCCTAAGGATTTCTACGTGAACAATACAATGACAAATTTCACAAAGTTCCAAGTGCCTAAAAAAGGTCAAACAATTAGAATTGACAAGACAAATATCGCTTGGTACAGAAGGATTATCACTGCTTACGAAGGACACAAATTGGTTGAAAAAGCGGATGGAATCTACATCGACGGTAAGAAGGTAGCAAAATATACTTTTGCGATGAATTATTATTGGATGATGGGTGACAATCGATACAATTCAGCTGATTCACGTGTTTGGGGATTTGTGCCGGAAGATCACATCGTAGGAAAAGCCTCAATGGTTTGGTTCTCGAAAAGTGCGTACAAAGGAATTCGTTGGGAACGATTATTTAACGTGATAAAATGATGCCGATTTTGCCTACCTCCTATTTTGGAAGTATTGCATATTTTAAGGAGTTAGCGCAACATCCGCTGGTTCAAATTGAAGCACATGAACATTTTCCGAAGCAAACATATCGCAATCGTTGTGATATATTAGGCGGAGATGGGATTTTATCCTTGTCAATTCCCACAAAGAAACCAAACGGTTCTAAAACACCAACAGAAAACGTTCTTCTTCCAGATGAGGAAAATTGGCGTATTCGCCATTGGAGAGCAATGACAAGTGCTTATCAATCTTCGGCCTATTTTGATTATTACAGCATGGAAGTCGAAGAGCTTCTATTCAACGAAACAGATAATTTACTGAAATTTAATACTGCAATTACACAACGAATCATTGATTGGTTGTACATTGACACAAAATTAGTAATGACACAAGAATTTCAACCTATTGAACTAAATGATTTGAGAATTGCGCTTGTTCACAAGGATGAATTTCAACATAAAATTAAATCACCCTATATCCAAGTTTTTCCAGGAGAAAACAATTTCCAAGAAAGCCTTTCTATCCTTGATGCTGTTTTTTGCGAAGGACCTATGGCGCGAAATTTGATTCTCCCAACAACGAAATAAACAATTATGAATGTAAACAAACTCACCTCCTATTTACTACTAGTATTTATTGGAATCAGCACTATCGCCTGCTCTCAAACGAAACGCAGCATTGCATTTTATAACGTGGAGAATCTATTTGATACAGTTGATGATCCTTCGAAAGACGATCAAGAATTTCTTCCAGAAGCTGAACGAGAATGGAATCAGGAACGTTACACTGAAAAACTAAAACACATCAACGAAGTGTTTTCTCTATTCGAAGCGCCATTGTTGATTGGAGTATGTGAGATTGAAAATGAACAAGTTGTGCGTGATATCGTAAAATTCGGGTCGATGAAGTCGAATTATGGCGTTGTTCACTACGAAAGTCTTGACGAACGTGGTATCGACGTGGCTTTAATCTACGATAGTTCTTCAATGAAATTGATCAATTCAGGTATTATTCGATACAATATGCCTGAAGGAGATCGACCAAGTCGTGATATCGTTTGGGGGAAATTTCTCTTCGGAAAAGATACAATTGTGGGAATGGTAAATCATTGGCCAAGTCGCAGTGGTGGCGAAGAAGCCAGTGAACCAAAACGAATGATTGCAGCACAGGCAGCTCGAAATTTCATTGATTCAATTCAATCATCAAGCCCAAAAACGAAAATAGTTTTTATGGGAGATTTAAATGACTATCCTACAAATACATCAGCGAAATTGATTAGCGAAGTGCTAAACCCGATGATTTCGAAAGAATCTGGAGAATACAAAGGCTCATACAATTACAGAGGAGAATGGGATGTTCTAGATCACATTATGGTTTCCGAAAACTTTTTAACGGGTAAGAATACCAAAATCACTAAAAGCTCTGGCAAAATCTATTCAAACTCCTTTCTTTTAGAGGTTTATAAAGGCGACACTGTTCCTTTTAGAACTTATGGTGGAAAGAAATATTTAGGCGGTTACTCAGATCATTTGCCAGTTTCAATTGGCATAGAAACGAAGTAGCTTTCTCTTAAATGATTTTGAAACGCGCAGAATTACAAATCCAACTAAGTTCGTGGTTTGTAATTCAAAAGAAGCATGTTCGGTAGATTATCTGTCCTTTGTTTCAAGGATGGAATTGTATTTCAAAGCCTTGATAATTAAGTAAAATACGAAAGCGGCAATTGCTGCAAATAACCAGAAGTTCAGTTCAACATTAAACGTGCGCGTGTCAATAATTTGACCTGTGTAGTCGAACAACCAGAACAAAGTAAACGTTGCTACAAGTCCATTTTTTTCCATTTTAAGTACTTTTTTCAGACTAAATGGATATTTCGATTTCACATAATTTTTAAAAGAAGGAATAATGGCTGGAGTTCTATCTGCCCAATCCAAATAACCACGATCAAATTTAGTTCTCATAAAAGACTCTTCGGCGTACATAATACGCTCGTAGTAAAACATATAGAACAATATAAAGGCAATAATAAACCAAGCATTTGCTGTAATCATAGCCACACCCAACCACATGAAAAAGTTTCCTAAGTATAACGGGTGACGAACTGTTGAATAAATTCCAGTGGAATTAACTTCTCCAGCAACTTGACCTTCGGATGTATTTCTACCAGAAGTGTTGTGCGGAGTATAACCAACTGTTAAAATACGAATGATTTGACCGATTAAACTAACACCAAGACTTGCGTATAAATAAACTTCTCCACACCAAAATGAAGTGCAAATAGTATTCGTATATTTTCCATATGCGTAAACACATAGGCCAACCACCAAGATAACTAACGGAAGAAAACTTCTGTGTTTAAATAAAAAATCTCCTTGTGTTTTTAATTCTTCTTGTAATGCCATTCCTCTATTAGTTGTGTTTTCGAGCCGTAAAATTACCAATAAAACTCAAAAACCATTGAAATTAAATTGAGACTACCCTCTTTTTTTTCTTTTGTGATATGTCTTGTCCCCCCGAGTTTGAGGTTTCTTGTATTTTTTAGCAATTTCTTTTTTGTAAGAACCACCTTCGTTCACCTTCTTGTTTTTTGCTTTCTTTTCATGAAATGCTCCGTTGTCAGACTTAGTAACTTTTGCTCCTAAATTAATTTCAACTTCTTTCGGTCTTTCTTCAGGTGTGAGTTCCTTTGAAACTTCTACTTCTTCAGGGAATTCTGAAATTGAAATAGTGCGACTCATCAATTCCTCTATTGAATCTTTGTACCCTTTTTCGGCTTCAGTGTAGAAAAGTATTGTATGTCCTTTTTGTTTTGCTCTACCTGTTCTACCAATTCTATGCATATAGTTTTCCGGGAACTTAGGCGTATCGAAGTTGATAACGTGTGTGATTTTTTCTAAATCCAAACCGCGGGCCATCACGTCTGTTGAAACCAAAATACGGTTCTTACCACTATCAAAATCGTCAATTGAACGAAACCTGTAATTTTGAGATTTATTCGAGTGAATTACAGCTACTTCATCTTTTAAATCGGCATACAATGATTCATAAACTCTATCAGCATTTCGCTTGTCACCAACGAATACGAGCACTTTCTCGAACCAAGACTTATCTTGTAGTAAATACTTCAATAAATTAACTTTCGTATAAAAGTTAGGTACAATGTAGCTTTCTTGCTCAATATTCTCAAGTGGTGTACCACTTACAGCGATCGATATCTTTTCTGGAGATTTGAAGAAATCATCAATCATAATATCTACGTGATCAGTCATAGTTGCTGAAAACATAATATTCTGACGTTTCGCAGGAATGATTTCCATGATGTTTGTCAATTGAGGTCGAAACCCTAAATCCAACATTACATCAACTTCATCAATAATCAATTTCTTTATCGTTTTAACCTGAAATGCTCGTGCCAATGCTAAGTCGTACAAACGACCTGGGGTAGCAACAATTATATCCACACCGTGTGACAATTCGTTTGCCTGAGTTTTGATATTTGCACCTCCATAAACTCCGACAACACGAACATTCATGTATTTCGCTAAATCTTCTGCTTGATCAGCGACTTGCTGCACCAATTCTCGCGTGGGTACAAGAATTAAAACGCGAGGGTTTAATTCCTTTGAATACTTCATTTCTTCCAAAATTGGCAGTAAATAAGCCAATGTTTTCCCTGTACCAGTTTGGGCTATTCCAACAAGATCTTTTCCAGACAAAATTGTCGAAAATGTTTTCTCTTGAATTGGGGTTGGTGAGGTAAAACCTAAATCATCTATTGCATTTTTTAATTGCTTTTTTAGGTTAAACTGATCGAAAGAATTCATACTAATCGTGTTTATTGTCTGCAAAGTTAAGAGATATAACCATTAAGTGATTATTCTATTCAAATAGATTGGAGATTTAACGGTTTTCAATAGGTCAATTCTTGAGGAACACACTCGCCGTTCAAAAAAGTAATTGCACCACTAAATTCAAGTTGGCCAGTTTGACTTTTGACTTCAAAATTTAAAACTTTTGTTGGACTTTCATCATATGCAATTGAACGCACAAAAGCCGTAGATTGACTACAGTCAGGAGCAGATGAGAAAACGACATTTGGATCCGAACTCCCAAGTTGTGTACCGTCCAGAAAGTAAATTAGAGCAGTTGTACCATGACTGTTTAATACAGATTTTGTCGTATTTGTATGCCAAAAAACAACAGTCGATTGATACGTGCACGAACCATCGTCTTTGTCTGCACCAGCCGTTGTATTCGTTGCATCCTTGTCTGTGCACCCTTCTTTTTTGCATGCAGCAAATCCTAAAACAATTGAAAAACATATAAAAAAGCAGTACTTCATACAGTAAATATATTAAAAAAGCCGTCTAGATTTTTTAGACGGCTCATGAAATAGCGTGTATTGGAATTAAATCTTCCTTACTTTAACAGCGTTCATCCCTTTTTGTCCTCGTTCTAATTCGTAAGAAACAGTATCATTTTCCTTAACTTCATCAATTAAACCGTTTACATGAAAAAAGTAGTTTTCCGAATTACGACCATCTTTTATAAATCCGTATCCTTTTGACTCATTATAAAAGGTAACTTTTCCTTCATTAGCTTCAGCTTCTCCAGCTTCTTCTCGCTTAGGAACACCTAATTCAATATTGTCAGCAATAATTTTTTTCTTTTTGATTGTCGGATCTGGCGGAGTATCAACAATATTTCCAAATTCATCTAAATAGGCCATCATGTTTTCTAATCCACCTCCTTCAGAATTTGCCTTACGTTCATCCTTTTTTAGCAACTTATCTTGTCGCTTTTTCAGACGTTTTTTTTCTTTTTCTTTTTTGTTAAATGTTTCTTGCGATTTTGCCATTCAGTTTATTCTTAATTAATTATTCCCCTGCTCAAACCCTAAAAGTCATTGGAACTAAATAAATGTTTGGGAAATAATTGTTACATCAATTTACCGAATAATCATCCAGATGAGCAATAACACGTTCAGAAAATGAAGTTTGAGCTATTTACTAAAACGTGAACAAAGATAACGGTTTCCTTCGGATTATGAGAATTTTCAAAAAAAGATTTAATCCAAAATCTCTTTAACTCGACCAACTTCACCACCTTCAAGACGAACTTTAATTCCGTGAGGATGAAAGCTTGAGCTTGTTAGGATTTTCTCAACAACGCCTTCTGTTAAGTTTCCTGATCGTTGATCTTTTTTTAGGACAATGGCCACTAAAGCTCCAATTTCAATGTCTTTTCTTTGGGTACCGCTCATATGTTCATTGCCCAATATTGGTTTAGAAGATCCACTAATTTACGTGATACATTATTGAAATATCTCTTTGTTCTATATCCACTAACCCAAGTTATCCCGTTAATGGCATTCGTTAAAAATATTTCATCAGCAACCAATAGGTTTTGTGGGAGAATATTGCATTCATACACCTTCATCCCGTTTGCCAAGGCTAAATTTATAATTTGCATTCGCATTGTTCCAGCTAAACATCCTTCCTCTAGCCCTGGAGTGTATAATACGCCATTGCTAACAACGAACAAATTTGAAGATGTACTTTCCAATATACCTCCAGTGTAATTCGTTATTAAATAATCGTCTAATCCTTTTTCTTTTGCAGAAATAGCCGCCAAAATATAAATTAATCCATTTTTGGTCTTAAAATTAGACAAAGAAGATTTTTCTTTTTTGTGTTCTAAATAAATATCTAGCTCAACACCTTTTTGGTTTAATTCAAATTTATTGTAATCTGTTGGATAAACTTCAATGTAAAACTCAACTTCGTTCGAATCTGGTTTAAAAGTCCCGCCACTAGATCTATCTAGCGAAATACGGCACTTCCCTCCTTCTGTTATGTTCGATTTTTTGCACAGTTCAAGAATTCGTTCTTCGAAAAATTCAAGAACAAAAAAACTTGGTGGACGCATTTTTATCTTTCTTGCACCTTCCAACATTCGAGAAATGTGATTTACCAAATTTATTGGCTTACCATTTAATATGCGAATACTTTCAAACACACCGTCGCCATACAAATAACCTCTGTTACCCGTTTTAATCGTGTAATCACTATTTTCTAATATTTCTCCGTTATTGTTAACGTATAGCATAATCATCCAAAAATGGTTGTGAAAAATTCCTTCCCTTTGTCAATATTAATAATTAAAATATAACCTATTCCAAATATTGCTCCTCCAATATGAGCGTCATGTGCTACCCCAGATTGACCTTTTTTATCTGCATAAAATTCATACAACAGGTAAAGCGGACCAAAAATATAAGCTGGTATCGCAAAAGGTATAAAAAATAATCGAATTTCCATTGCGGGATTCCAAAGAATAGCAGCAAAAATTACTGCGGACACAGCTCCTGAAGCGCCTAAAGAACGGTAATTTGGATTGTCTTGGTGGCGCACATATGGAATTAATGTTGCGAATAGAGCTCCTAATAAATACAATGCTACAAAGTGAAATTGTCCGACCGTTACACCGTATTCATATATAAAACTAAATAATAAAAATTCACCCAAAAAATAAAGTGACAACATATTGAACAACAAATGAGCCCAATCTGCATGAATCAAAATATGTGAAAAAATACGGGCATAATTGCCATTGTGTTTACAATCATAAGGTATGTAAAGCATCTTATCCATCATGGCTCTATTGTTGAACGCCATTAAAGAAACACCAACGGTAACAATAATGATAATTAGAAGGACGTTTAAAGCCATAAGATAAAAATATGTATATTCGTTTCGTTGGTCACGAATGTAAGAATTTCAACAAACTTAACCTATGAAGCCACTCATAAAAAGCATACTGATTGTTTTGTTTTTCGCAGCTTGTGGAGAAAACACATCTGAACCTGAGATTCCTGCATTTGAATTTCAAGATATTTCTCTTTCAAAAAAAATGAAATTTGCACTTTCAGAAGATTACATTTCAAGTATGGATCTTCCTGACTCTACTCTTTCGTATTTAATAGATTACTATAAAACAAGAAGCTATAAACCAAGATGGATCAATGATTCCACTTTAACAAAAGAAGGTGCTCAACTGAAAGGAATTATATCTAAAAGCTATGAAATCAGTATTCCTAAAAACAGAATTTACAACCTGAAAACTGAGAATTATATTCAAGATGAAATATATATAACACTTGCTTTAAGTCGAATAGTAAGTGATATAGAAACGGGTATGATAGATTATGAATTGAAAAAATTGCGACCTAAATCCTTTGTTCCAGCAAAAGAATTCGATTCTAAAGTTGTATTTAATTCAGAGGAAGAATTGCGCTCTCAATTTTTAAAATTTGGACCAAGTGACTCAACGTATCAGGTAATTGGTAAAGGGTTAATTGCTTTTGTTGACACGCATAAACTGGACACAACTACGTTTGAGATCAAATCGATAAAGTACGATTCAATTGGCGCTTTTGAAAAAACAAAACTCGCACTCATCTCCAAAGGCTATCTAAAGGAGGGAGTTGTTGACAGTTTAACTGTTGCCGAAAGTTTATCACGATTTCAAGAAGAAAATGCACTTAAGCCTGACGCAGTCATAGGAAAGTATACGTCAATGGCGTTAAACGAAAGTACTCAGCATAAAGTAAAACGAATTATCCTCGCAATGGATAAAATTAGAACGCAAGCGCCTCGTTCCAATAAGTTTATCAACATTAATATTCCAGAATACAAACTGAGGTTGTACATTAATGATAGCTTAAAAAGCGAGCACAACATTGTTGCGGGTAAGTATGAAAACCAAACTCCAGAACTAACTTCTAAATTGAGAAAAATAGTTGTTTACCCTTACTGGAACGTTCCGTATTCTATTTCGAGTAAAGAAATTCTACCTGCTGTAAAGCGAAACGTTGGTTATTTGGCAAAGCATCACTACAAAATTTATAAAGACAAAAAAGAAGTTGATCCAAACACAGTAAATTGGGGCAAAATCCGCGAGAATTCATTTCCCTATAAAGTTGTTCAAGAGCCTGGCAAACACAACAGTTTGGGAGTATTAAAATTTGACTTCAACAACTCACATAGCGTTTATTTTCATGACACACCATCCAAAGCACTTTTCGGTGTAGATGTTCGCGCGTATTCTCATGGATGCATGCGCACGCAGTATCCAGCGGATTTAGCAAAAGTCATTTTGGAACGGGATGAGTACAACAATAAATTCAATGAAATGATTCCTGATTCATTGGACACATTGTTAGGAAGAGGAAATAATTTTGAAATTCGACTACTCGACCCGATTCCAATTTTTGTTGAGTACAGAACTGTTACTCGAGCCAATAATGAAATGAAAATGCATATCGATATCTACGGAAGAGATGAAGAATACATCAAAATATTGTATCAATAATTTAGATTAAACTAAATTTGCATAAAAAACGCAAAATGTCTGTAATAATTTCCCCTTCGGTACTATCATGTGATTTCGCAAATGTGCAACGTGACGTTGAAATGATAAATAATTCAAAAGCCGATTGGTTTCATGTTGATGTCATGGATGGAGTTTTTGTCCCTAATATTTCATTTGGTTTCCCTGTGATACAAGCCATTAAAAAGCACGCGACAAAACCACTAGATGTTCACATTATGATAGTGAATCCTGATCAGTTTGTAGAAGAGTTTGCAAAGGCAGGAGCAGATATTCTTACCGTTCATTACGAAGCGTGTACTCATCTTCACAGAACAATACAATTGATTAAATCAAACGGAATGAAAGCGGGAGTTGCATTAAATCCGCATACAAATGTAAATGTTTTGGAAGATGTAATTGGCGACCTAGATTTGGTTTTAATAATGTCTGTTAATCCGGGGTTTGGAGGACAAAAGTTTATCGACGAAGCCGTTAATAAAGTGATTAAATTGAAACAATTAATCTCTGACAATAATTCTAAAGCGCTTATAGAAATTGATGGTGGTGTGAATTTGGAAACTGGAAAGCGATTGGTCGAGGCTGGAGCAGACGCACTTGTAGCTGGAAGTTTTGTGTTCAATTCTGAAAATCCAACAAAAACTATTGAAGCTTTAAAGGCTCTTTAATTTACAATGAACTTTTTGGTAAAATGTTTGTATGAGTAACAAATCATACAAATGAACGTTAGTAAGTATATGAAAAACCTGATAATTCTTATTTCAATTGTAGTTTCCTTGCCAGTAATGGGTCAACAAGCCTCCTTTATTGAAGAAGAAGAGAACCTCTTGGTTTTGCTTGAAGAATTACGAGCGGCTGAAAACAATTCTGAAAAAGAAGCAAAAAACAAAAAATTCAAAATAGAATTGGCGAAAGTTTTAGAACAACCAGGCTCAATTGATTATCCGTTCAAAAAACTAACTACCGTTGGTTTTATTGATAGTCCAGATAAATTAATACGAATTGTAAACTACAACATCGAACAGGATGACTTAAGCCAAAAATATACTTGCTTTGTAGTGCATTACGACAAACGTAAAAAAGAACAATTCGTAACGGAATTAAAAGACAATTCATTTGGGATGCCAACTCAACCAACAGAGATAATTTCGTCCGACGAATGGTACGGTGCACTTTACTATAAAATTATTCCAGTAAGCAAGGGAAGTAAAACGATCTACACTGTTTTGGGATGGGATTATTACGGACCTTCAAGTCAAATTAAACTAATTGATGCAATTTATATCAATGGAACGACAGTAAAATTAGGTAGTCCAATATTTAAGCAGGGAAGAGAAACTTTAAAACGTGTTTATTTTGAACATTCCAAAAAGAGTTCGATGGCATTGAATTATGAGGAAAATCGCAAAAGAATAATTTTTGACCATTTATCACCTGAATCACCTAATCTTAAGAATTACAAATCCTATTACGTTCCTGATATGTCGTACGATGCTTTTGTTTATGACAATGGGAAATGGATTTTAGAAGAAGATGTTATTGGTACGAATAACGGTGAAGATCCAAAAAAACAAATTGTCTACGTCAAAGACGAAAAAACGGGAAAGGTTGTTGCGAAAGAAGTGAAAGTAAAATGGGAGAATCCTGAGGATGCCAATGCTCCAGGCGGAGGATACGAACACGTGGCAATTACGCCGGAATCACTAAAGGAAAACGATGGGGAGAAACCAGAAAAAAATGGACCTGAAATAGACAAAAGAGATAAACGCGATCCATCTCAGGTTTCGTTTTATGATGATGTTGTAAAAAAGAAGAAAAAGAAAAAGAATAAATAGAACTCTCGTTTTCAGATTGATTCTGTTCAATGAGAATATACCAAGATTAATTAATTCGTTATTTTCATTATATTGTTTTGTATATTAGGTCATTAATTCGATTCGTCCATGAGTAAAAATCTTTATATCGTACCTTACGATTTCACTCCAGTTACTGAGAAAGCACTAGAATATGCTTTGCATTTAGGAAAACGCGTTCACGCTGAAATTTTAATATTGCATTTAGCTGCTGACAAAGCTAAAGGAATGGCTAAGCTGAAGGAAATGGAAAATCTCAAATCAAAATTAGATGCTCCAACCGGTGTAACAATTACAACTTTAGTAAAAGTTGGGGATATTTTTTCAGACATCGGAAAAATTGCTAAAGAGGAAAAGGCACAATTGATTATAATGGGAACCCATGGCATGAGAGGGTTGTTTCAGCGATTTACGGGAAGTCATGCTATGAAACTTGTAACAAGTGCTGAATGTCCATTTTTAATTGTTCAAAAAGGTACTGAAATAAAGGAAGTGGGACAAATTGCTGTTCCTATCGACCTAACAAAAGAAAGTTTACAGATTGTTAATATTGCAGGAGATATGGCCAATATATTAAATGCAAAAGTAAATGTATTGGCAGAAAAACAAGGAGATCAAATATTGAATACCCGCTTACAAAACAGAATTGGAATTGTTAGCAAGCAATATGAAGAACGTGATATAAATGCAGAAATAAATATATTAAGCTCAAGAGGTAGCTACGGTAAGAAAATCATGAACTTTGTAAAACAAAATGACGTCGGATTAATTGCCTTTTCATACCATACCGAGAGTTTATTGCCGCAATTTGATAGCTTTGCACAAAAATTAATTACAAACAAGTCGGCATTACCTGTTTTAGTCATAAACTCAAAATTAGCGTCGGCACTCTATTTCTAGTACATGAAAATTGGTGAAATGAACGAACTGAGAATCCTCAGATTTACATCTGTTGGGGCATATCTTGGTGAATTAGAAAATACTACAACTGAAGAATTTCCGGAAGAAATTGAATACATAGATAGCGAAGAGGAAATTGAAGAGGCTGATTTTCAGGAAGAATCGTTGAGTTCAAAATACACCCGTTCAGCTAAAGTTTCAAGAGAAATTGACATCAAAGAAGATCGAGACAACGACGGTGTTCTTTTACCAAACAAATACATCACGGAAGAAATGGAAATTGATGAAATCATCACCGTTTTTGTATACCGTGATTCGGAAGATCGACCTGTAGCAACGACAGAAACTCCAAAGATTAAAATGAACGGATTTGCTTTCTTAAAGGTGACATCTGTGAACTTTTTTGGCGCGTTTGCAGATTGGGGACTGGAAAAAGAATTGATGATTCCATTCAAAGAACAAAATTTAAAAGTTGAGGAAGGTCGTTATTATTTAACCTGCCTCCTACTTGATGATAAAACAGATCGTGTTTTTGGGTCAACTCGAGTTCACCGTTATTTTCAATTTTGCGATGAACAATTTGACGAAAACGAAGAAGTCAGTTTATTAATCTGTGAAACGACGGATTTAGGCGTGAAAGTAGTTGTTAACGATAAATACTCGGGACTAATCTTCCATAACGATATTAGTCGACCGATTAAGCGTGGTGACTGGACTACAGGATATGTATCTAAAGTTCGTGAAGAAGACGGTAAATTAGACATTCGACTGGATAAAGCTGGTTATGTTAAAATTGAAGGATCGGCTGAAAAATTACTTGAAATTTTAAAAGTTGAAAAAACGCTTGCAATCACAGACAAAAGTGATCCTGAATTAATTCGTGAAATGGTTGGAATGAGCAAGAAAACATTCAAACAGGCTGTTGGCAATCTGTATAAGCAACGATTGATAACGCTTGAAAAAGATAGAATTACCTATATTGGTTAGATTATCTTCCTATTCTAAATAGAAAAGATTTCTCTAAAACGTATTGCTTGTCTTCTGGAGACTTCGACCTTATCACCTGTTCGTAGTTCAACTTGCAAACCACCATTGAACCAGTTTTCAATTCCAACCACCCAATCAAGATTAATAATGAATTTTCGATTGGCTCTAAAGAAATGAGTTGCATCCAATCGCTCTTCGAAACTATTTAAGGAGCGTAAAATGAGTGGTCTATTTTTATCAAAGTAGACTTTAACATAATTTCCATCAGATTCGAACATACGCACTTCAGAAAGCTTCACAAAATAGCACTTCTCCCCGTCTTTTATGAATACCTTGTCGTTGACACCCAGCTTTCGATTTAAATCTTCTAACGGCTCGTTGGATTCGAACTCATCCTCATCAGACGATCTCAACTTCTCCAAAGCTTCAGTCAAACGTTTCGGATCCAAAGGTTTTAGAATATAATCTAAGGCATTCACCTCAAACGCCTTCAAAGCAAATTCATCATACGCTGTTACGAAAATAACACGTGGAATATGCTCTAGCTTCTTCAACATTTCAAATCCAGTCATACCAGGCATTGAAACATCCAAGAAAATCAAATCTGGCTCTAAATCAGCAATCACTTCAATGCCTTCTTCCCCATTTCGTGCTTCTCCAATTACTTCAATTTGAGAAAAATCAGCTAGAATTGACTTTAACTCTTCTCTAGCAAGTCTCTCATCATCAATAACTAATGTCTTATATACTTTCATTTTTTAAATTTCATTGTTGCATAAACAAAATCATTTTCTTCCTTCAATTCAAAAGATGCACCTTCACCATATTGCAGTAATAAACGCTGCTTAATATTGTCAATTCCAACTCCTAAATCCACTACTACTTCGAGATTTCCCGAATTTTTAACCTGAATAATTACTTCAGAATCTGTCTCGTCTACTTTGATTCGCACGACACCACCATCTTTCAAATTGGAAATACCGTGTTTAATAGCGTTCTCTACCAGCATTTGCAAGGTGAATGGTGGAATTTCAAATCCTTCTAAGCCTATTGTTACCTCCCATTCAATTGTCAATCGTTCTTCAAAACGAATTTTCTCCAATTCCAAATAACTTTTAGCGAGATCCAATTCACTCTCTAAAGCAACTAAATTTTCTCGCCCAAGGACTAATGATTGGCGCAATAAATTTGACAATGTCGTTATTGACACCTTAGCTTTTTCAGGTTCCACAGTTATTAATGCGCGAATACTGTTTAAGGAGTTAAAAAGGAAATGTGGATTTAATTGCGAACGCAAATTCTTTAATTCACTCTCTCGATTACTAGCCGTTAATTCTAAATTATGCACTTCTTGATTTCTGGATTGCTGGAAAAAATGAAAAGTGAAATAAATCGCATTCCAAAACAACACCAACAATAGAATTGAAAACACATTCACTATAACATCAGAAAATTCCAAAGGATTGTCTTTAATCGTATTTACATTCGATAAATAATCAGTTGATATATCAACAATTCCGATTAAAATCGAAAAGAAAAAAGATGACAACAAAAGTCGAGGTATTAATCTTGGTAACTTATACGAAAGCCAACCAAGTTTCAAAAACATATAGCGTTGCAAATGGGTAACAGACACACCAGCAACAATAATCACCATGATATTAAAAAAGAACACTGAATCAATATGAGATGGATTATTGGTATAGACCGAAAGCGTTAATAATCCACAATACGCTGTCCAACCTATAAATTGAGCTAACCAATAAAACCGCTTTGCAACCATACTATAAATGTAAATAAATTAAAAGGGTTTCGAACTGAAATCGGATAATTGGACTATTTTCATTGCGAAATTCGAAAATGTCATTTGGAATGGTTTTTGAATTTGATTGTACAATGAAAAAAAGCAGCTTACTCATCATTATATTTCCTTTCTTTCTTTATAGTCAAAACTATATCAAGGAGCATATTGGAGTAAATGCAGGTATTGTACTGAATTTCGGAAGTCACATCAATGCAATTGGTTTAAATCTAAATACCTATTACACCGATTATTTTTTTCAATTAAACGCCGGTAGCACAATTTATTTCTATGGAACAGCTTATGGAGGCAGAAGAAAATTCTGGGAAAATCGAAATTCAATTGGATTAGTATTATTGGCGGGAAAACGTAACACTGTTCGTGACTTTCAATTTGACGGTTTAAATCATCAGACCAATTATGATTACGGTATCGCGTATAATTATTTATGGTATTTTGACAACGTGGGTACATCTCAACGATCTGGTGGATTTGCAATCCATTTGAAAAACATAAGTCTTTACCATGAAAACGACGTGTTTGCAGGTGGTGCAATGGATCGATTTAGAACAGGTCATTTCCTAATCTCGTACAAGCGTGAAAACTTTAAGCTAGCGACTGGACTCGCAATTTGGACCGGTGAAACGAAAGATGGAATTAAAGTAAATCACAAAGAAGGCAAAATGCGTAAGGGCTACAAATCACTTGAAGAAAGTCATTATGGTAAAACCAGTCACGGAAACTCCTACATATCTGTTGTAAGTAACTTGCCCTTTCAACAAAATTTTCATTTTAGAATTGGTATGGATAGTGAACATATGCGACATGCAATTCAAAATAGACTAATTCATGATATGCTTTTACTTCCAGCGAAAATGAACAAAACAAGTTACCATTATCCGCGCTTAGATATTAATGGATGTCCAACCTTCGAAAAAGAAACTGTTCGACCATCAAAACTGTATACGCAGTTTGGTATAAATGAAAATTGGTCGAATTAAGTGTATCAAACTCCTCTTTTTTAGGACCAAAATCATCAATTCTCGTTTTTTACAAATATTTATCAACTTCATAGGGTCCGACTAGAATGAATATATTAACTTTGCCTCCCGAAGTTACATTATACTCAAGTATGTCAAATTCTACAAAATATGTATTCGTAACTGGAGGGGTTACATCGTCTCTGGGAAAAGGAATTATCTCTGCATCTTTAGCGAAATTATTGCAGGCACGAGGTTACTCGACGACCATTCAAAAATTAGACCCGTATATTAATATTGATCCAGGAACCTTGAATCCTTATGAGCATGGCGAGTGTTTTGTAACTGACGATGGAGCTGAGACAGATCTTGATTTAGGTCATTACGAGCGTTTTTTGAATGTCCCTACTTCACAAGCTAACAATGTAACGACGGGTAGAATTTATCAATCTGTAATTAATAAAGAACGAAGAGGTGAATTCCTTGGAAAAACAGTTCAAGTTATTCCACACATTACGGATGAAATCAAAGAGCGTATTCAGCTACTTGGAAAAGAAGGGACATATGACATTGTAATTACTGAGATTGGTGGAACAGTTGGTGATATTGAATCTTTACCGTATGTTGAGGCTGTTCGTCAACTAAAATGGGAATTTGAAGAAGATTGTTTGGTTATTCACTTAACCCTTGTTCCCTATCTCGCTGCTGCTGGAGAGTTGAAAACAAAACCAACCCAGCATTCTGTGAAACAATTATTAGAACTTGGTGTTCAGCCTGATATTTTATGCTGCAGAACAGAGCATGAATTGGATTTAACTCTACGTCGTAAAATTGCAAAGTTTTGTAATGTGAATATGAATGCGGTTATCGAATCTAGGGATGCCGAATCGATTTATGATGTTCCGTTGTTAATGCAAGCAGAAGAATTAGACAAGGTTGTTTTAGAAAAATTGAATTTAACTTCTAAGTCAATTCCTGATTTAGATAATTGGAAAAGCTTCTTAACGCGATTGAAGAATCCCGAGTCAGAAGTCAATATAGCATTAGTTGGTAAATACGTTGAATTGAAAGATTCATACAAATCTATAAGTGAATCATTTATTCACGCTGGAGTTGCGAATAATTGCAAGGTTAACGTAAAATGGATTCATTCTGAAAAGATTACACCGAACAACGTCGATACTGAATTAGCGGGACTTGATGGAATTCTTGTTGCTCCAGGATTTGGGTCACGTGGGATTTCTGGTAAAATTGAAACCGTGAAGTTTGCTAGAGAAAATAATATTCCGTTTTTAGGAATCTGTTTAGGTATGCAATGTGCAGTTATCGAATTCGCGCGGAACGTTCTTGGCAAAGCGGAAGCACATACAACTGAAATTTCAGAAAATTGTAAATACCCTGTCATAGACATGATGAGTGAACAGAAGAACATCTCCAACTTAGGAGGTACCATGCGACTTGGCGCATACAAATGTCAACTCTCTCCTGGTTCTAATGTGTTTAAAGCATATAATTCTGATAAGATATCAGAGCGTCATAGACATCGTTATGAATTCAACAATGACTTTTTGGAAGAATTTGAAGCGAATGGCATGAAGGCAACAGGAAAAAACCCTGAAACCGGTTTAGTTGAAGTGGTTGAAATAGAAAATCATCCATGGTTTGTTGGTGCTCAGTTCCACCCGGAATACAAAAGTACCGTTGCAAATCCCCACCCTTTGTTTGTAGGATTTATTGCCGCAGCATTGGAAAATAAAGCATAAGAAGAAATTAAATAAGATAGAATGGATAAGAATACCGTCATTGGATTAGTAATTATTGGAGTAATACTCTCTGTTTTTACAATTTTCAATCAACCTACTGAAGAAGAGTTAAAGGAAAAGCAGGCAAAAACAGAACTTGCTGAAAAAAGAAAAAAGGAAAATGAAAAAGGTGCTGATTCCGAAACTGAAAAAACAGATGAATCTACTTCTGATCAAGTAGAAACTGCAAACACCATTGTAGCAAAATTAGGAGAAGATGGGAAGCAATTGGAATCTGAAGGTTTTCTTGTGTTTACGGATACAATAACTAAAAAAGATACGCTTATAGCTCCTAAACCAATAAAAGAGGAAGTCAACGAAACAGTTGTTGAGGGAGAAATTATCCGATTAGAAAATGAGAAACTAATCATTGACTTTGACACAAAAGGTGGACAAATTGCATCGGTTCAATTAAAGGAATTTCAATCGTATAAAGATTATGCGAAAAATTACAACGCTGGAAAATCAACTGAAGTAGTAAATCCACTTGTGCTGTTCAAAAAAGGAGATGCTACAAATCACCTTGTCATTCCAATGGATGGAAAAGAGTTGAAAACTTCCAATGAACTATTTACGGTTAAGTCAAAATCAAACGACCGCATTGTATTTCAATTAAAAAAAGAAGGAAATCAAGTAGTTGAATTCATTTATCAACTAAACAAAGATGCGTACGATATTGATTACAGCATCAACATTCGTGGTTTTGCTGGAAAAGTAACTCCACAAAACGTTGTTTTGAATTGGGATGCTTCTATGCGTAAAACAGAGCGTTTATTCAGTGAGCAAAGAAGAGTTTCTACAATTTGTTTCAAATACCAAAACGAAGGTTTCTCATGGCTAAGTGAAATGGGTGACGATGAAGAAGAAGCTGAAGATAAAGTAGAATGGGTAAACTTCAAACAAGGTTATTTCTCCTCATTCTTACGTCCAGAAAACGGCTTTTCTAAAACAGGATCTTCATTTGAGATTAAAAATTATAAAGAGGGTGACGACAAAAACTGGTCACACATTAAAGATTTCTCAACTACAATGAACCTGAACCTAAAAAGCGTTGAAAATGCTTCAATTCACATGAATTGGTTCTTTGGACCAAATGACGATGCGGTCTTGAGTTCTTACGATAGCGGTTACGATGATGTTCTAAATTATGGCTGGGGATTATTCCGTTGGATAAATCTTTATGCTGTACAACCTATTTTCCAGTTCTTGAGCTCAACAGGTATGGGATTAGGGATCGCAATTCTATTATTGACTTTCATAATTAAATTCGCTTTGATGCCGATTCAATGGAAAATGTATACCTCTTCTGCAAAGATGAGAATATTGAAACCAGAAATCGACGAAATTAACGCGAAGTTTCCAGATAAAGCGGACGCAATGAAGAAGCAAATGGAAACGATGGCACTGTACCGAGAATCAGGTGCAAGTCCACTTGCAGGTTGTGTACCAATGTTAATTCAAATGCCGATTTTGTTAGCAGTATTCCGTTTTTTCCCATCCACGTTCTCCTTAAGACAAGAGTCGTTTTTATGGGCAGAAGATCTTTCATCTTTCGATTCTATTTATGACTTCGGATTTAATATTTGGATGTACGGAGACCACATCAGTTTATTCACTTTGTTGATGGCAGGAACAACTTTAGTTTATACGCATATCAACAGTGGAAATATGCAGACTCCGCAACAACCTGGAATGCCTAACATGAAAGTAATCATGTACTTCTTCCCTATTATGATGATCTTCTTCTTTAATAATTATTCTTCTGGATTAAGTTATTATTACTTCATTTCTACTTTAATTTCAATATTGATAATGATAATGATTAAAAAATTCTTTGTAGACGAGGAAAAGCTGAAGTTAAAAATGGCCAACCGTAAAGAAGCCGCAGCAGCATCGCCTAAGAAAAAAGGAAAATCAAAGTTTCAAGAGCGATTAGAGCAAATGCAAAAAGCGCAACAAGAACAATTGAAGAATAGAAAAAAATAAAGTTCATTCAAACTTGGAAAATAGCTTCTCAATAGTGAGAAGCTATTTTTTTTTACGCCAATTTAGGTGAGTGTTATTTACGTACATTTGCTACTCTCCATACAACTAGAAAAATTAAGCAAAATGATAAATACCGTAATAACAGGAACTGGATCGTATATTCCCGAAATAGAAGTAGAAAACACGAGTTTTATAGAAAATCCTTTTTGTTTTAATGACGGAAGGAGAATTCAAAACAATAACGTTGATGTTATTGAAAAGTTCAAGGAGATTACTGGTATTTCAGCTCGAAGATATGTAAATGACTCTCAGTCGTGTTCCGAAATAGCCTGGATAGCATCTAAACGTGCAATTGAAAATTCAGGTGTAGATCCAGAGTCAATTGATATGATTATCGTTGCACATAACTTTGGAGATATTGTGAAAGGTTCTGTTCAAACCGATATTGTTCCAAGTATTGCTTCCCGCGTAAAACATAAACTTGGTATTAAAAATCAATTTTGTGTACCCTATGATTTAATTTTTGGATGTCCTGGTTGGGTTCAAGGAGTTATTCAAGCACACCTGTTTATTAAAGCAGGAGAAATCAAACGATGCTTAGTTGTTGGTGCAGAAGTTTTATCACGTGTAGTCGATCCTTTTGATAGAGACACTATGATATTTGCCGATGGAGCAGGCGCCTGTATTGTTGAAGCAATAGAAGAAGAAAACACTCGAGGAGTTTTGTCACACGCTACAGTGTCGCACACCGTGACTGAAAATGCTTATCTATCAATTGGAGAAAGCTTTAATAAATTTAGAGGTGACAACACAAAGTACATCAAAATGAATGGTCATAGAATCTATCAATATTCTCTAACAGAGGTTCCAAAAGCAATGAAATATTGTCTTGATAAAATTGATTTAGGATTACAAGAAATTAAAAAGATTCTTATCCACCAGGCAAATGAGAAGATGGACCAAGCCATTATCAATCGATTATTTAAAGAATTTGGAATCAAAGATGTTCCTGAAAACATTATGCCAATGATTATCGAAAGATTGGGTAACAGTTCTGTGGCTACGGTTCCAACATTATACGATTTAATCAAACAAGGTGAGCTTGCTAAGCACCAATTAAATCCAGGGGATAAAATTCTACTTGCATCGGTTGGCGCAGGAATGAATATTAATTGCATTGTGTATCAAGAATAATTGCATAAAAAAAGCGAGAAGATAAACTTCTCGCTTTTTAATATTTAAATCAATTATTTTCGACTAAACCAGTTGTATTTTATAATACAATAGATTGCTCTAAATCCGTCTTTCCATCCGATTTTCTTCCCTTCTTCATATGTTCTACCATAATAAGAAATTCCCACCTCGTAAATTCTAATTTTAGGAACACGAGATAATTTTGCTGTTATTTCAGGTTCAAAACCGAATCTATTCTCTTTTAAATTTAACGATTGAGCTGTTTTTGTTTCAATCAACTTATAACATGTTTCCATATCCGTCAAATTCAAATTTGTGAACATGTTTGATAAACGCGTTAAAAAACGATTTCCAATTGAATGCCAGAAAAACAAAATACGATGCGGGTTCCCACCTATGAATCGTGAACCATAAACTACATCCGCTTGTCCAACCAAAACAGGTTTCAATATGCGGTTGTATTCTTCCGGGTCATATTCTAAATCAGCATCTTGAATTATCAAGTACTCTCCAGTCGCCAATTCAATCCCTTTATGAAGCGCTGCCCCCTTCCCCATATTTACAGGTTGGTTAAACAATCTGATATTCATTTCTGAATTCTCTGAAATGTATTTTTCAATTGTAACGTCTGTACCATCAGATGAAGCATCGTTCACAATGATTAATTCCTTCTCGATATTATTCGCCAACTGAACGGCTTTAATCTTATTTAAAATTAAATGTATTGTCTTCGCTTCATTGTATGCTGGAATGACAATAGAAAGTTTTTTAATTTCACTCATAGGGCGGTAAAGATATTATTTCTTCGTGAATATTTCTAATCTTAAATCTTCAATTTTAACATTACTTTTTGCTCGATTCCAAATCTCAAATAAAAATTTATCATCAACACTTCTTACCTCAGGCGTTAAGTACCAAAATTCAAAATAGTTCGTAACAGAATCCTTAGAATAATTAGGCATTTCCGTTGGACTCCAAGTGACATAACTGTATTTTTCGTCTTGTTCAATTAAGTGAGTAAAACAGGTTACCATCAAAAAATCTTCGTCACTACCACGATGATTCACGGTACTTTTACCACTCAATTTAATCCAACCGTGATCTTCATTCGTCAATTTATAGTATTCAAATCGTTCAAAATCTACAAATTCTTGATCCTCAGAAAATACGACTTCCTTTTTAGTAAAAATCGACTTCACTTTTTTGTACTGAGAAATATCTTCAGGCGTAGTTTTTTGAACGGAAGGACGGTTAATCATCAATAAACTTTCTGCTCCATTTGGCACAGACGTTTTTCCAAAAACCTTCCAGTAATATTCCTTACTCATTCGCGAGCCATTGATTATGCGCTCATCAAATTGCCACGTTTGAAATAAATTCAATAGAATCATTAGAGCAACTGAGGTATACAGCACAATTCTCAACCATAAATAATTTGCTCCAAACGTCAAAATCGCTCCTAGCGCGAGAGCCATCTCAGGATATGATTGTACAACACTTCTTTGACTATAACTTCCAGCATACCACCAACACGACCATGATGAAAGCACCCAAATATTTAAACCAACAAATAAAAGAATTGAAATTCCAAACACATACTTTTTAAACAAAGTGCAAACCAATCCAATTGTCGCTAATAGCATAATAGGTGTATATAAAAACCATCCTTTTCTGTAGCTAAACAAAAACTCTTTTAAATAAGGATGAACAAAATCAAATCCTTCACCTGCATTGTCATAGCTATAAAACAACCATTCTCCTGTTATCTTCTTCCAATAAAAAAGTTGAATAAATCCAATCGCAATAATAACAGCAGAGAACACAATTAAACTCAACGAATTTTTAGTAATTAAGTCGTAGTATTTTAGAAAAAAGCCTTTGATCGATTTTACACCCCAAAACAAGGGAATTACCAAGAATAAAATTTCGGTTGGTCGGGTAATAATCATCAAACCGACCACGGCACCAAACATTAAACTATTTTTTATCGTTGGAGCTATATGCCATTTTATCGTTAAATATAACGCAAGCGCGTGCAGTGTAAACAACGGAACGTGGGAATTTCCTGCACCGGTTGTCGCCATGTACAAGTAATTTGTTCCGATTACCACGCCAAATAGCACAATAAGTGTTATCCTCGGTGAAAAAAAATGAAGTAAAACTTTTCTAATAAAAATAAGTCCAATAATTACGTAGACCAGATTTCCAACTGAAACCATACAATCATAGGGAGCTGAGAATCCATCGGCTGGATACCCCAATAAAAAGGCTAATAAATGACCAATAAAAAAGAAAGGCGCTATTAGAATGGCCATTCCAACAGGATATTTAATTACATGGTTTCCATTTGGCACATAAGTCAATTGATATAACGTATCCGTACTTTCGTATAAATTGGCCATACTTTGAACATGACTCAAATCTGAAAAACTTAAATCATTATAGATAAACGTATAAGGTAGGTATAAATAATATCCAAAGGAATCCCAAGAAATAGCACGTTCGGAAAATCCGAAATAACATTGAGCAACAACAAATAGTAAAATCCCAAAGGCCGTTAATCTTGTTGTTAAATCAAATTGTCTGAACGTCATAGGGTTACCTTAAATGAATAGAAACAAAGATAAAAATACTATTCATAAACCTATCATAACTCATGACAACCACTCACCTATTTTTTCATCTTAAATCCTATTATTATTGTTATTTTAGCGTGCTAAATAAACTATAAATGAAAACAGTAATCGGGATTCTGTTTATTACTTTACATTCTTTTGCCTCTAGCGCTCATGAATATTTTTTCTCATTTGCTGAGATGGAATACAACGATGTGACACGAAAATTTGAAATAACTATTACAGCAACGACGCATGATTTAGAGAAACTCTATGAAAAAAGAACTAATCAGAGAATTGATCTAAGTTTAAAAAGTAAAGACTCAATTATTGATCAATTAATTTCAGATTATTTTTCCAATCATTTTCAATTGAGAACAGAAAAGGCGAATTGCATCCTTCATTTAATTGGTTATGAATCAAGTCTAAACGGAATTACGAATTTTTATTTTGAGTCAGAACCAATAGAAATCACACCCACTATAACCCTTAAAAATAACGTGTTGATGGATGAATATAGCCGGCAACAGAATAAAATAACTCTCTACTACCGATCCAAAAGTTATACTACAGACTTTTTACAAAATGATCACATTAAAACGATTACATTAAACTAGATTATGAAAAAACTACTTTGTATTGCCCTTCTTGTTCCAGTATGTTCTCTTGCTCAGAAAAATAAATTTGCACAGTTAGGTGAAGAGCTACCTACACCAAATGAATATAGAAATGCTGCTGGAGCGCCTGGTCACAATTATTACCAGCAAAAAGCCGATTATAAAATTGACGTTACAATTAACGATCAAAATCAACGATTGACAGGTGTTGAAACTATCACCTACACAAATAATTCTCCTGATCAACTCGAATACCTGTGGATACAATTGGATCAAAATATTTACGACGAAAACTCAGATACGAAGCTAATTGAGGTAGAAAAAATGGAAGATTTCAGATCAATTGGTGACATCAACAAAAAGTTCTTTGACTATGATGGTGGATTTAAGATAGAAGAAGTGACTTCGAGTTCTGGAAAAAATATGAGCTATGCAATTAACAAAACAATGCTTCGCATTAATCTTGAACAACCACTTAAATCAAATACATCTATCTCATTCAAAATCAAGTGGTGGTACAACATTAATGACAGAATGAAAGTTGGTGGGCGAAGCGGCTATGAACACTTCGAAGAGGAAGATAATTACCTTTACACTATAGCTCAATGGTTCCCAAGAATGTGTGTTTACAACGATGTTGAGGGGTGGCAAAACAAACAATTCTTAGGTCGTGGCGAATTTGCGTTGCCTTTTGGTGATTACGAAGTAAACATTACAGTTCCTTCTGACCATATTGTTGGAGCCACTGGCGAACTTCAAAATGCCAACACTGTATTAACCGCAGAACAACGCAACAGATTCAAAAAAGCAAGCACATCTGATACACCAGTTTTAATTGTAACTCAAGCAGAGGCTGAAGCGGCAGAAAAAAAGAAAGAAAAAGCACTTAAAACGTGGACATTTAAAGCCACCAATGTTCGAGACTTTGCGTTTGCGTCGTCAAGAAAATTTATTTGGGACGCTCAAAACGTTAAGGTTGGAGGCAAAAACATTATGGCAATGTCCTATTACCCAAAAGAAGGAAATCCTTTATGGGAAAGGTATTCAACAAAATTGGTGGCTCACACCGTAAAAACGTATTCAAAATATACAGTAGATTATCCTTATCCAGTCGCAATTTCAGTTCATTCAAAATGGATTGGAATGGAATATCCAATGATTTGTTTCAATGGAGGAAGACCTGAAGCAGATGGAACATATTCAGAAAACACCAAATATGGAATGTGGGGCGTTATTATCCATGAAGTTGGACACAACTTCTTCCCTATGATAATAAATTCCGATGAACGCCAATGGTCGTGGATGGATGAAGGACTAAATACTTTTGTTCAATACTTGACGGAGCAAGAATGGGAACGAGGCTATCCATCTAGAAGAGGTCCTGCATACCTAATTGCAGATTATATGCGAGGTGACAAAAAACGAATCTCTCCAATTATGACGAACTCTGAGTCGATTTGGCAATTCGGAAACAATGCCTATGGAAAACCAGCGACTGCGTTAAATATTTTACGTGAGACTGTAATGGGCAGAGAGTTGTTTGACTATGCATTCAAGATCTATTGTGAAAGATGGAAGTTTAAACACCCAACACCTGCAGATTTATTCAGAACTATGGAAGATGCTTCGGCTGTTGATTTAGACTGGTTCTGGCGCGCTTGGTTCTACACAACTGACCACGTTGATATTAGTATGGACGCCGTAAATAGTTTCGAGTTGAACACTATGAATCCTGAAATTGAAAAGGCTGCATCAAAAGAAGCAGATGCAAAAAAAGACCAATTCATTGGAGACACAAGAAACAAAGAGCTAATCAAGGAGACCATTAACGAAAAAGATGGTGATATTGATGATTTCTACGCGAAACATGACAAATACGCAGTAGACGCAATTGACATACAAGACTACGAGAAACTCAAGTCAGGACTTTCACCTGAAGAGCTAACGCTCTTAAACTCTGGGAAGCAATTCTATGAAATCCACTTTAGCAACATTGGCGGAATCCCAATGCCACTAATTCTTCAATTTACATTTGAGGACAATTCAACCGAAGTAATTCGCATTCCTGCTGAAATATGGAAAATACATGAAGAAAAAGTATCTAAAGTTTTCATATTCGATAAGAAAGCTACTTCCATTCGTTTAGACCCATTCTTAGAGACCGCTGATACAGATTTAAACAACAATAGCTGGCCTTCAACAAAAGCAAGCACACGATTTGAATTATTCAAAAGTTCTCAAACTAGGGAAAACCCAATGCAAAGAGACAAAAGACTGAAGGAATTAGGAAACTAACTAGAGCTTAGTAACAAAAAAAAAGCGTCCAACTTTGTTGGACGCTTTTTTTTTACTTTTTAATTATTAAGCTTTAGTTCTTATTCTCAACATCTCGAAAGTCTCTGTTTTTAACCTTCATCCATTGATAATGATCGAATTTGTCTTGAATAAAAGTAATCAACTCCATTTCAGATGCTGTCTTCAAAAAGGTCTCATCCATATTCAAGAATGCAATAAATTCATCAAACTCCTCGTCAGTTAATTCAATTACTTCATACGCTACATACGTACGCAACAATTCCTTTAAGACATTTCTTTGACTATCCAAATGCTCTTGTTCCGCCACCCATCTCTTCGCCTTCTCCTTTTTAGAAAACGCTTGATACAAAGCTGTTATCGGACTCTGAAGCACCTCGATACCTGTCACCATACGAGTTTCCCTTAAAGCTAAAGAAGAACGCTCTTCCTTTATCTGTTCCAATGATTTTAAAGGGTGAACTACCACCTCCGCGATATCTTGTATTTTATTCTCAACATAATACTTACCAACATGTCTACATTCCTCATCTCCCTGCACAACAACAGTTACATATGGATATCCTCTTACAGACAAGGCGATTGTATCACCTTGAGAAGCGTAAACTGAAAAAGTTCCATTCGGCTGACCAAACACACCTTTTCCTGTTGATCGATTAACAATCATCAGGTTATAAAATGATTGAGGACGCAATGAATCAACAACTTTACCTGAAAACAATATGTTTTCACAATCCTGACTGAACAGAGAACCTCCAGTCCCAAGAAACAACGCTATTAAATATTTACTTTTCACTTCAACGAAAATACAAAAATAGTACCTCAATTATTTATCAAAAAACAAAACAATTGTTAAAGGTGCCCGTTACAAATGTAAATTACATATGTAACAAATTAAACACCTTGTTTAAATTCGAATTTGTCGTAATTTTGCAACATGAAACGAGTAGTTGTTGGTTTATCAGGCGGAGTTGACTCAAGTGTTACGGCATTGTTGCTCAAAGAGCAAGGATATGAAGTTATAGGTATGTTTATGCGCAACTGGCACGACGAAACAGTTACTATCTCTGATGATTGTCCGTGGATAGATGATTCAAACGACGCACTACTTATTGCACAGCAACTCGATATCCCTTTTCAAGTCATTGACTTAAGCTCCGAATACAAAGAACGTATTGTTGATTATATGTTTGATGAATACAAAAACGGACGGACACCAAATCCAGATGTGCTTTGCAATAGAGAGATTAAATTTGATGTTTTCTTAAAAGCAGCACTAGAGTTAGGTGCCGACTATGTAGCCACAGGACATTATTGTCGTAAAATAAAACACCCTGATGGAAGTTTCGGTCTTTTAAGTGGAAAAGATCCAGAAAAGGACCAATCGTACTTCTTATGCCAGCTAAGCCAAGATCAATTGGCAAAAGCATTATTCCCTATTGGAGAATTACTAAAATCTGAAGTGCGAGAAATTGCAGAGCAAGGTGGCTTGCATACGGCTGACAAGAAAGACTCTCAAGGTCTATGCTTCGTCGGAAAAATAAGTCTACCAACCTTTCTACAACAGAAATTAGAGCCAATTAAAGGAGAAGTGATTGAAATACCTGAAAATAATCAAGAATTCATTAAATACGAATCAATCTCTCCAACCATTGAAAATGTACAATTACTAGCAGAACCATTTAGCTACACAAAAGACATGGGAACTGTTGTAGCATCGCATCAAGGAGCACACTACTACACCATTGGACAGCGCAGAGGCTTACATATTGGAGGACGACCGAAACCATCTTTTGTAATTGGAACGGATGTAAATTCAAACATCGTTTATTCTGGACAAACAGACGAACATCCAGGACTGAATAAATACGCTTTAAAAATTGAAAACAAGGATTTTCATTTTGTGTCTAACATGTTTGATATTAACAATTTAGACAACTGTACTTACAGTATTAGAATAAGGTATCGTCAAGCACTACAACAAGGAAGTATACATGTGAAAAATGATGGTATTTATATTCTTTTTAAAGAAAAGCAACGAGGGATTACACCAGGACAGTTTGCTGCAATTTATGATGGTGAAGAATTGATTGCAAGCGGAGTTATAGCTCACTAGAACGGTACTCTTTAAACGTTTTATCAGAAAAAAACACAACAATCCGTTCTATATCGTTTTCACTTGAAAGGGTCTTTGTAATTTTATTCGTTTCTGTAGAAACCTCCTCTTTAAAACCTCCTTCTCTTGTCGCTCCGGTCAGTAACCACGACGCATTTACGTTAGGATAAGTGTTAATTACCTTAGCGAGAAAATCAAGGCTTGGATTGTTTCTCCCACTCAACACATGAGACAAATTCGATCGTTTGATTCCGACTTTATCCGCAAATGAAGAAGGACTTTCATTATTTGCTTTAATAATTAATTGAATTCTATCTTGAATTAACATTTGTAAACAGGTAATTTATTTACAATAGTAATCAAAATTTACAAGACAAAAAAAGAAAAGTCGCTCACTTTCATGAACGACTTGAATATATTTAACTTAAACTGTTTAGTTTAAAAGAAATGAATTTTGAGAATTTTGGTTATCCGCACTCACCTCACCTTTCACTAGATCCATTAATGAAGCTACTTGAAAAATTGAAAGTGTACTTTTTGTACCTTGTATGTTGTGTTGTGATAATTTAAACTTAGCTGATTTAATCCTGTCTCTTATACACATCTGACGCTGCCGACGATCTACTCTGTGTAGA
>OLID01000164.1_pt1 | contig 38105 bp, 32 predicted proteins | sample 1609361 | NCBI WGS metagenome assembly OLID01 (sample SAMN05416778, study PRJEB24817) | seawater metagenome | isolation source: Sea water | place: Canada:Atlantic | collected 2013-07
ACGAGATTTCTGCCTGTCTCGTGGGCTCGGAGATGTGTATAAGAGACAGTTATCATATAGTGCGATAACGTACTATACAAGTACGATATCGAACTAAATAAGGGTGATCAAATAAATTCCCCACAGTGCTTGCTTTTATACTGTGTGGCGCCTAGTATTAAGCTGTGTGACACACAGTATGCGCCGTACAGTATAGGAAAAATCTCATGACAACCGCTCAACTGGACAAAATGCGACTGGAACTGCGTCGCGGAGTACTGGTACTTGCCGTCCTTGCCTCACTGAAGCAGCCACACTACGGCTATTCATTGCGCAGGCAGTTGCAGGACCGTGGCATTGATATTGACGAAGGCACGCTTTATCCGCTGATTCGCCGACTGGCGGATCAGGAGCTGCTGGACAGTGAATGGCGTCAGGGTGAGGGCCGGGAGCGTCGCTATTATCAGCTCTCCGAACTTGGGGCAACGCTACTGGAACAGCTGACCGACGAGTGGCAACTATTAAATTCCGCCTTGGGCAGTTTGCTGGGCACCGTAACAGAGGAGAGCAACTGATGGATCTGGTGACACGTTATATTGCTGCCGTGCAGCGTGAACTTCCCGAGAGCAAGCGTGATGAAATTGGTCGCGAATTGAAAGCCAATATCATGGATCAGCTGGACGGTCTGGCGGAGCAGCAGGGCACGCTGACAGAGGCTGATATTGCCACGGTCCTGAAGCAGATGGGACGGCCGCGCACCGTGGCACAGCAATTTGTGCCGCCGCAGCCACTGATCCGCCTCAGCTATATGCCATTGTATCAATACACGCTGTTCATGGTGTTGGGCATTCTGTTTCTGTTACAGGTCGTGGGTACTACCGTCACCTGGATTTCCAGCAGTGATATGGGGCTGGTGCGATATCTGCTCAGTCTGGCGAGCGGGTTTCTGGATGATGCCATTTTTGGTTTTGCCAGCATCACCGCGGCCTTCTGGTTCATGTCACGCGAATCATCGGGACCGTCCGCAAGCTGCAACAGCGACTGGCGCCCAGAGCAATTACCCAAGGCGGGACCGGGGTGGCAGCACATTTCCCTGCAGGATATCTTTACTGATCTGGCGACCTATCTGTTCCTGCTGGTAGTGATCTGGTACCCGGTGTGGATGTCGGCAGAGCAACTGGACAACAGCCGGCTGATGCTGACCGACCAGGCACGTTTGTGGCTGCAATGGGCCAGCCCGCTGGCTGTGCTGGGTATTGCCCTGGGCCTGTGGCAATTGCAGCAACGGCTGTGGAGTCGTGCCATGCTGCTAAGCAATCTTGCACTCAATAGTGCCCTGGTAGTGGTGATTCTGATGCTGGCGGCCAGCGGCCCGCTGCTGCAACTGGACGCAGAGCGCTGGCATGGTGTGTTCGAATTGCATCAGCTGGAGCGCACGGCCGTCATTTCGTTGATCATAATCGCCATGTTCCCGTTGTGGGAAGCGGGCCGGGATCTGCTGCGGCTGCGTCAGTTGTAGCAGTCCGGTAAGGGTACATGAAGGGTACATGCAAAAACCTTTGCGCCGTTGTTGTCATCAGGCAATGGGCCAGTCGGCGGCGTCAACCGAGTCCAGCGCCAACTCGGGCGCATCGGGGGCCCAGCGATTGATGTAGGCGCGATCCGCGTCATAGAGCGCGGTCTGTTTTTCGATGTCAAAATGCCGTCCCCCGCGCGGGTCCACGCCCACGCCGGCGATGTATTGCCAGTTGCCCCAGTTGGAGGCCACATCGTAATCGATCAACTGATGCTCAAACCAGGCGGCGCCGTAACGCCAGTCCATGGCCAGCTCATTGATAAAACAGCTGGCGGCAATCTGGCGGCCGCGGTTGGACAGATAACCGGTCTCCTTGAGCTGGCGCATGCAGGCGTTAACCAGTGGCCACGGTGTATTGCCATGGCACCATTTCTGGTAACGCTCCGGGTGCAGGCAGCCGTGTTGCGGCTTATCCGCGAGGCCTTTGAGTGCATACAGTCGGTCGCCTTGTGCCAGCGCCAGCCACTGAAAATATTCGCGCCACAGCAGTTCAAAAAACAACCAGCGGGTTGATTCATTCTGGCCGTGGGTTTTTTCATATTGCTGTAATACCTGCGTGACCCGCCGCGGCGACAGACAACCATGATTCAGCCAGGGCGACAGTTTGGAAGAACTAGTCCAGCCGTCCAGTTCATTGCGCACATCCTTGTAGCTCGATGGCAACGTGCCACTGAAGTACTCATGTAAATGTTGTTTGCCGGCAGGCTCGCCGCCACCAATGGCCGCGATGCTGAATCTGGACTGCGAGGCGTCCGGCCGACGGTAGCTGCCCGGTATCCATGTCGGCAAGGTAGGGGCAGGCACTGACCTGAGTACCGGACGCGGCAACGACATCGGGGTCTGGGCGGGAGGCGGCACGGACAGCAGTTCGGCCTGTTGACGGAACGGGGTAAAGCCTTTCAGCAGGTCGGAGGAGGCCATCGGGAGCTGTTGCTTATCAAACAAAGTGGCACTGTCGACTTCTTCGATCTCGAGCGCGGGAAAGCGCTCGGCCAGAAACCGGAGCACTTTGCGCTCGTCACTGCCGAACTGCCGGCTGCACACCAGACGTTTGATCTTGTGTCTGGCGATCAGGCTGATCAGCTGCTGTTCCGGGTAGCCGTACTCGATATACAGGTGTTGATTCAGCGCGGCCAGGGCTGTAGAAAGCGCCTCAAGCGATTGCTGCAGAAAATGCCAGCGGTGCGTACCCATGGCACTGATGTGATAGCGGTGCGGATTGAACCAGCGGCGATTGACACAATACACGCACAGCAGTGCATCACTCTGGGCGGCGCGGGTCAGGGCGGGATTGTCATCAAGTCGAAGGTCTTGTGTGAACCAGTACAGCGTTGTCAGCATTGCGTTATCCTGCGGCCTTGGTTGACCTGTTGGTTCTGGGGAGTATGCTTAACCGGGCAAGGCATTACAACAATAAGGAGCCCGGAATCCTATGACAGAGAAGCCTATGACATATACGACGATTCGCGCAAAACAGTCCTTTGCTGGCGCCACACTGATATTGACCCTGATGACCGGCTGTGCAGGAACCACAGCCAATAGCGGTAACGCTATTACCGGCGAAGGTGTGCCCAATCCCAATCCCGTGGTCACCCGCAACTGGGGTGAATTGCCTGAGGGCAGGGAATGGGGATCAACCGCAGGTGTAGACATCGATCCATTTGATGGGCACGTTTGGGCGTATGAGCGATGTGGCGCCGGCAGTTTCGGCTCCGGTGTGCCGATCAATTGCCATACCAACCCGGTAGCGCCCATTTTCAAGTTTGACCGCCAAACCGGTGAGGTGCTGGCCAATTTCGGCGCGGGCATCATGGTAACCCCGCACGGTATTCATGTTGATAACGAAGGGAACGTCTGGGTAACTGACTTTGCCACCAATGAAGAGGGTAGCAAAGGCCAGCAGGTGCACAAGTTCAGTCCCACTGGCGAGCTGTTGCTAAGTCTGGGCACCCCTGGTCAGGCCGGCAATGACGGGCGGCACTTCAATCAGCCCAATGATGTTGTGGTGGGTCCTGATGGCAGCATCTATGTGTCGGACGGCCATAGCGGCCAGGGCATGACCACCAATCAGGCCATGGCCGAGGGGCGTGCCAATGGCCTAACCGCGAGGGTAATGAAATTTGCACCGGATGGCACCTTTATCAAACAGTGGGGACAGATTGGTGTTCGTCACGGGGAGTTCCGCACGCCTCATGCCCTGGATTTTGATTCGCAAGGCCGGCTTTGGGTCGCAGACCGTGGTAATCATCGCCTGGAGATTTTTGACCAGGATGGCAACTATCTCGAATCGCGCTACATGTTCAGCCGTGTCAGCGGTATCTTCATTACCGATGACGATATGCTGTATGCCATTGATTCAGAATCCAGTCCGACCAACCATGTGGGGTGGCGTAACGGTGTTCGCATCGGGCACATCGACCACGACCATGTCACCGGCTTTATCCCGCCGTTTGAGCGTGAAGACCGGGTCTATCAGGGCACGGCAGGCGAAGGCGTGGCGGTGGATGCCGATGGCAATGTCTATGCCGCCGAAGGCCCCAACTCACTGAATCAGGCGGGCGGCGCTTTTACCAGATACTCGGTAGATTGAAGTGACAAGATGGATGAGAAGAAAAAAGGGAGGTGATTATCCGTTCCCGTGTAAACCCGGGTACGGGTATTCCCTCCCGTAACTTCCTTACAGGGACTTCTTGCAGAAATAAAAGTCGGTACACTCGTATTCACCTGACGCCACGCGCCGGTTTGCTTCCTCAAAGGTTTTTGCCGGCGGGACAATGACCTTGTCACCTGGTTGCCAGCCTTCCGGTGTCGCTACGCCGTGTGCATCACTGGTCTGCAGGGCTGCCAGCAGGCGCAGGAATTCACAGATGGAACGTCCGTTGGACATCGGGTAATACACCATGGCACGCAGTTTTCCTTCCGGATCTATAAGGAAGGTCGCTCGTACAGCTGACGTATCGGAAGCACCTTCGTGAATCATGCCGTAGGCCTTGGCGACATCCATTTTCAGATCGTCGATGATAGGGAACGGGATTTCAACTCCGAACTTTTCCTTGATATTGCGCATCCACGCGATGTGGGAGTGCGTGCTGTCGATGGACAGCCCCAGCAGTTCGGCGCCGAGTTCGGCAAATGCTGGCGCGGCCTCGGCAAACGCGATGAACTCAGTGGTACAAACCGGCGTAAAGTCGGCCGGGTGGGAAAACAGAACCAGCCATTTGCCACGGTAGTCACTCAATGATCGTGGCCCGTGTGTGGTTGGTGCATTAAAGTCTGGTGCGGCTTCATTCAGCCGTGGTAATCCTGAAGTGGTCATGGTTTAGCCTCATTTAGAATTTGGCAGTTCTCGAAGGAATATTTACTATTCGTGCTTTGCAGATTGCATGCCAAATCTTATGAGTTACTAAAACGTGCACATAACTCTATGTAATACAGGTATTAAAATTGTTGGAGTGATTGAGCCTGGTTTGCGTTTCGACTCTATATTGTCAAAAATGGCTGAGTATTTGACAGATACGGCACAAATCCGTTGTCGCTTGTGAAAACGATCTTTTTGCCTATCGCTTGTCATTGCGGGAAATGCACCAGCTCACGCTTCAACACTTCCAGCAATAAGCGACGCAGGCGTTGTTTGCCGTAACTGTCGACGCTGTGCATGTCTTCCAGGCTGACGACTCGCGCCTGGAGCAATCGCCTGACCGTGGTCAAATCCATTTCCAATAGAATGCTGTTGTCGCTTCTCATTAGCCGGGTCCTCCAAGGGGGGCAGTAACAGATGAGATTATATTAATGCGAAAGATTCTCATTTGCAATAATGAATTTTAATGATCGGATCTGCGACTGCAGCAGGGGAGCTTTCGTCGGCGCCAGCATGCTTTGCAGGCACCGGTTCCCGATGTCTAGAGCGCCTTTATAGCATCCAGCTTCTCGTTCAGCGCGACGATGGCAGCCTGGGCAGCGCGTTGACGCTCGCGCTCAACTTCGACCAGTTCCGCCGGGGCATTCTGCACGAATTTCTCATTGCTCAGTTTGCCGCTGATACCTTGCAGATTTTTCTCCAGCTTGCCGATTTCTTTGCCAAGACGGGCAATTTCCGCATCCTTGTCGATGAGATCCGACAATGGCACCAGAATTTCCATGTCCTGGTAAAGTTGTGTGGCGCTGACCGGTGCTTCTTCATTGTCGGCCAGGCAGCGGATGTCTGACAGCTTGGCCAGTTTCAGCAGGTTTTGCAGGTTTTCATCCAGACGGCGATTATCGTCCGCGCTGGTTTTACGCAACAGGGCAGGGAAGGTCCTGCCTGGCGGGATGTTCATTTCGCCACGGATATTACGTACGCCGATGATCACACCTTTGACCCAGTCGATGTCACTGTCAGCGCTGGTGTTGATCAGCGCTTCGTCCGCGCGCGGATAGGCCTGTAGCATAATACTGGTGTCGGCGGTTTTGGTACCAATCAAGGTGGCGATCTTCTGCCAGATTTCCTCGGTGATAAATGGCATCAGTGGGTGCAGCATGCGCAGGCTGATTTCCAGTACGGTCAGCAGTGTTAACCGGGCCGTACGTGCTTTTTCGGGCTGATTGTCGGCATCCCACAGCACGGGCTTGGACAGCTCGACATACCAGTCACAATACTCGTTCCAGAAAAAGTCGTAAATAACCTGAGACATCAGATCGAAACGGTAACCGGCCATATGCTCGTGCACCTGAGTCACGGTCTGCTGCAAACGAGACAGAATCCAGCGATCGGCCAGGCTCAGGTGCGGGTCATTGCGCAGTGAGGCCACATCATCGGCAGTGAACTGAATGCCTTTTTCTTCCGTGTTCATGATCACGTAGCGTGAGGCATTCCAGATCTTGTTACAGAAGTTGCGGAAACCTTCCATGCGACCCAGATCAAACTTGATATCGCGGCCGGTGGAGGCCAGCGAATAGTAGGTATAACGCAGCGCATCGGTGCCGTAGCCGGTAATGCCTTCAGGGAATTCAGCCCGTGTGTTCTTCTCGATTTTTTGCTGCAATTGTGGCTGCATCAGGCCTTCGGTGCGTTTGGTGACCAGGTCTTCCAGGGTGATACCGTCGATCAGGTCGATAGGATCAAGTACGTTACCTTTGGACTTGGACATCTTCTGGCCCTGACCATCGCGGATCAGACCGTGTATGTACACTTTCCGGAATGGGATTTCGCCGGTGAACTTCATGGTCATCATGATCATTCGGGCGACCCAGAAGAAAATGATGTCAAAACCCGTCACCAGCACATTGGTGGGGTGGAAGGTTTTCAGCGTCTCCAGGTCATTCGGCCAGCCCAGTGTGGAGAAAGTCCACAGCGCCGAGGAGAACCAGGTGTCCAGCACATCTTCATCCTGACGCAGCGCCAGGGAGGCGTCCAGGTTGTACTTGGCACGCACCTGCTCTTCACTTCGGCCCACATATATATTGCCGTCAGCATCGTACCAGGCCGGAATGCGATGGCCCCACCACAGCTGGCGGGAGATACACCAGTCCTGCAAATCGCGCATCCAGGAAAAATAGGTGTTTTCCCAGTTTTTGGGTACGAACTCGATGTCACCGTCCTCAACCGCCTTGATGGCAGGCTCGGCCAGCGACTTGACGGCCACGTACCATTGATTGGTCAGGTAGGGTTCAATGACGACACCGGTACGGTCGCCACGGGGCACTTTCAATTTGTGTGGTTCGACTTTCAGCAACAGACCTGATGCTTCCATATCAGCAACAAGTTTTTTGCGTGCTTCAAAGCGGTCCAGTCCCTGGTACGGACCTGGTGCATTGTCGTTGATGGCGGCATCGATGGTGAAGATATTGATCACCTCCAGTTCATGACGTTTGCCGACTTCATAATCATTAAAATCATGTGCGGGGGTAATCTTGACGCAGCCAGTACCAAACTCGGGATCAACATAGTCGTCGGCAATAATAGGAATACGACGACCACACAGGGGCAGGTCAATGTATTTACCGACCAGTGACTTGAAGCGCGGGTCCTGCGGGTTAACAGCCACAGCCGTATCACCCAGCAGGGTTTCTGGCCGGGTAGTGGCGATAGTGATAAAGGTCTCGCCCTTGTCCGTCGTGGCGCCGTCGGCCAGTGGGTATTTAAAGTACCAGAAAAAGCCGTCTTCTTCTTCAGACAGCACTTCCAGGTCAGATACCGCCGTATGCAACTTGGGATCCCAGTTGACCAGGCGGTTGCCTCGGTAGATCAGACCCTCGTCGTACAGACGGACGAACACTTCCTCAACTGCCGCCGACAGACCTTCGTCCATGGTGAAACGTTCGCGAGACCAATCAATCGAGCCCCCCAGACGACGGATCTGCTGGGTGATGATGCCGCCTGACTCTTCTTTCCACTTCCACACTTCGTCGGTGAACTTTTCCCGGCCCAGATCGGTGCGCTTGAGGCCGTCGCGTTCCAGCCGGCGCTCGACGACCATCTGGGTGGCGATACCGGCATGGTCGGTACCCACCTGCCACAGTGTGTTTTTTCCCATCATGCGCTGATAACGAATCAGTGCATCCATGATGGCGTTCTGGAAACCATGACCCATGTGCAGCCGGCCGGTGACATTGGGGGGCGGAATCACAATGCTGTAGGATTCGCCTTCACCGCTGGGGGCAAAATAGTTGCGTGCTTCCCAGGTGCTGTACCACTGTTGCTCGATGTCTTTGGGCTGGTAGGTTTTGTCCATGTCTCTGCTCGGTCTGCGTTGGTTCTGGTAAGCCGGCAAGTATACCCGATAGACACATGACTGTCAGACGAAGTGCTGGCAGCGCAGGTCATGGAGACACGGGAATCGGTGCCTCCACGACTTGCTGCCTATAGTGAACGCATTCGGTTCAGGCTTTTTGTTTGCGCAGGTATTCGACCAGCAGTGGCACGGGCCGGCCAGTGGCACCTTTCTGTCCACCGCCCAGCCAGGCCGTGCCGGCGATGTCCAGGTGCGCCCACTGGAATTTTTCGGTGAACCGGGACAGGAAGCAGGCAGCGGTGATGGTGCCTGCCTTGGGGCCACCGATGTTGGCGATATCAGCGAAATTGCTGTCCAGCAGTGACTGATACTCGTCATCCAGGGGCAGTTGCCAGACGGTATCCAGCGTCTCCTGGCCCATGGCAAACAGCTCCTGCGCCAGCGCGTCGTTGTTGCTGAGCATGGCCGTGTTTACTTCGCCAAAGGTGGCCACAGCGGCGCCTGTGAGGGTAGCGATGTCAATCACGGTGCGGGGATTAAAACGTTCGGCATAGGTCAGCGCATCACACAACACCAGCCGGCCCTCGGCGTCGGTGTTAAGGATTTCAATGGTTTTGCCGGACATGCTGGTGACAATGTCGCCGGGCTTGGTCGCGGTGCTGCTGGGCATATTTTCGGCCGCAGCGATGATCGCCGTCACATTGATGGGCAATCCCAGTTTGGCGATGGCGGTCATGGTGCCCATGACGCTCGCTGCGCCGCACATGTCAAACTTCATCTCATCCATGCCGGCGCCGGGTTTCAGGCTGATACCGCCGGTGTCAAAGGTGATGCCTTTGCCCACCAGGCAGTAGGGCGAGGATCCGGCCTTGCGGCTGCCCTTGTACTCCATGACGATCAGTCGCGATTCTTCTTTTGAACCATGTCCAACGGATAACAGGGAGCCCATTTTCAGCTTTTCCATCTGTTTTTCGGTCAGAATTCGCGTCTTGATGCTTTTGTTGCGCATGCCCAGTTCAATGGCACGTTCAGCCAGATAGGACGGCGTGCAGATATTGCCCGGCAAATTGCCGAGCTCCCGTGCGACACTCATGCCCAGGCTGATGGCTTCGCCAGTGTCGATGGCGTCATTCATTGCCTTGCGGCTGGCGTCAGGCGCCGCAGCGATCACCAGTGACGTCAATGCGGGTTTGTCAGCTTTTTTGCTTTTGGTCTGATCATAGCGATACAGCGCGTTACCCACTTCCATGACCAGTTGTGTGGTGGCCCAGGCTGCGTCACGATTGGTGATGGTCACTTGCACCAGGCTTACCAGCGCTGTTTTCGCCGGCGTCTTGCTCAGGGCCTGCGCAGTCGCGCGCGCTACCTTGCGGTAAGCCTTTGCATCAAATTTGTTCTTGTCGCCCAGCCCGACCAGCAGGATGCGAGGGGTAGCCGCTTTTGCCGGTGCATGAATCAGCAGGGTTTCGCCCGGTTTACCCTTGATGTCACCGGATTTGATAACGGAATTGCACTGCTCCAGAACAACGGGGGCGAGCATTTCTGGCGGCACATCCAGTCCGGTCCGATCCCAGACGCCCAGAACCAGGCAGTCAGTCTTTTTGTCCAGCGTTTTACTGGTGAGCAGTTGGTATTTCATAGGGCTTCCTTATAGCGGTTCCGTGGTTTTGATGCTGTGGCGAAGGCTTCTTATCCCGGTAGTATGTCAAAACAAGGCAAGCCGCGCCAATAACGACTATAACACGCTCAGCTCAGCCGTTTTCGGGGACCGTGGCATTCGCACCGGCTTAAGTGTACTTTAGCGGCCCGGGCGATTAAAATTGGCGGCCAATTTATCCTGACCAATGCCAAAGCGCTGAAGACGGAGTTGTTATGCCCCGCGTTAAAATCAACATGCCGGAAGAATTCCTGTTTACCATGGAGCACGCGGTGCGGTTCAGTGACCTGGACTATGCCAGGCATTTGAATAGCGTTGCCATGGTGCATGTCCTGCATGAGGCCCGTTTGCAGTTTCTGGCCAGTCTGGGTCTGACGGAAGCCAATATTTTTGGCCTCGGCATGGTGGTGACAGACATGGCAGTGGATTACCGTTCACAATCCTTTGCCAAGGACGTGCTGGTCATTGAGGTTGGGGTGAGCCGTTTTAACAAATACGGTTGTGATATCTGCTTCCAGATAACCAATTCGGCGCTCGACCGGGTTGTCTGTAACGCCAAGCAGGGCGTTGTCTTTTTCGATTTCGACAAACACAAGATCGCGGCTGTGCCTCTGGCTTTCAAAAGCCTGGTAGGCGAGCCCGAAGAATAAGCGGGCTGCTATCCATTGATTCTGTTCCGGTACTTTACCCAGCAACTTCTTCAGGTCACCGCGGCGGTGTCACTGATTTTGCTGGTTGTATCGTTCACGTCCAGGTTTCTGCAATACCTGGCGGATGCAGTGGCCGGCAAGATGACCACCGATATCCTGTTGATGCTGATGTTGTACCGCCTACCTGAGTTTCTGCTGATCATCGTGCCGTTTGCGTTTTTTCTTGCGGTACTGCTCGCCTACGGCCGGATGTACGCCGAAAACGAAATGGTGGTGTTGCACGCCTGCGGTTTCAGTCGCGCAAAGCTGCTGAACATGACCATGGGCGTGGGCTTGTTGCTGGCCTGCGCGATGGCGGTACTGAGCCTGTATGCGGCCCCGGTCGGCTTGCAGCAAACCGAGGCATTGCGGCAGTCCCAGGATGAACTGACCGAAATCGACCTGATTGTCTCCGGGCAGTTTCAGTCCTTCAACCGTGGGCAGCGCGTGACATACGCCGAATCCCTGTCGGAGACGGCAGTCGGCCGCCAGCTTAATAACGCCTTTGTGGTGCTGCGCGATCCCAATCCGCCGCAGGGCGAGTCGGGCTTGCGTATCATGGTGGCTGAATCGGCGCGGCCCATTGTCGATGAGGCCAGTGGGCGCCGGTTTATGCTGCTGGAGAATGGACATTTTTACGATGGTACGCCGGGCACGGCGGATTACAGCGTCACCGAGTTTCAGGAGCAGGGCATCCTGTTGCCAGAGCAGAGCACCATTGCTCCGGTGCTGAGAGGCACCGAGTTGCCGACGACAGCGTTGATTGGTTCGTCGGATCCGGGTCTGGTGGCAGAGTTGCAGTGGCGCGTGTCAGTGATTCTGCTGATTCCGGTGCTGACCTTGCTGGCGGTGCCTCTGAGCAAGGTTGATCCGCGGCAGGGCCGCTTCGCCCGACTGGTGCCCGCCGCGCTCCTGTATGGCCTGTATTTCATGTTATTGCAGGTGTCCCGCGACGCCGTAGAGGACGGCAGTTTGTCGCCAATAATCGGCCTGTGGTGGGTACACGTCATTTTTATTGTTGCCGGTTTTGCGTTGATGTGGCGTGACCGACCCAGAAAGCCAGCAATGGCGAGGGTAGCCTGATATGCCCATGCTTGCCCGTTACATGGCCAAAACCGTCCTGCTCTCCATGCTGGTGGTGCTGGGCCTGATTACCATGATTGATCTGGTATTCACGATTGCCGAAGAACTGGCCGACACCAATCGTTATTACACCGCCTGGGACGCGATCGTCTATGTCCTGCGCACATTGCCGACCAGTGTCTACGAGTTGCTGCCATTTGTTGCGCTGGGCGGCGCGCTGATCGGCCTGGGGATACTGGCCTCAAGCCAGGAATTGTTGGTCATGCAGTCGTCCGGTGTGAAAACCTCGGTGCTGGTCGGCTGGGTGATGATTCCGGTACTGGGCGTGATGGTATTCAGTCTGGTGCTGGGCGAATGGGTGGCACCGACATTACAGCAGACCGCGCAGAGTCAACGGGCTCTGATCCAAAGCGGGGGCCAGGCCATCAGCAGTTCTCAGGGCGACTGGCGCAAAATCGGCAACGAATACATTCATATCAATGCCATCGCACCTGGCGGGCGTGAGCTGTTCGGGGTCACCGTGTATGAGTTGAGTAACCGGCGCGAATTGCTGCGCAGCAGTTTTGCTGAGCAGGGCCATTATGTCGATGAGGCGGGTGAACCCTTTTGGCGTCTGACCGGGGTGCGCGAAACGCGTTTCGGGGGCGATCGGCTGGAGGCTCAATACCATGAAGAATTGCGCTGGTCCGTGGACATGTCGCCGTCATTGTTGAGTGTGTTACTGGTACGCCCCGATCGGCAATCCATTAGCGGGCTGTATCAGTTTGCCAGCTATTTCGACAGTGAAGGCCTTGATAGCAGCAACTATTATCTGGCGTTCTGGAAAAAATTGCTGCAGCCACTGGCGACTCTCAGCCTGGTGCTGCTGGCAGTGTCTTTTGTGTTTGGTCCGCTACGCGAAGCTACCATGGGTTTCAGGGTGTTTGTGGCCATAGGTATCGGTCTGGGTTTCACTATCATCCAGCGCACGCTGGGGCCGGCAACCATTCTGTATGGCATCAGCCCGTTTGTGGCTGTCTTGGCACCCATTCTCATGTGTGCGCTTCTGGGACTGTTTCTGTTAAGGCGCGTGTAAACCGCAGCGTCAGGGAATAAGGCTGTGCATGCGCATATTAATCATGCGCAGTGTCGCCTTGACCGCAGCCAGCACCTGGTTGGCATCGACGCCACGGGTTTTAAGTTCCCGATCTTCAATTTTCCAGGTAATGATACATTCGGTCAGCGCATTGGTGTTGCCACCGCGAGGGATATGAACTTCATAGTCCAGCAGGGCGGGCATGACAAAATCACGCTTCTTGAGGATTTTGCTGATAGCGTCGATGAATGCCGCAAACCCGCCATTGCCGGAGCCGGAGGCGTTGTAGTTTTTGTTTTGTATGCTGACGCGGATACTCGCCGTGCTGTCGACATCCAGACCGCTACTGATATAGCAATTGAGTAGCTCGACATAACGAAACTCCCGGCGCTCCAGCACATCGGCAATGATGAACGGCAGGTCGTCGGCCGTGATCAATGCCTTGGAGTCCCCCAGTTTGACAATTTCCTGCAAAACCTTGCGCTGATCTTCATCACTGAGTTCCAGCCCCATTTCTTCCAGGTTATTGGCCAGCGATGCCTTGCCACTCATCTTGCCCAACGCATAAGTGCGCTTGCGCGCGAAACGCTCAGGGCGCAACGCCGTTATGTACAGACCGCCCTTCTGATCGCCGTCGGCGTGAATGCCGGCGGTCTGCGTGAACACATCGGCGCCGACAATAGGTGTGTTGGCGGCAATCCATTTGCCTGAGAAATTCTCCACCATGCGGCTGAGCATGGCGATGCGGGTCTCGTCTATAGACAGATGGATGCCCAGCTTGTCCTTTAGGACCACTGCCACTTCTGCCAGCGAGGCATTGCCGGCGCGTTCACCGAGACAATTGATGGTGCAGTGAATAGTGTCGATACCGGCCTTGACGGCGGCCATGACATTGGCCGTCGCCAGCCCGTAGTCGTTGTGGGGATGAAAATCAAAACGAAGTTCAGGGAAGCGGTCAATCATGTCGGTCAGCGCGGCATGGACTTCGTCGGGTGTCATCACGCCGAGGGTGTCCGGCAGCATGAAATTACCGATGCCGCAGTTCCGGACGCCCGCCACCAGATCAAACACATACTGAGGACTGTCCTTGTAACCATTGGACCAGTCTTCCAGGTACATATTGACGCGCAGGCCGTTCTCCTGGGCGTAGGTGACCGTGCGCTTGATGTCGTTTATATGCTCATCCAGCGTTCGGCCCAGCTGTTCGCGGCAGTGTTTCTCGCTGCCCTTGGCGAGCAGGTTGATAACTTTGCCGCCGGCATCGCGCACCCAGTTGACGCTCAAGGTGTGATCCACAAAACCCAGCACTTCGACTTTGTCCAGCAGTCCTTCCTGGGCCGCCCACGCATTAATATCGGCGACTGACTTTTTTTCTCCCTCGGACACCCGGGCTGATGCTACTTCGATGCGGTCAACTTTTAAGGACTGCAGCAGGGCGCGGGCAATTTGCAGCTTTTCCTTGGCCGCGAAAGAGACGCCCTGGGTCTGTTCACCATCACGCAGGGTGGTGTCCAGAAGTTGAACCTGCCTGCCTCTTGCTTGTGCACTCATGCCGGGAAGTATCCTGAAGCGATTGAATCAAGGGCTGGATTCTACCAGATCCTTTCAGGCATCATAAGGCTACTGCCAGATTCAAGTTTGGCGGCATGTGGCCGATAGGATCTGTATGAAAAATTTGACCGTTTATCTTGCTGCCGGGTTGATGCTGCTATCCGTGATGGGTAACACATCGGCGGCCGCTGAAGCTGAATCCAAGGCCGGGGCTGTTCAGCCCCACCGGCTTTGGCTTCCGTCAAGTCAGGAAAACCTGCGTGAATTACTGGTGGCCGCAGCCCATCAGGCTCTTGAAGACCCGGACTGTACCGAGGTGCTGTACGGACGGCTGAATGAATATCGCAGTGAGAATGACGAGACTGCGTTCACCATTCTGTGCATGCGCGATCCGCGTTATACCTTCAATCTGGTATTTAATGCCAGCGACCTGGAGCCGTTCGAGCAAGAGCAGGAGACGGTATCAAACACTGAAGATCTGCAACGGCTCCGGGCGCTGCTGGGAGATATACCGGCATCGGTTCGCTCGGGTAGCGAAGATGACAGCGCCCAGCAGAGCCCCGAAGAGTCGCAGGACACAACACCGCCGGTACTCTTTTGAGTGGCATCAGGGTTTGAGCGGCATCAGGACCGCAAATACGTTATACTGACGGCTTCATACCTCAGTAGCCGTGTCATTCCCCGATGAGTTCCAGAAAGAAAATCCAGCGCCGCCTGCTCTCCGATGCCGAGATTGCGCTGCTGCCGCGTGCCGGCCTTTTACGCCGACTGGCTGCGTTGCTGTACGACATGTTTTTGGTATTTGCGATGTGGATGTGCCTGGGCTTCATCCTGCTGTTTATATTCGGTCTGTTCGCCGACAATACCAGTGAACTGGTTGACGGGCAGGTTCAGACGCACCCGGTTCTGCTGCTGCTGAACTTCGTCATGATGGTGACCACGGCCGGGTGTTTTTACCTGTGGTTCTGGCGCCGGACCGGACAAACCCTGGGTATGATTGCCTGGCGAATCAAGGCGCTACGCACCGATAACGGGGCGATCCAGTGGCAACAGGGATTGGTCCGGTTTATAGCCGCATGGCCGGCTTTCTGGCTGGCCGGCCTGGGCTATTTGTGGCTGTATGTGGATAAGAATCACGACGCGGTCCATGAGAAACTGTCGGGCACCAAGACAGTATTGCTACCCAAGGACGCGCGTCCTTTCTGACGGGTTATCGGCCGATGTCCGCGCGCCGGTCAGGCTGGCACGGGCATCTTGCGCAGCGCCTCGACAACGCGATCACCAAAGGCCTGGGTATCGATCATCATCACCCCGCTACCCGGCTTGGAAAGGTCGGGGGTCGAGTAGCCATCGGCAAACACACTTTGCATGGCATGCCAGACATTCTTCGACTCCTGATCCATGCCAAAGCTCATTTCCAGCATCATGGCGACGGAACCAATCATCGAGTAGGGGTTGGCAATGTTTTTGCCGGCAATATCCGGCGCCGAACCGTGTGATGGTTCGTAATACGCCTTGTCGTCACCCAGACATGCCGATGGCATCAGGCCCAGTGAGCCCAGAATGCCGCCGCCCTGGTCACTGAGAATGTCACCAAACATGTTTTCCATGACCATGACATCAAAGCGACCGGGATTCAGGCACAAATAGGTGGCAGCAGCGTCGACCAGTATGTTTTCGACTCTTACCTCCGGGTAATCCTTGCCCACTTCTGCCATCACCTCATTCCACAGCACACTGGACTTCAGTACGTTGCTTTTATGGATGTTGTGTAGCACCTTTTTACGTTTCATGGCGGTGTCAAAAGCCACGATAGCAATACGGCGAATCTGGTTCTCGTCGTATTCCAGGGTTTCCTTGACGTAACGCACGCCCTCTGCGGTGGTGCCTGTCTCTTTTTCGCCAAAATACAGACCACCGACGAGTTCGCGGATGATCATGATATCAATGCCATCGCCAATGATTTCAGTCTTCAATGGCGAGAAGTGCGCCAGCCCTTTAGGCAGGAATACCGGCCTGAAGTTGGCATAAGTGTTATAGCGGCGACGCAGCGGCAACAGGGCGCCCCGCTCCGGCTGCATGTCCACGGGGATTTTTTGTGATTCCTCGTGACTCAGACCAATCGGCCCTTTGAGAATGGCGTCTGCCTCATCACACACCTTTTTGGTGGCGTCCGGAAACGGATGCCCGCATTCAAAATACGCACTGGCACCAAACGGGGTATGGATCAGATCGAAGGTAATATTGTTGCGCTGGGCAACCAGGTCCAGCACTTTGACCGCCTCTTTCATGATCTCCGGGCCGATGCCGTCTCCGTCCAGCAATGCGATTTTGTAGTGGCTCATATCAATTCCTGTCAATGGTATTGCCTGAAACGGGCCTGGGCCGCATCGCTGCTGGCGCAACACGCTGGCACCGGGCCGAAGGCATGGTCGTTCAAAAGGGGACGTAATTTAGCATAGCTGGGGAGGATGGAACAACGGACAGTGTTTGCCGGGAGCTGTGCGGTATGTTGTCAGGGAGCTGTTTGCCAGCGGAAATCAGGGCCCGGGCTCAGAACAGCGTCATGACCTGACGGACAAAAATGATAGCGAGCACTACCACGATGACGTAGCTGATAGTATCGCTTACTTCAAAGCCGAAGAACTTTTTGGGTTTGTCTTCCTTGTTTCCAGCCATAGACCTGAGTGCTCCAATGTTTAAAATCAGTAGCTTAGCGAGCGCATTCTGGCACAGCCGAACACCGCTTGCCAGCCCGAAACAGGGGGGTCGTCCATTTTTTGCCCCATTTTATCCTGTTTTCGCGGGCCTGACCGGGACGGTGCCCACCGGAATTGGTCATTTGACTTATACCGCTGAGTTATCAGTGGCATCCGTGCTCCAACCGTTGTAATCTTTGGCTCATTCCAACCTGATGTGCTAATGCCGGAGACAATTCAATGACGAAACCATCAGCTCACCTGTTCCGTGCGGCGTCGCGTGTGTCGCTTGCCACTGCGATTTCGCTGTTCATGGCTGCAGAAAGTTATGCTCAGGTGCCTATTGTGCAACCAGGCGCACCCGGTCAAAGCAGCCGCCAGATCACTGCTGAAGAAGCGTCAGACCTGGCAGGTATGCGCTACAGCGATGCTGACGTCAAGTTCATGCAGGACATGATTGCGCATCATGCGCAGGCAGTAGAGATGAGTGCCCTGCTCGAAGATCGTACCCGGAGCAACGAAATGGAGCAGCTGGGGCAGCGCATATCGCTGTCGCAGGAGGACGAAATCAGTTTTATGCAGGGATGGTTGCGTGAGCGCGGTCAGCCAACCACCAGCTCCATGTCTGACCATGTCATGCGTGGCGGCTCCCATGGTTCGCATAACGATATGATGCCAGGCATGATCACCGACGAAGAGATGGCAGAGCTGGCCGGTGCCGAAGGTATCGAGTTTGACGCGCGGTATCTGGAGTTGATGATCAAACACCATCAGGGCGCCATCACCATGGTTGAAACCCTGCTTGAACAGGGTGGCTCTGCCCAGGATCCGGTATTGTTCGAATTCACCTCGGAAGTCACCACTGAACAGGCCAGCGAGATTGAACGCATGACCCTGATGCTGGCGATGTTGTCGCCAGACCCCCGCGTGAACCTCAGTGCCGGTTATGACAATGCCGGGCAGGCTTCGCTTAACATGCAGCTGCTGGCGGCCATGCCCAAGCCAGAAGGCTTTTACGATCCGGCCAACCCGCAGGGGCTGCCGATGAGCCGTATCAATGACGACGGTGAGGAATCCGACGATGAAGATGCCGAGCCACGTCCCAGCCTGCTGGATTTCGCCAACACCGATATAGCGTTTGCCGAGGACGTCCTGATTGCTGGCAATTATCATGGCTTCAATGCCTATGACATCAGCAATCCCACCAGTCCCCAGTTGATGAGTTCTGTCGTATGTCCGGGCGGGCAGGGTGATGTGTCAGTGATCGGAGATCTGCTGATCATGTCTGTGGAGCAAAACCGGGGGCGTCTGGACTGTGGCCTGACCGGCGTTGCCGAGCGCGTCAGCGACGAGCGCTTCCGGGGTATCCGGATATTCGATGTGAGCGACTTTACCATGCCGGTACAGGTTGCCGCCGTGCAGACCTGTCGTGGTTCGCACACACACACCGTGGTGTCAGACCCCGATGATGACAACAACATTCTGGTATACATTTCCGGGACCAGCTATGTCCGGCCCGGCGAAGAGCTTGAGGGCTGTGTCAATGACTCGCCCTTTGAAGACGCTGAATCGGCGCGCTTTCGTATCGAGATTGTACAGATCCCGCTGGATAACCCGGAAGATGCCCGGATTGTCGCCCGTCCCCAGGTCTTTGCTGATCCGGATACTGGTGTGATTGCCGGACTTTGGGAAGGCGGCGATCATGGTACCGGCACTCAGGATACCAACGAAACCAACCATTGCCACGACATCACCGCGTTTCCTGCGCTGGGCATCGCGGCCGGTGCGTGCTCCGGCAACGGTATTCTGTTTGATATCAGTGACCCGATGAACCCCACGCGCCTGGATGAAGTTGTTGATACCGGGTTTGCCTACTGGCACTCGGCCACATTCAACAATGACGGTAGTAAAGTTCTGTTTACCGATGAGTGGGGCGGTGGATCGCGGGCCCGCTGCCGCGCCTTTGATCCACAGAACTGGGGTGCCAACGCAATATACGATATCGTTGACGGCGAGCTGGAATTCCGCAGTCATTATAAAATGCCGGCACCGCAGTCTGATCAGGAAAACTGCGTAGCACACAATGGTTCGCTGGTGCCGGTGCCGGGGCGCGACATTTTTGTCCAGTCCTGGTATCAGGGCGGCATCTCGGTCATGGACTTCACCGATTCCGATAATCCGGTGGAGATCGCCTTTTTTGACCGGGGCCCGGTTGATTCGGAAGAACTGGTGATGGGCGGGTACTGGTCAGCGTACTGGTATAACGGCGTCATTTACGGCACCGAAATTGCGCGTGGACTGGATGTGTTTGAACTGACGCCCAGCGACTACCTCAGTGAGAACGAACTGGCTGCAGCGGCGCTTACTGCCTCTGAAAACCTGCACAATCCACAGCAGCAGCGGCAGCTGGACTGGCCAGCTGATCCGGTCGTGGCAAAAGCCTACATGGATCAGCTGCGAAGAATGGGCGCGCTGGACGCTGTGCAGGATCAGGCTCTGACAGCTGCCCTGGATGACGCCGCAGCGGCGCTGGACAACGGTGGTAGCAATGCCTCCGTCGCTGGTCAGCTGGCATCCCTGACAACCGGCCTGGAAGGTGAGGTTGTGGGCCGGACGGGCGCAACGCAATCCCGTTATCAGGCATTGCTTGATACCATCGAAGGTATTGCTGACCGTCTTCGCTAAAACAGGCAGGCTGTGGGAGAGTCCACCCTGGTGGGATTTTCCTGCAGCCGGTCATTAGTTCCGGAGGCAGCGTCATGGCGCCAGGCAAGACCCTGCTAGTGTTTGCATTGGCGTTCACTCTTCAGTCCTGTGCCGGTTCCGGCAATCAGTCTGACAACCACCCTGGCGGTGCGCCGATGCCCGGTGTCGCCAGGACATTGGCGGAACAGCGCGCGGCGGTGATCAGCAATGTCATCTACGACCTGTATTTCCGCATCCCCGACGATCTCGACGTTCCGGTTACCGGCACGCTGGCAGCGTATTTTGACCTCAGTGAGGCCACACAGCCGTTGGTCATCGATTTTCGTGTGCCCGCCGACCATGTTCGGTCAGTGACGTTCAATAACCAACCGGTTGCCCATCAGATTATAAATGATCATATCGTGATCCCGGCAGCCGCACTTGCCCCCGGGTCGCATGTGCTGGGCGTCGAATTTGTCAGTTCGGATACTGCGCTGAACCGGCGCGACGAATTCATGTATACCCTGTTCGTACCTGATCGCGCCTCGACCGCATTTCCGGTATTTGAACAGCCTGATATCAAGGCACGCTACCGTCTGCAGTTGAGTATTCCCGATCACTGGCGGGCATTGGCCAATGGTGCGGAACAGTCGCGCCAGCCAGATCCGATAACACCGGGCATGGATCTGCTGCAGTTCTCAGAAACACTGCCCGTCAGTTCGTATCTGTTTGCCTTTGCGGCCGGCGACCTGCAGGTAGAGACCGAGGAGCGTGGTGGCAGAACCTATAGCCTCTATCACCGGGAGACAGATCCGGAACGGTTGGCGCAAAATCGTGATGCCATATTCGACCTGCATGTTACCGCCATGGGCTGGCTGGAAGATTACACCGCTATTGATTATCCGTTTGGCAAATTCGATTTTTTTGCCGTTCCCGCGTTTCAGTTTGGTGGCATGGAACATCCTGGCGCTATCTGGTATCGCGCCGAGTCGCTGTTTCTGGATCCCAGTGCATCAGCTGCCCAGGCGTTAGGCCGGGCCAGCCTGATTGCGCATGAAACGGCGCACATGTGGTTCGGTGACCTGGTGACCATGCGCTGGTTCAACGATGTCTGGATGAAAGAGGTGTTTGCCAATTTCATGGCCGCCAAAATCGCAGGGCCAGCGTTCCCCGAACTGGATCTGGATTTACGTTTTTTCCAGGCTCACCACCCGGCGGCATATGCCGTAGACCGCACCGCCGGGGCTAACCCGATTCGCCAGCAACTGGATAATCTGCGTGATGCAGGTTCATTGTACGGCGCCATTATCTACCAAAAGGCACCGGTTGTGATGCAGCAACTGGAGATTCTGGTGGGTGAGGATGTGCTGCAGGAGGGCCTACGCCAGTATCTGCGGCGATATGCATTTGCCAATGCCAGCTGGTCCGACCTGGTCAGTTTACTCGACGCCATGAGCCAGGAAGATTTACGCGGGTGGAGTCAGGCTTGGGTAGAGGAGGCAGGCCGGGCGCGGATTCAGGCACGCTGGCATGATGCAGGTATAACGGTATCACAGACAGATGATGACGCGGATCGTGATTTGCGCTGGCAACAGCCCGTGGTACTTGCGGTAGGTTATGGGGATGCAGTGCACACGTATGTCGCCGCCCTGCGCGATCGCGATACGCGGGTCGAACTGCCCGATTCTGCTCGTCCGGACTTTATCCTCGCCGGAGCCGACGGCGTTGGCTACGGCCGGGTTGAACTGGACGAGGGCAGCAGGCAGTATCTGCTGAGCCATGTTCATGACCTGACTTCCGGGTTGCAGCGTGCCATTGTCTGGCAACACCTGTGGGAAGCGTTACTGGAAGACCGCCTGGCGCCGATGGACTTCTATGAGGCCTTGCTGGTCGCAGTGCGCCGGGAGCGGGAGCCATTGATTGTCCAACAGGTGCTGGGTCTGCTACATAACGTCTGGTGGCGGTATTTGTCCGGGCAAGACCGGACTGTGCGCGCTGATGTGCTGGAAGAAACGTTACGGCTGGCCATGTCTGGTGCCGACAGCGCCGGCCAGAAAGGTGCGTACTTCAACGCTTTGCTTGACGTCATGACTACCGATAAGGGTTTGCAGTGGCTTACCGATATCTGGCATATGCGTCAGGATGTGCCGGGCCTGCCATTGCAGGAGCAGCAATTTATCAATCTGGCTGAATCGCTTGCGCTTAAAGGTGTAGCGGATGCCGAGGCCATTCTTGACGAGCAGCAGCGCCGTATCAGCAACCCGGATCGACTGGACCGTTTTCGTTTTGTGCGTCCGGCCCTGGCGCAATCCGCAGAGCTGCGTGCGGATTTTTTCCGTTCGTTTGCCGACCCGGCCAATCGGCAACAGGAGTCCTGGGTGCTGGATGCGACCCGTATGATTCATCATCCTTCGCGTGCAGAAACAGCGCTTCCCCTGATTCTGCCGGCATTGATGCTGCTTGAAGAGATTCAGCGATCAGGCGATATATTTTTTCCACTGCGCTGGTTGAATGCCACCCTGGACGGACACAGCTCGGTGCAGGCGGCAGACATTGTTGAGCAGTTTTTGCGTCAGCATTCTGACATGGAGCCCAAGCTAAGAGCCAAGTTGCTGCAGGCTGCGGACGGTTTGCAACGCGCAGCCCGGTAGACCAGCGCGTCATTGGCTCAGAGGCTGGCGGCAACCAGTATGATGGCCCGCAAGCCCAGCGCTACGGTAATCGCCAGAATAAAGCCGCCCAGTACATTATGCCAAGGGGCATTGCTGTGCTTGCCCAGGACCGCCTGGCTGTTCATGATCCACAACAGAATGGCAACCACCACCGGCAACGTTAACCCATTGGCGACCTGGGCGAAACGGATGATATCGATGGGATTAATGCCCAGCGAAGAGAAAGTAATGCCGATAGCAAGTATCGAAATCCAGACCAGGCGAAAGCCGGCATGTTTAAGATCAGCGGGCCAGCCCATGCAGCCACGCACGACGTAAGCGGCCGCCAGCGGTGCGGTAATGGCAGAGGTGATGCCCGCAGCAAACAGACCCAGGCTCAGGAAGGTACGGGCAAAGCTGCCGAACAATGGCTCCAGGCCAAGTGCCAGATCAGCTGCATTATTGATACCGGCCGTGTTGATGGCGGCGGCACAGACTATAATGGCCATGGAGACCACTCCCCCAATAATCACTGCCACAAAGGTATCACGCCGGGCGTGCGGCAGATCGTCAGCATGGTGCCATTTTTCGCTGACCAGCGAAGCGTGCAGGAACAGGTTGTAGGGCACTACGGTGGTTCCGATAAGGCCGACAATGGTGAGCAGATTGGCATCACTCAGGGAAGGTATCAGCAGACCCTGCAACAGCGCCCCGAGATCAGGCCGGGTCAGCAGTGCCGCCAGCACAAACGCCAGGCTCATCAGGATCACCATGCTGACCAGGGCGCGTTCCAGTATCCGGTAGTTACCCAGAAACAGCAGTACGAAGGCGATGATACCGATAAGCAGGCTCAGCCAGCGCGAACCGTTGCTTGAGCTAATGCCCAGCAGGGTCTCCAGGCCCAGCCGGCCGCCACTGATGTTGCCTGCCTCGTAGGCGGCATTGCCAACCACTATGGCGGCCAGTATCAATGTCAGGACCGCAAACCTGGCTATTGGCTGTGCCTGCAGTTTATCGCGAATGACCTGGGTAAGACCAAGTCCGGTCACGATACCGATCCGTGCCGACATTTCCTGTAACACCATGGTGGCGAATACCGACAGCAACATCACCCACAACAGATCATAGCCAAACTCGACGCCCGCCAGCGTGCAGACAGTGACGGTGCCTGGTCCGATAAACGCAGCTGCCACCAGGGCGCCGGGGCCGCTGTTTTTATACCAGGGGCGCGAACTGACGACGTCAGTCATGGGAAGAGCTGGACGGCGAGGCGGGGCGGGATTTCTGCAGGATGACACTCAAATTATTGGCCGGCATATCCACAACATCCAGCAGTTTAAGGTGTTGCCCGGCAGCCAGTTTGCAGACATCTTCCAGATTCCTCACACCCCACTGCGGATCGCGCAATTGCAGGTCTGCATCAAAGCGGGCATTGCTGGCTGCGGTGTGTTGGCCGTGTTGCCGGTAGGGCCCATACAGATACAGCAGACCGCCGTCTTCCAGCGCGGCGCCGGCAGTTCGCATCAGGCCTTCGGTCGCCTGCCAGGGGCTGATATGAATCATGTTGATGCACACGATGGCATCGAACCGGGCCGGCGAAACCCCCGCGTCCCGCAAATGTTCTACGGTCTCTTCGACCGGTCGGCTGACATCAAGGTGCAGAGCCGGATGCAGGGCGGCGGGATTGGCATCCTCGCGCCAGGCATTGATGCTGTTGATGGCATCTGCGCTGATGTCACTGGGCCACCAGTGCGCGACCGGCAGTTGCGCGCTGAGATAGACTGCATGTTCCCCGGTGCCGGCCGCGATCTCCAGCACGCGGCTGTGGTCGGGCAGGTGCTGTCGCAAAACCTGAGCAATGGGTTCTCGGTTGCGCAGCGAGCTGGGGCTACTGCGGCGGGCATCCGGGTCGGTGGCAGAAGTCACAATCGGATGTTCAGCGCAGACTCAGCGCCGCGCCAATCAGGGCGCCCAGTGCCAGCGCCAGCGACGGCAGCATGGTCAGCGCGAAGCCGATGCCGCGGGACTTGGGGTCTTTTATATAGGCGCGCAGGTAGAGATAACGGCCAATGATGAAGACGACCCCCAACCCCGCAGCGACTTCAGCATTGACGTACATGGCGAACAGGAAAACTGATGGCAGGAACAGCACCAGACTTTCCAGTGTGTTCATGTGTACGCGGTAATAACGTTCAAATATCGGGTCGCCGGTGACGGCCGGCGCCTCCACCTTGTAGGTACCTCGTGCTTTGCCAACCAGAATGCCAAATACCATGTATTGCAGCAATGCCAGCACAACAACAATCGTAACCAGTTCCATGATGAATCCTTTATGGGTGATGTTTTTGTTTTTCTGTCGCAGTCGCTGCAGGGTTGCAGCGGTTACAGATTAAAACGCTCCCGAAGATAATGTGCAATACCATCTTCATTGTGGTGACCAATCACCGCCGTGGCTTCTGCCTTGACAAAATCCTTGGCATTGTCGGGCGCATAGCTTTCGTCGGCAACGCGGAACATGCTCAGATCGTTGTCGCTGTCACCAAAGCAGATAAGGCTGCTGATGTTCAGCTGTTGTCTGATCACATTGAGGGCGTCGCCTTTGCTGGCGCTGCTGTGATGGTAGTCCACCCATTTCAGATGTTTGTTCTCCATGGCGACGCCGGCGTATGAGATCAAATGATCCTCGTTGGCCAGACTGGCCCGTATGGCATCAATGCTTTCGGCATCACCCAGCATGCTGATATTGGTAATGCGCGCGTCGGCGGGCAGCTCGGTCAATGGCCTGATATGCGCACCACCACGGCTACGAACCACCTCCAACAGCTTTTTTTCCACGCTGTTCAGTGATGAGGGGTGGAAAACGAAATGTTGTTTGTCTTCGGTGACCGTGTTGACCCAGGGGCTGATATCCTCCCTAAGTGCAGCGCGCAGCACGTGTGTTGCCTCACTGACGGTCAGGTAGTTGCTCAGCGACAGGGATTCCAGGCGCGGATCCCAGATAATGGCGCCATTGGTATAAACATGCGGCAGGACAAAACCATGGTCAGCGATAATCTGCTGGCCAGAATGCAGAGTGCGGCCGGTGGCTACCGTGTAGGCAATGCCACTGCGGGTTAAACAGTTCAACGTCTCGCGCGTAAATGCGGAAATTTGTGAGGCATCATTAAGCAAGGTGCCATCGAGATCAAAAACTACAAGTTCCATAGCAGAGAACGAATCTCCTGTTTGTCAGCCTGCGTTTGAATTGGGCGTTTGAATTGAAAGTATACTCATTTAACCACAGAATGGCCGGTGAAAGGTCGAATTCGTGCTGGTCGGTACGGTTCGGCTACGCGGTTGGATCGGAATCAGGGAAGAGGATGGATTTATGGAGCTATTGGGCGAGTGGCGTTTGCAGTTGGGTATAGTGGGCAGTGTTGCATTCGCCATGTTACTGGGGGGGCTTATCGGCTACGAGAGGGAAACCCGCAAGCGGCCTGCCGGGTTGCGCACGCATATGCTGGTCGCGGGCGCTGCAGCTTTGCTGTTGGGCCTTGGTGACCTGATGGCTGAGCATTTCAGTGACGAAAGTTACCAGAATCTGGTGCGGGTCGACCCGATTCGTATTATTGAAGCCATTGTCACCGCAGTGGCATTTATTGGTGCTGGCACCATCATTCAGCACGCGCGCAAGGACGCTGTGCTGGGGCTGACGACGGCCACATCGCTGCTATTTACTGCAGCCATCGGCATCGGGGTTGGCTTGCAGCAATACGTACTGACTGTGGGCGTCACCGTCCTCGCCCTGCTTGTCTTGCACGTATTGACCGGGCTCTCGGGTAAGGAACACAACTGAAAGCAGTCCCATGACGGAAGGCGCCTGTTCTGCCAGTCCGGCCGCTGATGCGATTCAATTGCGAGGTTGCATCATGTCGATGATGGCCGGCACAGGCGCATTGCCATAACCAAGAAACCGGTTATGAAAGGCCTTGAGATCAAAGTCGTCACCCATGTCTGCCTTCAGGCGTTCGCGGAAGTCATAGATTTCCGCATAGCCGGTAAAATACGAGGTCAACTGAACCTGGGACAGGGTAATGCGCCGCCACTTGTTTTCTGCTTCTGTCTGCTCCTGAAAAGCTTCTCGCAACATCATGTCCATGGCTTCCTGTTCGTTCATGTTCAACACATGAACGGCGTAGTCCATGATGGCATTGGTCACCACTCGCAAGTTCCATTTCCCGTACATCAGCCACATTTCCGGGGCCTGCTCGCCCCAGCCCTCTTCGAGCATCATGCGCTCGGAGTACACTGCCCAACCTTCAATCATGGCGCCGTTGCGCAGCAGGCTCTTGATCAGCCCTGATGATTTGTTGCCATGCACAAGCTGTGTATAGTGACCCGGAATGGCTTCATGAATATTGAGAATCTGCAGGACCCACTGGTTGTACTCACGCAGATAACTGGCGGCCTGTTCATCGGTGTAGTCATCCAGGGGGGTCACATTGTAGTAGGTATCAGCTGTCGGGTTGAATGGGCCCGGGGCGCTGACCGAGGCGCCTGCGCCACCGCCACGCATGTATTCCGGTGTTTCACGGACCACCAGTGGACGCGTTGGATCCTGGTCGAGCAGGTCGTGTTCCGCGACGAAGGCGGTCAACAGCGGAATCTGCCGTTCGATCTCGCTGATAAAATCCTCGCGGGCAATATGCTGGTCTGACAGGTGATCGATGAGCTGACCGATGCGATCAAGCCTGTCCTCCGGCATATCCTGGTCAGGGAAATACTCATCCCACAGCTGAACAGCGATAAGGTCCATATCATCGTGAAGCCGGTTTTTTTCGGCCACGGCGCGTTCATAAAGTTCTCTGGCGGTAAAGCCCGATTGAATGTCATAGGCGAACTTGGCTTCGTACAGATCGGCGCCAATACGAAAGGGCCGGGCGTTATCGTCGGTGGCCAGGCCGTCATTGATTGCCTGCAACTCGGCGATAAAACCGTCCACTGTCTCAACCGCCCGCTGCCTAAGCTGTTCAAAGCGGTCTTTTTCAGCCGTCTCCAGGCTCGACGCCGCCACCCGTTCACGCAGGCTGTCGCCCAACAGGTTCAGCGTGCCGCGGTTCTGCACCATGGCCAGTTCGGTGTGCTCGCGCGTAGGGTTGCTGATGTTGGTGCGGGCGGCCTGGTAATAGGCAGGAACCTGTTCCAGCCGGGCCATGACGGTACGCAACCGGTCCGCCTCCGGCGCATAGGGCGTATTCAGTATCAGGCCGATAGGCCCTGCAACGTTGTAGTTGGACGGGTCCCATTGCCAGTCCCGGAATTCGGTGAGGTACCAGCGCATGCGTTCCAAACGGTTGGTCAGCAGGTTGTGATCAATACGCAATTCCGGCGGCAGGGTCTGCGGATCCACGCGAGCCAGCCACGCCAGCTCGGTCTCGGCAAAGGCCAGGTCATCAGCGCGACGGGCAGCATCAGGAATGGTCACCCGGTCAGCATCATCATACCGACCGGCGTAAATGGACCAGGCCGGGTCGCGCGCCAGCATACGTTGCATCAGTGCTTCGCTGTCAATGGCAAAGGCAGCCGCTACGGCGCTGTGTACGGGATCGGCAACAGCTTCCTGTCCGGTGACAGGGGCGATGGTTGTGTCTGTGGCAGGGGGGGTGTTGCCATCGGGGGTGCATGCTGCCAGCATGGCTATCGCCAGCAAGAAAGCCTGGGCTGTCGGGCCGGGCAAGGGTGATCGCATAATGTTTTCTCCTGATGGCGCTAATTGTACTACCTGACCGTACTTTCCGATATTATCGGGCTGCTGTCATTATTTTTGACGAGGTCGCTATGACGCCGGAGCAACGTGAAGAGGCTCGCAAGCAAAGCCCCTGGGCCAGATTTGTGCGGGCACTGGAACAATTTCTGACGGGCATGTACACCGGAGAAGGGTGCGCCGGTACCCCGCGTGTCCGGCGCAACTCAACCACGGTCAGACGTGTGGGTCGCAGCGCCGACAGTCAGACGACAGATCAATAATGGTCAAATCAATGCCGAGGATATCAGTTATGCGTTTTTTTACAGGTTGGCTGGCCGCCGTGATCATGGTGTCACCCGCACTGGCTCAGGAGACAGTGACGCCGAACGGCATCGCCGACAACAGACGTGATGCGCTTGCCCTGACCGGCGCAACGGTTTACGTGCCGGGAGAGGGGTACCAGGAGGACGCCACAGTGCTGATCCGTGAGGGGCGTGTCGTTGACGTCCTGACCGGCAGTGATCCGGCAGAGGAATTTTTTGTGATCGATATGGCCGGCAAATATGTTTATCCCGGCCTGATCGATATGGTGTCCGGCTATGGATTGCCGGCACCGGCGAGACCTGCGCAGGGCGGCGGCGCCGAAGTGCTGCAGTCCAGCGCCGGCGCTTATAACGCCAATGATGCCATTCGTTCGCATTATCGCGCCGCCGAGCACTTCGAGCCAGATACCGACAGCGGTAGCGAATTGCGCAAACTCGGCTTCAGTGCTGTGCTCAGCCATCAGGCCGATGGTATTGCCCGTGGCACATCAGCACTGGTGACGCTGGGCAATCACAATGCCAATGAAGCGATTGTGATGCCAGACGCAGCGGCCCATTACTCCCTGGACAAAGGCAGCTCACGGCAGACAGTTCCGGTGTCGCTGATGGGCTCGGTGGCTCTGTTGCGGCAGACCTACCTCGACGCCCGCTGGTTTGCTGCCCATGATCGACGCCCGTTTGTAGATGAGTCCCTGGAAGGCTGGATACGCGCCCAGAGCCTGCCTCAGGTAATGGAAGTCGACAACTGGAATCAGGCCTTGACTGTGCACCGTGTCGCGCAGGAATTTGACACGGATTATGTTATCCATGTTGGCACTGATGCCTATCAGCAGGCGGAGAAACTCGCAGCTACCGGTGCGCATCTGATTGTGCCGGTCAACTACCCGGACGCTCCGGACGTGGCCGATCCGTTTATCGCCGATGAGGTGTCTTTTGCAGAGCTCAAGCATTGGGAGCTGGCGCCGTTTAATCTGCGCTTGCTGGCTGAGGCAGATATTGATTTCGCCATTACCAGTGCTGGTGCGGGCGAGGAATTCTGGGACAACCTGCGGCTGGCGGTAAACAATGGCTTGCCAGAAGCCTCTGCCATTGCGGCACTGACCACCGTGCCCGCGCAGATTCTCGGTGTTGAAGAGCACCTGGGTCATCTGGGCGAAGGCGCATTGGCGAACATGCTTGTCGCCTCCGGTCCCTTGTTTGAGGAAGGTACCCAACTGCTGGAAAACTGGGTACGTGGTGAACGCTTTGTATTGAATACCGGACTGGATGAGCGCCGGGGGCAGTACACTTTGACGGCCGGCACCCGGCAGTTGCCGGTGACGCTGGATTTTGAAAATGGCCGCGCCGAATTTACAGTGCTGGATGCCAGCGGCGAGCCCGCCGAAGGTGCCTCGATTGACGCCAGTATCAGTACTGATCTGATCAACCTTACCGTCAGCATTGATACAGATGCCGGGCCAACACGGTTGAGCGGCTGGCCGGTGGATGATGGCTGGCAGGGTAGCGGTCAGACAGGGTCCGGCACTATGGTTGACTGGCAATTGCGCCGCACCGCCCCGCTACCAAACGAATCTGCTCCCGCAGCAACGATGGCCCGGTCAGAACCTGTGGCCCTGCCGTCTCCTGTGCTGTTCCCTTTTGCCGCCTACGGCGCCGAATCACTTCCCGAGCAACAGGACATGGTGATTCGCAATGCAACGGTCTGGACCAATGAGGACGTTGGCACACTGGTGACCGACGTGCTGGTTCGCGACGGCCGTATCTCTGCGGTAGGGAACAACGTGTCTGCCGGTGACGCCATCGAGATCGATGGGACGGGTAAACACCTGACGCCGGGTATCATTGACGAACATACCCACATCGCCCTGTTCAGCATCAATGAGATTGCCACCAATTCCAGCATGGTGCGAATGCAGGACGTAGTGAACTCGGAGGACGTGAACATTTACCGTAATCTGGCTGGCGGCGTGGTGGCAGCCCAGCAGTTGCACGGCTCTGCCAACCCGATCGGCGGCCAGTCCTCCATCATCAAGCTGCGCTGGGGCATGGCGCCGGACGGCCTGCAGATCGAAAATGCGCCCAAATTCATCAAGTTTGCGCTCGGTGAAAATGTAAAGCGCAGTACCAACCCGGCCTCAATTCGTTACCCCCAGACACGCATGGGGGTAGAGCAGGTTTATGTCAATGCCTTCAGTCAGGCGCAGGAGTACGAGCAGCGCTGGACTGCCTACAACGCCCTGTCTAACGCTCAACGTCGGGACACGGTGATGCCGCGCCGTGATCTGGTGCATGAGACCATGCTGGAAATACTTAAAGGGGAGCGGTTTGTCACCAACCATTCCTACGTACAGTCTGAAATCAACATGATGATGCAGATGGCGGAAAGTTTTGGTTTCAACATCAACACCTTTACCCACATTCTGGAGGGTTACAAGGTTGCTGACAAAATGGCAGCACATGGTGCCGGAGGTTCCACATTCTCTGACTGGTGGGCGTTCAAATGGGAGGTGCGCTACGCCATACCCTACAATGCAGCATTGATGCAGCAGGCTGGTGTTGTGGTGGCGCTTAATTCAGATGACGCGGAAATGTCGCGGCGGCTGAACCAGGAGGCCGGCAAGATGGTCAAGTACGGCAATGTCAGTGAGTCTGATGCGCTGAAAATGATCACCCTGAACCCCGCCAAGTTGTTGCATCTGGATGACCGCATGGGCAGCATCCGCGAAGGCAAGGATGCGGACCTCGTGTTGTGGGACGACCATCCGTTATCTGTTTACGCGCAGGCACAAACCACCTGGGTAGACGGGGTGCCCTATTTTGACCGGGCGCGGGATCAGCAACTGCGTCAATCCATTGCCGATGAGCGGGCACGCATCATCGCGGCCATCATCAGCGACGAGGAGTAATTACATGAAAACCAGCATCAGGATTCTGTTGAGCGCCGTGCTCTGCCTGGCATTCCCTCTGTCGCAGGCAATTGTCCCCAAGCCAGCTGAAGAACAAAGCGAACCGATCGTGATCACTGGCGCGGTTATCCACGTCGGTGACGGTACTGTCATCAACGACGGTGTGTTGGCCTTCGATGAGGGCGTGATTACCTACGTCGGTACGGATAGCAATCGGCCAGATTTTTTCAGCCACCAGTTGATCGACGTGCAGGGCGCACATGTTTACCCGGGCTTTGTCTTGCCCAATTCGACGCTTGGCCTGTCGGAGATTGCCAATCTTCGCGCGACCAATGACGTCGTTGAAGAAGGTGACATCAATGCCAGTGTCCGCTCGGCAATTGCCTACAACACCGATTCGGAACTGATCCCAACGTTCCGGTTTAATGGCATTCTGACTGCCCAGATAGCACCTCAGGGTGGTCTGATCTCTGGCCGCTCCAGTGTCATGAATCTGGATGGCTGGAACTGGGAAGATGCACTGCTGGCCGAAGATGGCGCCATGCACATGCATTGGCCTTCGCGTACGCGCCGCCAGCGAAACGAAATAACCGGGCAATTCGAAACGGTGGATAATGAAGACTACCCCCGCCAGGTCCAGTTGCTACATGCGCTGTTCCAGAACTCTCTCAGCTACACCGGTGAACCGCTCAATCTCAATTTGCAGGCAATGGCGCCGTTGTTTACGGGTGATGCCAAACTCTTTATCCATGCCAATGACGCCCGCACTATTGTCAGCAGTGTGCAGTTTGCCAGCAGCTATGGCGTGCAGGATTTGGTGCTGGTCGGTGGGCGCGATGCGATGAAAGTCAAGGATCTGCTGCTGAATGAGTCCGTGGCTGTGGTGTACGAGTCCGTGCATTCACTGCCGGGCAGGGAATGGTACGACGTTGATGAACCCTACAAAGTGCCATTCCAGTTACATGATGCAGGCATACTGGTCGGTATCGGTGGTGGTGAAACGGCGCTGGACTCCCAGCGCAATCTGCCGTTCTTCGCTGGCACGGCCGCCGGATACGGGCTGGACAAAGAAACTGCGCTGTCCATGGTCACCAAGCACAATGCCGAAATTCTTGGTGTTGATGGCCTGGTAGGTACGCTGGAAGTTGGCAAGAATGCCACGTTTTTTGTATCCACGGGTGATGCCCTGGATATGCGTACCAGCCAAGTGCAGGAAGCGTTTGTGCAGGGTCGGCTGATCGATCTGTTTGGCACTCAGCAGGAGCTGTATCAACGCTATTATGAGCGTTACTCCAACCAGCCCCTGGAACAGTAGACAAAGGCGTTGACGGTGCGTCAGGGAGACTGTTTTTGCTGACCTGGGACAAGCCAGCGCCCCACACACTGAGCATTGTGGTAGGTGCAGGCGACATTGATGAGCTAGGGCATACCAATAATGCTGTGTATGTGCGGTGGCTGGAACGCTGTGCCTGGCAGCATTCGGAAGCACTGGGTCTCGACCTGGCGTCTTATCGTCAGCTTGACCGGGCCATGGTGGTGCTGCGCCATGAAATTGACTATCTGGCGGCCGCCTATCTTGAAGATCAGTTGCAGGTTGCCACCTGGATCGTGCAATCGGACAACAGGCTGCGCCTGACCCGCGAGTTTCAGATCTGCCGGGAGTCGGACCGGCAGACGCTGTTGCGGGCCCGCAGCACATTTGTCTGTATTGCGCTGACAACCGGCAGGCCCAAACGTATGCCGGCGGCATTCGTTGAACGCTATGGTGGGGCCATGATCTGAAGTACCAATGGATATTCACAGAGAATACAAAATAAAGGGTAAACCATGAAAAAAACGAGACTGATATTGGCAGCATTGGTGCTGGTTTCGCCACTGCACGGAGCCGTCGCTCAATCAACGGTGATTCATGCTGGCATGCTGTGGGATGGCAGTGGTAGTGCCATGCAAGGGAACACGACAATTGTGGTGACCGACGGTCTGATTGAATCGGTGAGCAGCGGGTTGATTCCGCCTGGTGCTGACGATGAACTGATCGATCTGTCAGATAAAACCGTGCTGCCCGGGTTGATTGATCTGCATGTCCATATTGAGGGCGAAACCAGCCCCAATCGCACTGCCGACAGGTTCACCAAGAACCCGGAAGACATTGCATTTGATTCAGCGATGTATGCCCGTCGCACGCTTATGGCCGGATTTACCACGATTCGCGAATTGGGCGGCACCGGCGTCAATATTGCCCTGCGTGATGCCATTAACCAGGGGCGTGCCGAAGGGCCGCGCATTATCACCGTCGGGAAAAGCCTTGCCACTACCGGCGGTCACGCTGACCCCACCAACGGCTGGCGCGATGATCTGATGAGCACTCCTGGCCCTGCGGAAGGCGTGGTAAACAGCGCCGCTGATGCTCGCGAAGCGGTGCGCCAACAATACAAAAATGGCGCTGATCACATCAAGATCACTGCCACGGGTGGGGTGCTGAGTATCGCGGCTTCCGGCCATAATCCCCAGTTTATGATGGATGAACTGCAGGCCGTTGTCGAAACCGCGCGTGACTACGGTATGCATGTGGCCGCGCATGCACACGGCAAGGAAGGAATGCTGCGCGCTGTGCGTGCGGGTGTACATACCATCGAACATGGCACTTACATGGATGAGGAAGTCATGGCTGCCATGGTTGAGCATGGCACCTGGTATATCCCAACCATTACCGCTGGCAAGTTTGTAGCCGAGCAGGCCGAGATTGATGGTTATTACCATCCCCTGATTGTGCCAAAGGCGCGGGAAATTGGCCCGTTGATCCAGGATACGTTCGCACGTGCCTATCGTTATGGTGTCAAGATCGCCTTTGGGACTGATGCCAGTGTATTCCCGCATGCGCAGAATGCACGGGAGTTTGAATACATGGTGGAAGCGGGCATGCCCGAGGACGAAGCACTACTCAGCGCAACGTCAGTGGCGGCGGGTGTGCTGGGACTGGAGGATCAGATTGGCACGGTTAGCGCCGGTAAAAGCGCCGACCTGATTGCCGTCGACGGCAATCCACTGCAGGACATCACAGTTTTGCAGGACGTTGGTTTTGTCATGAAACAGGGTCGAATCTATAACTGATTTTGGCTTTTTGAAATGCGTTTACATACTCGAGGACTTGTTATGCGTTCGATGCTTTTATTGCTTTTATTGTGTACGCCCTTTGTGTCTGCCCAGCAGACCTCCCAGATCGATGCTGGCCGCGGAGACATTCCGTTGCTGGTGCCCGATGCCTATGAGGCTAATTCACCTTCGCCTTTGATCGTGCTGCTGCACGGTTATGGTTCGAATGGCGTTCAGCAGAATGACTATATGCGCATAGGAGAACTGGTCAATCAATATGGTTTTATTCTGGCAACGCCTGACGGCACCCAGGAGACTCAGGGGCGCAATGCCAGGTTCTGGAACGCATCTGACGCCTGCTGCAATTTTTATGCTAACGACCTTGATGATGCTGTCTATGTGCTGGATATCATCAATACCGTCAAGGCCGATTATCAGATCGACGAGCGCCGGGTGTACCTGATTGGGCACTCCAACGGAGGTTTCATGTCATATCGGACAGCTCACGAATATTCAGATGTGATTGCCGGCATCGCCAGCCTGGCTGGCGCCGAAGCCACAGTTGCGCAAGCAGCGCCGGCAAATCCGGTCCATATTCTACAGATTCACGGCACTGCCGATGGCACCATTGCTTACGATGGTGGTGACATACAGGGTAATGCTTACCCCGGCGCGGAAGAAACGGTGAGTCGGTGGGCTGGCTACAATGGCTGCGCTGCGGAAGGGCTGGTCACTGCCACGCTGGATCTGGACAGTAGCCTGGAGGGACTGGAGACGACGGTTACCCGGTACAACAATGGTTGCCAGCCTGGCGGCTCGGCGGAATTGTGGACGATTGCCGATGGCGCGCACATCCCGCAGATTTCATCGGTGTTTCCGGAAAAAGTCGTTGAGTGGCTGTTGGCACGGCCCAAGATGCTTGATACAGAAACCGTCTCGGTCACCCAAAACTGATAAGGCTGATGCTACGGCCCGGTGCACGTCATCGCGCCGTAGAGAAAGTGCTCGCTAGCTGTTGAGCCGTGGCACTGATGGTTGCCAGCTCCATGGCAGCCACCATGTCACGTGCTTTTTGCTGGTAGCCTGCCAGGCGTGTCGCCGGATTGCCGAGACCTGCTGCGGTGCTGTTGGGTGCCGGCTCGTCTATAAGGGACTGCATGACTTGCGCCATGGCATGTGCCCGCAGAAAATCAGCAATTACCCACTCAAGATCACTGGTTTGCGTGAGTAGCTGTCGGGCCGCGCTGGTCAATTGCCTGCGAATGGCCTCGTCCAACGCAGCCGGCGGATGATGCAGCGCCTGGGCGTGACGGAGTAACTCCAGGTGTTCGAATTGCAGGAAGTCGTAGTGCGCTACTTCGCCCGACTCAATGCGTGCCATTTCGGCAAGCAGTTTCCCTTGCGCTGTTGCCGCACGGGTAATGGCTACGCCGTACTCGTCGCTGTGCGAAACCGGCGAGTCCTGGTTTGCCCGGGTTGCGGGGACAGGGGCGTCGATCGCAGTCTCTGCACTGTTGTTCCTGTGCTGCATGCCCGGACCCTGCCGCATACCCGGGCCGCGTTGCATACCCTGACCCTGCCGCATACCCTGACCACGGCCCATGCCCATGTTGCCCATCATCATGCCCATGCCTCGTCCACTCAGGGACTGCAGGAATGCCGCGATGTCGTCTATGTCCTGTTGGCTCAATTGGCGGCCCAGCTGATGTTCCCCCATCTCTTCGATGGCCGCCTCCAGGGTCTCGATACTGCCGTCATGAAAGTACGGTGCAGTCTCGGCAACACCGTGCAAGGTAGGCACTTTGAACACATGCTCATCACCTTCGCGCAAACTGCGATTGATTAAGCCATTGTCATGGATGCCGGCCACGCGATGTTCAACAAAGTAGGACGTCGCCGAGCCCAGTTGCTGGTAGGAGTTGCCACCCAGATTGATGCCGTTGTGACAACTGACGCAACCCAGATCATCGAAGCGTTGCCAGCCGCGCAGTGCCTGGTCACTGAGCTGACCATCTTCGCCGGCCAGGTGACGAAGGAAGGGCGTGTTTGTCCGGGTAAAATTCATGGTCTGGAAATAGGCCAGCGCATCGCCGATATTGTGCGTGGTTACGCCATCGGGATAGCTGGCGGCAAATTCTGCCGCATAGCTTTCATCGTTTTGCAACCATTGCACCACCGTGTCGAGGTCATGTGCCATTTCTACCGCGCTCTCGATCGGACCCAATGCCTGCTCAGCCAGGGTTACCGCGCGTCCGTCCCAGAACTGGCGGAAATTCATCGCTGCATTGAAGGTTGTTGGTGCATTGAGGTGGCCGCTGACACCGAAGGCACCCGTTGATACCTTGCGCCCGTCGGTGCCACCGAACATTCCCGAGTGGCAACTGTTGCAACCAACCGAGTTATCTGCCGACAGCCGGCGTTCGTGAAACAGGTCAAAACCCAGTCGCAATTTATTGGCGTCGACATCACTGGCACTGAAACCGGCAACCGGGCGGTAGCTCGTCAGCGCCAGGTCGTGGCCGGCGTTGGCACCGATAAGCGCAGGCTGCCCCAGGGCGTTGCTGAATGCCAACCAGGTCTCGTCAATCGGCTCAGCGGCATGGAGTGCTGGACCGCCCAGGAGCAGTGCCAGGAGTGTGGTGGTAAGGGGTCGGCTTTTCATCAGTTACATACTCGTGTCGGCGGGACGTCAGCTCAGGAAAAAACCGACCAGACAGCCCTTGGAATCGGGAATGTCGTTCATATTGATGGATTCCCCGGCCATAACTGCGTCCAGAGCATCGCGCAGGTAATTATGTTTGGTATTGATGCGCTGGGTTTCATACCCCAGTGAATCATCGATAGGGCCGCGAAACACAATCTTGCCGGTGCGCGGGTTAACAATAAATACCTCAGCGGTTCTCTCTACACCCATGGAGCGGGCAACCGACTGATCGGCGTCTTTCAGTATGGGAAAGTCGATCTTGAAATCAGCCGCTTCCTTGCGAATACGCGGGATGTCGTCCTGTATAAAGGAGTTCAGCATCAGAAAGCTGATGTTCTGGTCTTTGTAATCATCCCGGATGGACAGAAACGTTGGCACGGACAGACGTGCGATGGGGCATCCGGAGCCGTGAATGTAGACGACAATAAATTCATTATCGGCGTATTCCGCCATGGTGTGTGTCACACCCATGTGGTCGGTCAGCTCAAAGTCCTTCATCGTTTTCAGCCAGTCATCAGCGATGGCGTTTGCGCTCAACAGCAACAGGACGCTGATCAGTGTCAATCTCAGAGTGATTTTCATGGTTGCTTCCTTCCAGTTGTAACTCGCAAATGATGATCTGATTATCAGGCAAAGCAACGTCACCAGCTATGTGACAGATTGACGCAGTGCCTGAATTCGATGCTTTTTGTATGAATACAAGCCAGACTACACCCGGATAACGGGCACAGTTATGCGCTAAATCAACACTTGCGGCGTTTTCTGCCTGGGTTTGCAGTGGGCACTGCTGGATTATTGCTGGGTTTTTGAAAGAGGTGAATCCGGCGTCCTGCTTATGAAGAGCGGCCGAGGTGGGGCTATTTTGGTACCGGAGGCCGGACTTGAACCGGCACGCTATCACTGGCACCGCTGAATTTTTGAAAGAGGTGAATCCGGCGTAACACGCCGAGGTGGGGCTATTTTGGTACCGGAGGCCGGACTTGAACCGGCACGCTATCA
>OLID01000166.1_pt1 | contig 37673 bp, 41 predicted proteins | sample 1609361 | NCBI WGS metagenome assembly OLID01 (sample SAMN05416778, study PRJEB24817) | seawater metagenome | isolation source: Sea water | place: Canada:Atlantic | collected 2013-07
CTACACAGAGTAGATCGTCGGCAGCGTCAGATGTGTATAAGAGACAGTATTAAAATAATAGAAATATGATACCTAGCCCATTACGGGTAGGCAGGTGGAGAGCGTAATCCAAATGATGAAGTTAAAAGTAAATTACGCCATCGTCGTTTTCGTCGTCTGATATAGCTTATTAAGCTATCAGTTAGGCTTAAATATTTTATTAAGAAAAACAAGCTGAAAATTAGCGTAAAACCTAAGAGTAAGTTAAACAAAAAATTATTATTAAATAAGGTGCTTTCTGCTTGACCCATAGAAGATACTGAAATTAGATTAGCAGATGAATCCACATTTTCTATTTGTGATGAATGATGATGAGCGGGTGCTGAATGTTGATGCATGCCATGATGAACATAAGCATTCTGAACACAACATAACATCAATGCCAAGTATAGAATTAATCCATATGTACTTATCTTAGTTAATATCTTCATAGATGCTTCATTTGAATTACATTATAAGTTTGGCATAAAATCTAGTTAATTTCCAAGAGGTAGCGTATTGAAAGATTAAAATATTTCATTTTATTTAAAGGGAATGGCTGATAAGATCTACTATTCCCTTTAAATAATAATTACTGGAATTATCCTGATGAATAAATTAAAGATAGTACTTATATTTTTTGCTTTATCAGTAAATATTTTAACCTTTGCTAAGAATATTGATCTATTAGTAACCATTAAGAAAATCAACATTAATGGTAAAGAAGTTACTGTTAATACAGTCGTTCAACCTGATGGTACTTGGGGGTATTATGGTATTGAAGGAGATGAGTTTGATGTTACGGTTAAAAATGAACTTAAATATCCTACTGTATTACATTGGCACGGCATGTTGTTACCTAATAACCAAGATGGTACAGAACTAACTCAGCCATTAATTCAGCCAGGTAAAAGTTATCATTATCATTATAAACTCAAACAAAGTGGTACCTATTGGATGCATTCTCATTACGGTTTTCAAGAACAAACCTATGTTGAAGCACCATTAATTATCTACCCGAAAGGGTATGACCCAAAAAATGATATTGTCATCATGTTTCAAGACTTTAGTTTTAAATCCCCCGAAAAAATAATGGAAGACTTAAAAAATAACCCCATGTCCAAACATAATATGAAAATGGATATGGATATGGGTAGCATGAAACATATCAACACAAAGGCAGAAGAACCAGATTTAAATGATGTTGATTACGATGCTTTTTTAACAAATTATCACACCCTACAGAACCCGATTAGCCAAAGAGTTATTCCAGGTGAAACCTATCGTTTAAGATTCATTAATGGATCATCTGCTACTAATTTTTGGATAAATCTTGGTGGCTTGGATGGTACAGCAATAGCAGTAGACGGAAATAAAATAAAGCCATTCAAAGATAATTTATTCCAATTAGCGATTGCCCAACGAATGGATATTGAAATCACGATTCCTAAAACGGGTGGTGTTTTCCCAATTTTAGGGCAAGTTGAAGGAGAGAAACAACAAACCGGTTTAATTCTCTATACCAATGATAATAAAATTCCCAACATTCCAGAAACAACCCATAACCAATCACCTGAGTTTAATTATGAACAAACCAAAAAAACGCATGCGGATGGAAATGAACTAACAGACATTAAACATGCTGAAGCGATTAATATTAATCTAAGTGGCGATATGAATAATTATATTTGGCAGATTAACGGGCAATCCTGGCCAGATGTGACCCCAATAAATCTAACCAAAGGTAAAGCTTATACACTTCAAATAACGAATGACACAGGCATGTCTCATCCAATTCACATCCACGGGCATGTGGTAAAAATTATTGCCATTAATGATAAGCCGATTATGAATGGCGCGGTTAGAGACACAGTGTATGTGGTTGCGAAATCAAGTATTACCGTGGTTATGGAGGCTGATGTAAGTGGAAAATGGTTCATTCATTGTCATATGTTATATCATATGCATTCAGGCATGATGACCTTCATTAAAACAAAATAGAGCAAGCTTAGGGATGGTTATAAAGAACCCAAATTATAGCCGAACTGATTGAACATCAATTCTTATTATTCGGTGTTAAGACTTCAGGTGGCTTACCGTGCCTTTTTTTAATGATATATAAAGGACGCTTCTTACTTTCATTAAATATCCGAGCAATATATTCTCCTATGACTCCTAATGAAATTAACTGCACACCACTTAAGAATAATATGGCGCACATCAATGAAGCATATCCTGCTACATGCCCACCAAAAAACAGTTCCTTAAAAAAGATATAACCCATAAAAATAAGCGCACCACCTGAAATGAGTAACCCAATATAACTCCAAATACGTAACGGTAAACTACTAAATGAGGTAATGCCATCTATAGCAAAATTAATTAACTTCCAATAACTCCATTTTTGAGTCCCTTTTGCTCTAACTTGGCGAGTATAGTGAACCTTTGCGGTTTTGTTATTGCTAGCCCAGCTAAATAGACCTTTCATAAATCTATTTTTCTCAGGTAATTGCAATAAAACCTCTACTGTGCAACGATCTATTAATCTAAAATCACCTGCATGATACTCAATTTTTAGAGGTGATAGTTTATTAAAAAGCATATAAAATATGTTTGAAGTAATTTTTTTCATTCGGCTATCTGATGAACGATCTGACCTAATGGCCAGAACCTCATCTGCCCCATTTTTCCATTCTTCTATCAGCTTAGGAATCAATGCTGGTGGATCTTGTAAATCTGCATCAATCGGAATAACAATATCTCCTTTTGAATATTCCAATCCTGCTGTTAATGACGCTTCCTTACCAAAGTTTTTATGAAGATCGATAATCACGATTTTTGAATGTTTCTGTTGCAATTCCAATAATACTTTTAAAGTATCATCACAACTACCATCATTAACACAAATAATCTCAAAATCATTATTTAATGCATCCAGTATTGGCAATAATTTGCTAAAAAATGGACGAACCATTTCTTGTTCGTTATACATAGGCACAACAATTGATAATAATTGAAAATCTCTAACCATAATATTCTCCGTTTTTAAATTCTGATTAATGCTCGTGGGTTGTTGTACTATGATGATTAGAATCTTGATTTCCTTGGCCAGGGCTATCTGGAATCACATTGCTCGAACTTTCTTCAGCAGAATCATGACGTAAGCCAGAAGTTTCACTTGGAGGTAATTTCATTATGTTTACATTATTACTTTGATGGATATGTTTATGTTCTTCTTGATTTAGTGGGACCATAACCCCTAAACCATAACGATAGACTAATTCAGAGCCATAGAAACCCGTTATCATTACCCCTAAAAAAGCTAAGAATAAACCAAGAGTATACAATAATTTTGGCGGCTTCTTATACCACTGCAATATAAGAGACCACAAGGACATGACAATGATAACCGTGAATGTAATTAATGCCCAAGTCCTATGAGTTAACATCGCCATATGACTATTCATTGAATGTGAGTTAACTGAATAATAAGCATAAAATCCTGCCCCAACAGTACAAATCACTGCTAAAGAGCCCAACCATAAACACCATTTTGAAACGATTAATAGTTCCTTATGAAATTTGGTAAAATGAAATGATTTAATTATTTTAGCGCTTAATAAGGATAAGAATGAGATCGTAATAAGCGAAATGGTAAAATGTACAAAAAATGGGTGCAGATTTGGAATAATTTCTGGCATAAAATTTCCTTAATTTTTACAAAGTATATTGCTGATCAAACAAAGACAGCTGTGAGCCTATTGAAAATAGGTTGTAATTCTCATTCATTAGCGGTGAAGACTAAACAACTTCAAATAACAGGATAACTGAAAATTGTTTATTCAAGACACATTCCAAACTAATGAAATTTCTATAAGGATACCGGTGGTGCTCTAACACCTAGAGTAGAGGAGAATGATAGTTCATATCGTAATCGTTTTCGTCTTTTTTTACGACAATAGAAACAACAACGCTCTAAAACGACTGGATACAGATTAAAATTTGGAAATAAAACAATAACCCATAATATTACTCCTACCATCATTGCCAAGATGATATTATTAATATGAATCGGGTTTGTCACTTCTAAGGATTCTTGCTCTTGTGAATGATGATGTCCTATATGATCAGTATTATCCAAAATTAATGCTGACTCAGCAGGTAATATATGAGAGTGACTATGTGTTGTGTGGTCCTGCACACAAGCAATAACCGTCACTAGATATGCAATCCAAATATACATTAGCAGACGTTGATATGGTTTTATCTTTCTTAATATGCTCATAGCAATTCAATAATCCTCTTACCTAATAAAGTAGTAGATATATGATCATTTCGCAAACGCTTTAGCACCAAAAGAATATAATGGTTTATAAATGAAATATATGAATTTAGGATAGTAAGTTCCTATACAAAATATAAGGCAATATATCTGTGAAAATATTTTCATCACATAAAATAGCAATTTTCTTAATCATTTTAGTTTTATTTTTGATTTTATATCCATATCTGCATGGATATTATCCAGAACATGTCCTGATAACGGAATGCAGCCTTGCAATATTAATGACTAGTGGTGTATCAATTTTTTTAGAAAAATCATACCAAAAGATCAGCTCAATTTTACTCGCACTTATAGTTCTTTTAGGGGTATGGTTAGCATCCTACGCACAATATAGGTGGATAATAGTTTCAACATTATGTGTTGAATTTATATTTTTTAGCTTTATCTTAGTTTCAATGGTTAAATATGTTTTCAGACAGAGAACGATTACGCTAAATAAATTATTAGCTGCTATATGTGCATATCTAATATTAGGGCTTTTATTTGCTATCTTCTATACAATTATTTTCACATTACATCCAGGTGCTTTCATATTGGAAGTATCGAACACATTTATTAATACGAATTTATATCCTCATCCAGCATTTTTTACAGAAGCAATATATTTTAGCTTTGTAACATTAAGTACGCTTGGATATGGGGATTTAATACCTACATTTGGGCCATTAAAAATTATTGCATCACTAGAAGCTATTTCAGGACAACTATTTATTGCCATATTAATCGCTAGGCTTGTTGGTCTGCATATTATCTATACCAATAAATCAAATAATTAAAACTCTTAACCCTCGGTATCTGTTGCAAAAACTGCTATTACATCGTCATTAATTCTTAAATATCAAAACAGGGTTTTATTTTGGTGTTGACGTTAATAGACTAGTCATGCCTAAACATTATATACTAATAATATTATCGGTTTTAGTAACGTGTATTTATGTGTTAGAAAATCTGTATGTTTAACTTTAACGTTTTTTTGTTAAGAGAAAAACTCATTTTTTTGTTAAAAACAAACAATTTTAAGCATAATTTATTTAGAAGAAGAATACTTTGTAATTGAAATAACCAACGAGTAACCCAGATATGAAAATTATATTTATTTTACTTTTAGCTTTTAATGTAACGCTAACTTTCGCAGAAACAACATACGTGAGAAATACAACAAAAGAAGCCTACACCCACAATACAGAATTGCATGATAAAATTCATGAAAAAAACCCAAAAAGCGCCAAATTTTACCATGAAAACTCCACAGTATCAGATGGCGATAATAGAAACCTTCATAGTGCGAACTCCACTAATCATTCACCTGACAATGCGAACGAAACTGAAAAAGTTACAGGAAGTTCAAATCCCTAATCTTTAATAGCTCAAAAGCTCTGCCAAAGTCTGAACCTAATTATCAATACGATAACCTCAAGATAGATTTATATGAAAAGCCTTAAGCATAAAATGGCCTAATACTAAATTTTCCATTATGTTACTATGAACAAATTTAAGGGGTCTGGCAGGTATACTCACCCATGGGTAAGTATATCTATAATAGCTTTGTGTAACCAGAAAAGTGCTTTAATATTTTGACCAATTATTATCTTTTACCCAAGGATAAGCATTTGAGAGATTCGCATCTTTTTCAGGGGCATCGACGATTAAATAAGTATACATCCCACCCTCTGGAACAATCCCTTTCTTGTCAGCATAATAACTTGGGTTATTAACAATATGATGCAATATATGGCAATGTAAACGCCAAATGCCTGGATTATCTGCAATAAATTCAATGTTGCGAGTTTGACCAGGGGCAGTTGCAACTGTTGCAGCTGGCCATTGTGCTGAAGGCTGAATTGGCCCACCTTCTGTACCAGTTATATTGAAACTATAACCATGTAAGTGAATAGGATGTGCTACATCTGCAGACATATTGGCAAAGCGTATTCTTACTTTCTCGCCATAGGGGGCGTGTAATACGGGAAAATTTGGTGCCGCTAAGCTATTAAACGTAAAAAACTTATCTGCCATACTCATGGTATTAATTGTTTCACCACCATTACCGAGAACAGGCCAGCCTTGAAGCATAATAGCAAAATCATTTTTAATGTCATTACCTTCTTTTGGCAATACAATAAACATCCCTCTTAACCCTGAAATAACCTGTTTTGTATCATTAAAGCCACTATGATACGCATAAGTCCCTGGTTTGTTGACAATCGGGAATTCATATACAGTCGATTTTCCTGGCATAACTACTGGGTCATCTGTTCCACCAGCACCATCCATATCATTTGGAAGAATGATTCCATGCCAATGCACGCTTGTTGGTTGATCAAGGTTGTTCGTAAATTCAACCCTTATAATATCTCCTTCATTTACAATTATGGTTGGCCCTGGGATTGAGTTATTATATCCCAGCCCATTTACAACTTGTTTCTCCAGTGGTTGCGATAATGTTGGCCCGATATATCTTGCCTCTTTGGGTACATCTTTTTCAATTAGATTAATACTGCTATCAAATATGATCTTGGTTACGGGCGCAGCTGCAATTTTAAAAATTTTTACATTATTATCATCTAGCACATAACCCAAATTACTCCCACCTGGCGTCATAACAGAATTGGGTACAATTATATTCTGATTGCTAGCTGCTACTATAAAAACACTATTTGCACAGCCAATAATAAATATTAATAATTGTTTCAACACTATAAATCCTCATTAACTTTTATACCTATTGGTATAGGTGATACTGACACCATTTACAAATTTTCTTAGCTTCTTTATCTAGGTTTTGGCGTGTAAAACTGTAAACTACGGTTGCATCATCTGATGTGAAATTTGCTTCTGAAAGCTTGTGTTTACAACAAAATAATCCTTATAACATAAAAGCATTTTTTATTTTTGATACTCCAGATTTCCCAAAACTTCTAAAGCTTGTGGTCTTAGCATTCCATCAGGTCCAACATAACGATATAAGGTTGGTCGAGTAACGCCTAGCTCTTTACATAATTCACTTACAACTGTTTCTTTTTTACCCATGGCTGCTTGAGCCAATCTAATTTGCGATTTTGTTAATGCATGTTTACGACCACCTTTGCGACCTCTAGCTCTTGCAGATTCCAATCCAGCTTTAGTGCGCTCAATAATAAGGTCACGCTCAAACTCAGCCAATACTGCAAAGAAACCAAAAAACATCTTTCCCGTTGGTGTGGAGGTATCAATATTAGCTCCTTTGCCCGTTAAGACTTTGAGTCCGATTCCTTTATCTGAAAATTTTTGAACAAGATTAACCAAGTCGTGTAAACTTCTGCCTAATCGATCAAGCTTCCAGACAACTAAAATATCATGTTGTCTTAATGCTTTAATACAGGCATCCAATCCAGGGCGATCTGCCTTTTTACCTGAACACTGATCAGAATAAATATTTTCAGAATCAATACCTGCTTCTACTAAGGCATCATTCTGTAAATCTAAATTTTGAGTCCCATCTGTTTTAGAAACTCTTGCATATCCTATTAACATATCTGTTTCACAAACGACCGTTTATTTAACACTAACAATATTTGCATAAACGAGATTGATTTGTGTTTCAAAACCCGTAACGTAATTTACGTTATACAAATACCAATTGTTTTATATAAATTTACACTAGAAATTTAAAATGTCTACCATTGAGCGTACCGCATATCCAAGATATTCAAAAAGACGAAAAATCAAGCAAAAGGATCTTGATGAATATTACACACTGTCTTCAGATGAAGTTGCCTTAATGAATAAACACACAAGAAAGTCTCAGCCAAAACTTAATTTTGCAATTCAGCTAAAGACTTTTCAAAAACTCGGCTATTTTATTTCAATAGATGAAATACCAGAAGTGATTATTTTTCATCTAAAGAGATCACTACGATTTCATCACAGAACAAAAGTTGGCTATGATTCGCTTTCACCAACAACACTCTATACCCATCGAAATGTTATTCGTACTTATCTGAAAATCACTAAGTGGGAGCATCAAGAGGTTAATGGTAGACGAATAAATGTTGCAAGAAAATCTGCAATTAAATTTGCATACAACATTTCTCACAACATGAACAATATTGCTGATATCATTAGTGCAGTGGTTCAACACCTCATTGAAAATGGCTATGAGCTACCCAGTTTCCATACATTAGACCAGTTAGTCAGACATACTCGCCATACAGTAAATAATAAAATCTTTAATGCAGTGAGTAAGAAAGCCGTATCTAATGGCACGGACAAGTTATTTACTGAGTTACTTCAAGTTGAAAACAATCATTCACTTTTCAATGACCTTAAGAAACAGCCAAAGAGACCTTCGATTAAAAGGTTCAGAGATTTTCTGAAGCATTATGAATGGTTGTGCAGTTTGGGTGATATTAATGTTTTTCTATCTGAGGTCGCTAAAGTTAAAGTTGAACAGTTTGCAGAAGAAGCCAAAAGTTTGACTGCAGATGAAATGAAAAAAATATCAACCTCAAGACAGCACACACTTGTTGCCTCTTTAATATCAAGGTCTCAAGCAATTTCAAAGGATGCACTCACATCAATGCTTTGCAGAATGGTTGCTTCTGCACATAAAAGCGCTCGCAATGAGCTTGATCAAAAACTTGAAGATAATAAAGCTGATTCTTGTGAAGTTGCTGATATTTTAATGAATATTGTTGGGCGATCTAAAACCATTCCACAAGCTAATAGTTATGGTGACTGGGTTTTCAATGAAATAAGCAAATCTGGTGGCGCAGATGCGATTATTGATAAATGCCAAGATGTAATTATTAGCCATAGTAATGAACATAGGCTATTTCTTTCGCTAAAATTGTTGAGAAACAGATCACTCCTCTATAGCATCACTCAACGTATTGACCCAAAATCTTCCACAGCGCATCAGGCTTTAATTAATGCGATATCATTTATTTTAGACTACCAAAATGACAAGCCAAAGTATTTTGATGATGATGTAGATTTATCCTTTACAACTGAATTCTGGAAAAATCGTATTTACACCAATATGAATAGTAAAGTGAAATTGAATCGAAAAGAACTAGAAACTAGCGTATTTGAGTTTCTCTCTAAAGGTTTAAATTCTGGTGATATTTATGTCGATGGTGCTGATAACTATGCAGATTATCGAGCTGAATTGCTCCCCTGGGATGAGTGTAAAAAGCATTTGGATAAGTTTTGCCAGCAAGTAGGTATTCCAAATAACCCGTTAGAAATGATTAAAAATCTAAAGAAGGAATTAATTGAAAAAGCAGATTATGTAGATCAAAATTATCATAACATCCCTGACTTTGTATTGAGTGATGAGGGGATACCCTGTATCAAAAAGCATGAGCCAAAACCTGCCAGTGAATCAGCGCAAAAACTTGAGTCAATCATAAAATCAAGAATGCCAGAACGATCATTACTGGATGTGCTTTCAAACTCAGAATATTACGTTAATTGGACAGCAGAGTGTGGCTCTCTTGATGGGAGTGAATCCAAACTAGACAACCCAGTTGAAAAGTATATTCTTACTACCTTTGCAAAAGGGACAGGGCTTGGGTTAAATCAAACTTCTAGACACATCCGTAATGAAGTTTCACCACGTGTTTTATCCAGAGTAAACCAGAAACACTTCTCCATCAAATCCCTCAATAAATCACTAACCAAAATCATTGATTGTATTAATCAATTTGAACTACCTAAAGCCTGGGGAGACGGGAAGCGATGTGCCGTTGATGGCACAATGGAAGACATCAATGACAATAATTTAATTGCTGAGCCACATTTTAGATATCGTAAAAAAGGTGGGGTTGCGTATCATCATGTTGCCGATAACTACATTGCCTTATTTTCAACTTTCATTCAGTGTGGTGTATGGGAAGCCATACATATTATTGATGGCTTATTACAAAATGCATCAGAAATTCAACCTAAAATTGTACATTCAGACACTCAAGGACAATCTTTACCAGTATTTGCTTTTGCATACCTTTTTGGCATTACTCTAATGCCTCGAATTAGACATTGGAAAAATCTAAAGATTTACAGACCAGAAAAAAAGTCAAAATATAAAAATATCGATGATATGTTTTGTGATGCTTGGATTGATTGGAATATGATTGCGACTCACTGGCAAGATTTAATGCAAGTTATTATTTCCGTTAAAATGGGGAAAGTATCTTCCTCATTCATGCTCAGCAAACTAAACTCTTATAATTATAAGAACAGGCTTTATAAGGCATTCCAGGAATTAGGCAAAGTAATCAGGACAACTTTTTTGTTAGATTATATATCAGATATGAACTTACGCCAGAATATTACTGACACAACTAATAAAGCCGAAGCTTATAATGGTTTGTCAGATTGGGTAAGATTTGGAGCTAAGAAGTTGGTCGCCACAAATGATCCTGATGAAATGGAGAAGTCTATAAAATATAATCAAATCATTACTAATAGCATTATGCTACAAGATGTTGTCGATATGACAAATATACTCCATGAATTAAAGGATGAAGGTTACGAATATACCAAAGAAGATGTCAGTTATCTAAGCCCATATATTCGTGAACATCTGAAGCGTTTTGGTGAATATGTATTAGATTTAAACAAGAAGCCTGCAAATATAGATAGGATAAGGGATAAAGAGGTGTTTTAAAATGCTTACTGTCTATTTACTGACGTATTCCGACTAGCTACCAATTAGTATCGATGATCAATAAAAGACCTACATAATGGTAAATCTAAGTTATTTATTGCCAAATATAATAATAGGATTAAAATTTAACCCTAGACCCCCATGCTGTGTTATTTTATCCTTAGCTGACCATTATTCTCTTGGAAAAGGAAAATCAATTGAATTTGAGCATAACTGGTATGAATACACCAAGGATCTGCCAAAATGAGAATTATATCCATAATTGTAATGATCTTAATACTACAATCAGCCTATTCAAAAACTCAGATTTACATGTCACAGGGTAAATATACCACCTACTATCATATTGCATTCAAGCTAATACAAACCAATTTCATTCTTCCTCAAAAACAAATAAGCAATAATGGCCAGTTTGAAATATTAATCTCTAAGTCTAAATTCCCTATTGATGCACCGAATTGTAATAAAAATATCATACTCAGAATGCCTAGCACTTCTGCTGCCAAGGATGTTAAGCCTTATGAGGGAAGGGAGGCGTTATTTAATAAAATATTAGAAGTTAAAAAGGGTACAATAAAATCATTAGACGTTGTAATTGAGCTTAACCCATATATAAACATATTAAATGCAAATCCTCCTGATATTCAACTCCAATACTGCAATGTTTTCTTTAGAACATCTAAAGATCAATACATTAACAGTGTCGATCACTCGTAATCGTAAGTGAGGTTGTAGGTGAGCATAATAATGGGTTCTAGGGTCATACGGCATATTTGGTCGTAAACAGGGGGCAAAACAGTCACTGCTTTAAAATAATTTTATTTAGCTAAATTAACCGCAGTTTTAATGGATTTTTTGCACTAACATCAACAACTATAATCTTAACGAACGTTCATTGCATAGCACAACCCACCTTTTTCTTATCAATTTTAGCTAAACATAAAACGCAAACAAATAAACTAAAACCTATAAAATACAGCAAACCCACTTGAGCAATATTATTGATTCCAAATTTGTCCAATATCCCAGTATTGCTTATATACGCAATTAAATTATTGGACATGTGTAATAAAATTGGAATGAAAACTGACCGATAATGCAGGAAAACATAACACAAAATAATGCTGGTGATGCCAGTTGATACAAGCCCTATCGGTGATTTCCAAACGTGAGCGAAAGTGAACATTAACACTGAAAGTAATACAAAAATTGGCGTAAAGAATTTGCTCTTATCTGACGACTTAAAGAATCTAAAGATACAGCCCAATGCTAAGAATAATCCTAGCCTGAATGCAACTTCTTCGGAGATTGGCGCATAAATAACATCAGCGAAAAAAGCATGACTGATTTTACCATTCTGTGCTAATGCCGTGCCTCTGAATATCTCGTTTAAAGCTGCTTGCAATGGAATAAATGCTAGGTATATTAAGCATAAAGAGCAAAGCAATATAAAGCTTTTTCTATTGATATTTGGAGCTTGAATAAAACCAACTAACTTATTAAAAAACCTGGCATCATCATGAAAAAATGGAATAGCACTTAAAGCACCAAATAGAATTAACAGCATAACTGGAAAGTTATAAATCGAGATTGTTGCCCTCATGTCAAACATTGCTGCAACTGGCACTGATAAAAGCAAGAGAAGCAAGCACAGATAGCAAGTTATCTCTAATACTGGCACACTGTATGTTTCGTATTTTTTAATCATTTTTTTACCGTAGGGGTCATCATAGAGCGACCAGCATGCTTAATTATAAATCTAGTACGCATCAATGGGTTCTATCACATATTTGGGACTAAAATCCCACTTCGGTACAAATAACAATCACTTTCACATTAAACTCCTTGGTCTAGTTGTTGGAATTGATTTATCTTTACCGAGCCATCAGGAAACCTAGCAACAATATCTAGCGTACCGCCCATTGCTTCAATGTAGCTTTTAAGTGTAGATATATACATATCTGTATTTTTTTCGAGCCTAGATATATTGCTTTGGCGTTTACCTAATATTTCACCAATGCGTTCTTGGCTCAGTTTACGAGCTTCACGCAATTCATATAAAGGCATATCCTCCATAAGTTGCGCTGCTTTAAGTTTTGCCTTTTCCCTAGCTTCAGGGGTCATTTTTTCTCTTAGTTTGTTAAAGCTCTTAGCCATTTTTATCACCCTTATCCAAAGTTTCAATATGTGTATCGTAGAGATCATCTGCTATTGGTACATACTCATCATACCAGTTATCATTACCTGTCTTATCCCCACCTATAAGCAAAATAGCGCATCTTTTGGGGTCAAAAGCATATAATATTCGATATGGTCTGCCTTTATGTTGAACCCTGAGTTCTCGCATATGACTATGTTTTGACTCGTGAATCGAAGAAGAGTAAGGGGAAGGCAATTTAACACCAAGCTTCTCTAATAAAGTAACAACGGCATCAATGTCGCTCTGCTCATCTTCATTAAGGATACCCCACCAATTCCCAAACTCATCAGTATATTCAACTTCCCACACAGCAATACAACATAGATTATTATATCAATAAGTATATATATCATTTATGATATATTCAACATGTATCTATATCGTACGATATAGATAATGAGTTTTGGTAGCAAGACAGAAAATTAAACCTAAGGAAAGATTGTGAACAAATCGGCAATATAATGGGTGTAAAATAATCAGATTGCATCGTGGTGGGAATTCAGGAGCAACACTACAATAAATTTGACTATCTACGCATACCTTTACTACGTGATTGCTGGATATTTTCTTTCTGGCTCTCACGTTGTTTTTTACGACTTACTTCTGTTTCAATTCGATTAATCATGGCACTCACGCTTTCTGAGTCTATGGCTTTATCATTAAAGCTGACTTGTTTTCGTGTCGCAAAATCAGCATTCATCTGCTCATAAGAGACATTACGTTTTTTCAATACATCAAATAAATCTTTCTTTTGATCATTGAGCGCAATCAGTTTATCTTCAATAACTCGATTCTCTTTCCTATCAAGCATATCTTTTACAACCGATTTCATCTGCAGTCTGGTGTCACTATCCAGCCTGATCTGCTTACTATGCGCTACTAATACTTGCTGTTCTTTGATAGATAAAGGCTTGTCCTGTTTTAAATGCTTAATCGCAACGGCTGCAGAAGCTGCTGTCGGCTTTAAATCAGTGTTAAAGCGACTGTGCCTAAAAGTTTCACTGATCTTTTCAGATAGCTTAGAAGTTTCAATCGCACTTTTCATGGTGTCAGTCCGTTTTAACTGGTCAACGCTATTCATGTATGATTTTAATGCTTGGTAGCCTGATTGATCTGGTTTTAAGTAGTAAGTTGCGCTGGCATTGTTAAGTTTAGGTCTAACAATTTCCATTTGCTCGACAGGCTTATTGCGCCTATTAAACAACTTTTCAGTGAGAGATTCTGGCTTAACGGTAAAATCATAATGTTTCATACGATACTTATCAGGATTCATTGCAAATGCTTCAGCAACACTGGTATGCGTATGAGGTGATTTTATATCTGGCACAACGGTTTGAACCTTGCCACCATTCGGCATAATTAACCTTACTTGTTCTTTTAGGACCTGGTGCGTTTTTTCTTGAACGTTATCAAGCACAACGACAGCCGATTCTGACTTAAGAATTGCTACTTTTGATAGTTGCTCCTGGTTCGCCAAAATAATGCCTGAATTTGGACTAAGCTTGCTAATTGCATGAGCATCTTGTAAGTTCTGACAAACGTACACCTTATCCAGTGCATGTTTCTTTTCTTTTAGCTGGAATGGCTCATTTGAAGCTAAGCGCTCATTATGATAGTCATAGCGAGCATTTGATGCTTGACCCAATACAATTTGATCGTTTTTAGCATCATAACGATACTTAGAAAAATCACTATCTTGTAATGCTTCATGCTTAGTTAGATAGGCTTCAGCTGCCGTCTCTCTAATATCCTGTGTATCGAATTGCATCCTTACCCCCTCTATGCCTTGGCCTTTTAAAACATCATTCCAATCTGTTTTCTGTAATCCCTGAACGGCTGCAGGGTATTTCACTATAACTTGATCACCCAACTTCATGGCTGATTCTTCAATCTGATAACGAGTCGCTGCATTTTCCCCATCATTATCTGCAGCAATGATAATTTGTTTTGGTTTTAATGCTTCAATAACAGGTTTAAGTTCAGCTAAATTACTGACACTAAAAGAAGTTAAAACAGTCGATTTAGGATAAGCAACCGCTAATGTTGCTGCTGTCTCTGGACCTTCAGCAATGATCACCTTGTCATCCGTACCTCTTTGTACAATGCCTGCAGAACCTTGAACCACACCTTTTGACAATTTGGCATTATCCATAAAGGTGTTTTTGTCTGCAGTAACCTCATCTAAGTACACCCTTTGAACTGCAGTCACATTACCTTGATGATCCTCTGCTTTAATGACGGCTGCTGGTATTTTATTAATACGCTCGATGCGCAGGCCTTGATCGTTATAATCAACCCATTTTGCACCCTTTGGCCAATGCCTAATTTCAAGATTATCTGTCGCTTGAATATTTCTATGTTGCTGCAAATAACGCTCACTTAACGTACCTTTCAATGGCTGTGATCCCATCCAGATAGACTGTGCAGCTTCAACTTTTTGTTTATGCTCGGTTTCAATCTTCACCTGGTGCGCTGGGTTTTGTTTTTCCCTAACAATGTAATGATCAGTTTGCGCTTGAGATTCGCTTAAATTCGCAATCTCTGCACCTTTTTTCAGCGCATCAACAAAATTCATCCCTTGCTCATGCATTAGTGCTTGAATTGGCGTACCGCCCTTTTTATCGACAAAGCTATACCATGTGCCTGCTTTGTTACCTTTCAGGGTAACAACAACGCCATTCGTCCACCTGGCTTCAAACGTACTGACCTTTTTAGGTTGTCCAAATATCTGAGAATAAGTTGAAACTGGATCTTGCATTAAGCTTTGGGTGATACGATTTGCATCCCAAGTGCGCCTAACCGTTACCTCTTGCTGTGTGTTGTTTTGCGTTGGTTTGCTAGATTTCTGATAAGAACGTGACTGCAGCTCGGCATGCTTATCTAATTTCTCAAGGCTAATTTTCTCTCTATTTAGATGTGGCTCGTAAGCTGGCAGTGCCTGCGTAATCTTTGCTGCAAAGGCATTCCTTTCTTTTACTAATTGAACGCCTGCAGCTCGATCCCCTTTGGCATAAGCTTCGGCTGTTTTTATCGACTTGGTGCGATAAGCCAGTACGGTATCATAGCGTAATTGTTCTGCTTGGGATAACCCGTTACGATAACCAACCTGATAACCAGCTTTTGCATCTTTCCAGAAGTCTGCAGGTGCAATATTTTGTGCTGCTAATTTTCTCTGGAGTTGTTTAGCATCATAACGATCACTAATTTCATAAGCTAATTGCTTAGATTGGTCTGTTCCAATGCTGTTTCGGTATCGTTGCAAATCAACAATGACTTGATGACTTTGCGCAGATTGGACCAGCTTAGTGACATCAATATTACGCCAGACTTGTTTATGCTCGACAAATGTTTCAAAAACAGGACTATCCAAGTGCTTACCTAACATTTGTGATGCCTGATAAGCCTTTTCATCTCGGAGCGCATTTTTATTTAAAGCCTGGTGCTTAAATTCAGCGTTTGATTTGCCTTGCTTCTCGCTCACTCTGACAGACTGCCAAGCTTGTTTGGCTTCATCTCTAGCAATTACATAATCAGATAACACTTGATGTAATTGCTGATCTTCACCTGATAACTTGGCGTTATCAAGCTGGTATTGATGCCGTTGAGATAGCTGCCATATTTCTGATTCTTTAATCTCATGGTGCTGTAAATGAAAACGATGCTTGCCGATACGCTGAGTCATCCCATACGCCAATGGCAAACCACTATTTAAACGTTCTGCTTCAGATAGACCAGCAAATATTGTTACTCGCTCTTTTGCCTGCAGATAAGCTTCATGGTATTTAACATGGGTAGTGAATTTTTCAGGGTTATAGCCCGGCACAACTTCTTTTAAGTTTTCTTTATTCAGATTTGTTAATTCAACCAACTCTGGAAAATCTTCACGTATCTGGTAGGCAACCTCATGACGGACTGCCATCAGTTTGAACATCTCTGTTCGGGACATCTGCAGCTCAGGCGTTACTTTCTCTTTTGGTATCTCCGCTTGCTCAGATAAGTTCAGAGATTGCTTACATGATTTCTCAAGCGTTTTAACAGTGACATAAGCATCTGCAGCTTGACGGCAAACACCTTGATATGACTGCATAGAATCAAATACATCATGGTATTGCTCATCAAGTTTGGCTCTTGCCTGCCTAACTTTCTCAGGATAAGCCGTTTTGTTAACACTACCCCAAACTAACCCCTCATCATAACCCAAGGCAACATGACCTTTGAAATCTTGGTTTAAACGATAAGCTGCCAATTCTCTTTGATATCTAGTTGAGCTAGGAGAAATATAGGTACGGATCGTGATGCGCTTCTGGTGATTATCAGCTCTACTTTCAAGCTTACTAACGATCTTTTCACGCTTCGCTTGATCTGGGTATCTTGCTGCTAAAACTGGCTGGTAATGATCAAACTCTTTAATAATTTTATGGGCATATTCATCAGCTTTTTTATGGTAAGCGTTGGATAATATTTTTAATGCTTCAGCTTTATGAGCAACTGTTTGTGACTTACGCCAAGCTGCTTGTGCTGCAGATTGATTATCTAAATAACGATTTAAAATTTGATTATAGCCAATAACAGCATGCGAACTTTTATTTTTGGCAAGTCTAGCAATATCCTGCGCTTGGCGTTGACCTTTAAGCTGCGATGATAAATTGTGGTGCTCAATATAATGACCATATTGCCCATACTGAGACAACATCTCTGCAGATAATTTACGCTGTTGCATTTTCCCTGCAGACAGATAATTTTGTACACCTTGGTGAGTACGATATTGCCCTGATAATTTATCAGTATCAATTTTAAATACGGATAATGCGCCAACATGTAAATGCGCATCTTGCATGATCTTATGTGCAATCTGGTTTCTTGATCGAGCGTAATGCTGAGCCAACGATAATGTAGATGATTGACGTGGAGAATTTTTCTCTTTCAATACCTGATGCTTAGCGAATGACTCTCTAGCGAGTTGTGCTGTATTAAAATAATTTTTAACTAAGGCAATGGATGCCTGCGCTTTTGGATCAGATGAACCCAAAGACCTTAATGCTTGCTGTTGTCCATAGTGCCAATTTTCAATATTAATTTGTTTTAAGCCTGTCTCAAAATGTTGCTCAAAATAAGGTGCATAAGTCATCATTTCACTTTTAACACGCTTAGCAATCGACTGTTTAAAATGATTCGGCTGTGCAAGGGTACTATCTGTTAAACGCTCAAATTCAAGTACCGCTTTATTTGATTTTTCATGTTGATCAATATGGCGTTGTAATTGCTTAACATCCACTTTGAAATGATCACCCAGCTCAGGATGATTGTTTATCTCAGTGGCAAATTCATTGCGTTTTATAATCGTGGCATTAATTGTCTTTTGCAGTGATACATCTTTATACTCGCCTGCTTTATGCTGTTGGCGCAATTCATTCAAGGTTGATTCATACTGAATATAATCACGACATTTGATCAGTAATGGTCGCTGCTCGACCCCAAATTTTTCAAGTGCTGTTTCATACTGTTTGATCGCTGCCTGGTTACGCAATTGCGCCATAAAATCAAAGTATTTTTGACCACTTATTTGACGCACATGCTTTTGATAATCCCCTAAGTCATTAATGATATTATTTGCGCTATTGATATCCCATAACTGACTTTGTTGATATTTGGTATACAAATGTTTTATTTGATCATGACGCTCTTTAAATTCAACCGATGAATTTAAACGGCTAGTTGAAATGCGGTTAGCTTCAATGGCAGCCTGCAGGTCAACTTCACCATGTTTAATCTGATATGCCAACTCTGCAGCTTGCAATTCTTGACCATATACTCGATCCCACAATTCAGGATTAATCTCTTCTTCCTGTTCTCTCAAAGCATGTATTTCTTTATAACTTACGGCAATTTCAATACGCTGATCAGCATAGGATGCGACAATTTTAGCTTGCTCTCTGATTGGGTCTTGGTTCTGAACGATTGCATTTTCATGACGCTGTTTTTGATTCTCTAAATAACGCTCATAATTAGATACATACAACCAACCATCATGAATTTTATCTTTAATACCTGATAGTTTTTTAGCTGCCAGTTCACTCACTGATTGCACATCATGCCCACGTGAGCGTGAAAACATAACAGGGTAATCCGATAAATGATCCTTTAATCCGTTACGTGAAACGACTTCTTTAGCTTCATCCACTGTTTTAAATTGTTTACCATCAATATAAAGATTAAATGAAGATTTATGACGAGAAGCAGCAACCAACATTAAATGACGATCCCAACCATGACTATCTAACAGAGCAAAGCAATGCTCAACACTCGCACCCTGTATTTTATGAATAGTCGCTGCATAACCATGTTTAATATGATTATAGTCATTTAATGAGAATGTTAAGGTTTCACCACCATCAATTTTGACGCTTAACTGTTTATCATTGATATTGGTAATCTGACCAAAATAACCATTTTCAATACCAAGCTGTTTGTCTCTCTTGGTAAATGTAATGCGATCACCAACGCTTAAATTAGCTTGTCTGTCTGCTAGTTTAAAAGACTGACCTTGCTCTAACTGACCAGTTGAAATTAAATATTGTCGTACTTGAGTATTTAACTTATCCGCACTTTCATTGGTATAAGTGACAACCAACAAATCAGAAGATTTAGACACATTTTGACTTGCATTAATCCAATCTGAAACAAGCTTATCTGCAACTGAGTTGTCTTGATCAACATAGTGTATATGACCATGTTGCTGATATAAGTCAAAAGCGTTAAGCGTTTGTTGTGTCTCCATCATGACCGTCGCATCACGCTGCCAATCTACTTTTTGTCGCCTAACATCAGTCATAGTAACTGTGCCAATTTCCTCAATCATAGATCGAGTTGGTGCGCCTGACCCAATTGATTGGGTTTGCTCAACATCACCAATACCAACAAATTTTGCACCAGTTGATTTAGCATAAGCAATAATGGTTTGCATGGACTCAAGATTTGTCATGCCCATTTCATCCATCACAATAATGCTTTTATCGTTAAATACTTGTTCGCCATTTTTAAGACGTTTAACAATAGATGCGACAGTGTAAGAAGTAATGCCAGTATCTTTTTCAAGTGAAGCAGCAACCACACCAGATAATGCGACACCAATTGGCTTATATCCGCTTTGACTCCAAATCTCTTGAGCTGGTTTAAGCATATAGCTTTTGCCTGTACCAGCAAAACCAGTAACAATAGCTGCACGATTAGGCAAGGTAATATGTTTAAGCGCATTTGCTTGAGAAGCATTTAAACCATACTTAGCAACAGCAGAATCAATCAATGGTTTATCTACACTAAAGCGCAAATCATTTGACATACTAGATATGTCTTTTCGCAATTCTTTTTCACGATTAAATATTGTTTTAGTCGTATAGGTCTGGCGACCATCAACACCCAAACCTAATGGAATTACTTGATCAGATTGAGTGAGTTTAGTAACAATATTCTGGTGGTCTTGTGTGTGTTCACTCAATTGAAATATAGCACGGTTCACATCTTTCTCAGTGAATATACCGAGGTCGTTTTCAAGCACTTTAATAGTATCACTAACAACCTGTGATCGTGATTTATCTTGCTGGTCTAAGTGATGTTTCTCAAGATCAATCGGTACATTATAGCGCATTGCTTGTTGCTTAATATCATCCGCATTAAATACATCTTTTGACGACTCCAAACGCTTTAATAGTATTTCAGGTTGAGCGTTAATGCGTTGCAGATTGGTCGCCTTAATGCTTTCGTTCTTAGCAACTTTGTCTTTCTGTAATAAGCTACCATTCATGTATTTTGATTTACCAATTTTCTGCATTGGTACTAGATCAATTCCTCTATCTGCATAACTACGGTGATCAATGCGAGCATCAATATTGTATTGTTCCATCTTACGATTTGCGTGACTGGCAAAGTCACTTCTAATCTCTTTGACTCGTTGGCTGAGCTGACTTGGTGTTAATCTTTCTTTGAGTGAAAACCCTGTTTCAGTTAACTTTCTGTAAGCAGGCATAGCGACATGAAAGTGAGGATTACCACTCTCCCAATGGATTGCGACATCAGCAAAAACCCCATCAATAGCTAGTTTTTCTTTTACAAATTCATCAACTAATTCTTTCGCTTGAGAAAACTTCAGCTCAACAGGTATAGCAATATCATCGTGAATATATAACTGGGAATCGTTACGTTTTTCAGCAAATTCAATAATGTTCCATAATTCAGGGGATAGCTTATCTTGATCTAAGCTAGAGACCCATTTAGGTGCATTTTCAGGAAGATAGGTTTTTTTGAAAAGAACATTATGTTTGTCTGAGAAATCGATTGTTTCTCCAGTACGATTACAGGTTTGTTTTTCGGCTCGGATATAGGCAGCACAAAATACAGCATTCTTGCCGTTACCTCTTGTACCTGTATGCCTACCGTAATGAAACTCTGCCATTTACACAAAACCTGATATATGCAATTAGAATAATAGCAGATCGCACACGTTGATGCAATCAACGTATAAGTGCGCATTAGTAAAAACGTCTTATCTTCGATATTCCTTATTTTACCTTATGTTGATATGTGCTCACTGGCGTTCGTTTATTTTTTAATTGTTATTCGTTTTTAGCATTGGTATAGTATTGTTTAAGTAAAATAAAATAGATTAAGGTTAGTTATGGCAGCTAGAAAGAAACGTAAATCCGATATTGAACTCAAAAATGATTTACTAAAAGAAATTGAAAAGCTCAAACAACAGGCAATTGAAATAGACAATAAGCGAGCTGATAAAATTGGTCAATTAGCCAAGGATGCGAAAATTACTGACTTGGATGACACGACAATCAAAAAAGAGTTTGAAGCCATTTATACCAAATATCAAAACCAAACTAGCCCTGAGCATAATGTAAATAAACAAGTAAAAAAGTCAGGGCAAGGTTCAGGAGAGCCAGCGCAAAACTCTCAAGAATCCGCACCAAGCAACGAACAAAGTCAGCCCGCTCAAAATTTTTAGCAGGTCTGGCTTTTGAAAAAAGCTCACTTGATTTAGTGGATGGTGGTTATATCAGTTCTGATAAGGCGCAACTGATCTGTTATGACATTATGAGCTTAATTGAATTAAACACGAGTGAGCATAAATACTATGCCATTGGTAGCGACTATTTTGCCAAACCAGAAAGTGAAAAGGATGAAATAAAACTAGACCTATTAAATAAAACTTTAGGTGATCAATGGCAAAAAATTCGATTTCACAATTTAGTCAGGCTTGGCGGTGATATACAAGCTACTGGTTTAGGTGAATACCATAAAGCAACCATCATGGGCGCATTTCTAACTTATTCAAAAAACCAATAATGGTTTATATTCATGCAAGATATTTGCTTGTGGTACTTCTCCATAATATCGAGAATCCCAACTATAAGTTGGTGAACCGAAACCATAAAACCAATACCCTGTTGCTTTGTATGAACCATTATTAACGAATCTCTTAACCGTTAATCCATGTGAATCATGAAACCCAACAGGCGCATAATATACTTTATGATTAACAATAATATCATTATCATTAATCACAATATCATCGCCAGGTATGGCAACCACTTCTTTCATTAATGCAGCGTAACCACCTTGGCAATTACCCTCACCAATATAACCCCTATCATAACCATATTTCGCAATATTTTGTGGTAGACAAAAACTAACAATTTGCCCTATTTGGATTTTATTATTAAAATTCTTTTGATAATAAAATCCAGTTGGCAAACTTCCTGTATAAGTGAATACAATGCCACATAAATTCATTATTAAATAAAATATAGGTAGAATACTAATTGCTATACTTATCCATAATAGCTTTTTAGTTGTTGGTTTTTTAAATCTTATTCTACTCATTTTTATGCCATACTGCTTTTAATTGATTAAATGTTATCTCGGTATCTTGTGGATTTTTAGCGATGCTAAACCGCAGAATAAAATAGGGATATTTTAAATTTTACTTTTTGGTTAATTTACTCAACTTGTTTTAATTGCATTTAAAGTATCCCTATTTTATTTCCGCTAATCGCACATACGTTTTAGTTTTAAGCATCAAAGATGCAATAACAAGCTGCGCCACTCTCCCTATTTTATTGGGAGTGGCTACGCACCTATTAACTCTACTCAAATACTATTCTTGCTTTTTTACCGATAACCGCACCAAGCTCACTAATCGTCTTAATAGTAAAATTACCACTACCTTTTATTAATGAATTTGTCTTGGCTGGTTGGTCGCTGAATCCTTTTTGAATTTCATTAAACCCAATATTATTATCATTCATGTATTTTTTTAAAGTGTCCGATATATCATGTTGCATGGATGTAACATTATCAGCAATTAACTGGGCTTCATGATCTATTTTGTTAAATAGATCATTTCCTAATTTTTTTCTTGCTGTTTCCTCAAAAGAAGAAATTTTAATCTTATTCATGTCTCTTCACTCCAGCTCACTTAATAACTTTCTAGCAAGCTTTATATCTTTAGCTTGCTGTTTTTTTGTGTTTTTGTCGCCACCATTTAAAAGCATAATTAGCTTATTTCCTTTAAATGTATAATACGCACGTAACCCCATGTTTTTATCTCTTAACTCAAATAAACTTTTACCTAATGACTTACTCCCCTGCTTAATCGTTGCATTATTGCCTAACCTTTTAAGGGTTAGAATTTTACGAGTGATTAACGCTGCTTTTTCATCAGTTAAAGATAAAAACCAATCTTGAAATATATTTGTTTCTTTAATTTCCCACACAATAACAACCTCAAGATTCAATTTATATTATACTATAATATATTATAGTTAGCAATTAGATGAGGTTAAACTATACGGTTTATCCCATCTCCCCACATTGATTTCAACATAGTAAGAAACATTATAATAATCTGTCATTGGGTCGCTTTCGTGGTAATAGTCCATACTTAAGAGTATCTGTCTAGCTAATAATAAAAATGCTTTGCATTTGCCTGTATAATCTTCTTCTATCGAATTTTTACGAACATCAATATAGCCATTTGTGATTAAATTATGTTTTCTACATTCTTCACGATTTTCATTTTGTACTTTCAATTCTTCGTTATGGTTGCCAATAAAGTCCAACTCCCCTGCTCTAACATTTAACACAATAGTTGTATGATGGCGCACCGCTAAACTACATTTTACACCGTATTTTTTAGCCAATTTTTGTATCTTTGGTGCGATTGATTTTTTATCTTCTTGTGACATATAAGGCATTATCTTAACTCCGTTTTAGGTTAGTTCACCAAGTCGGCCATTCCGTTCTTGATAATGTTATTATATCATAATAACTTATATAACTACAATATATTATAGTGTTTTATTTTATGTTTTTAGTATTACAATGTAATTTTAAACTTAGCATTTAACGACAGAGTTTTATTTTTATGGTCAAACAAACCTGAATAAATTTCTTCGTCTTTTTTAATATTTCTAACCACAATTAATTTAAAATGCCTTAAATCTGAATTTTTTGTATTAGCAAAATCATCAAGATCAAAGTAAATTTTTTTTGCTCTAAGTGCTGCAACTTTTCTAACTAATCGCTCATAAAGATAAACTAATTGCTTTACTTCCTGGTCACTACAATTCACGCTTTCAATATTTTCAATTATCAGCTTTTCATATCGCTTACTCATGTTCTCACCCTACCCTGTTATGCAATTTTTTTAATTTCAGCATAAGAAGATTCGGGCCAGTAACTTGGATAAACTTCTAATAAATCAAAAGCATTATAACAATGTTTAAAGCCACTCCTTAAGTTATTAATGGCTGACATTGGGTCACAAAAAGTTAAGGTCACTTTAGAGCCTTTTAGCTCAATCCTACTAACACACAAAAGCGGCTCAAACTCACCAATTGTAATGGCATCTCCTGGCTTAATTTTTGATACTTTTATCACTTTGAAAGACATAATTTTAATCTCCGTTTAAGGTTATTTTATCAAGTCGGCCATTCCGCTCTTGATAATGTTATTATAACATATTAACAATAATAGCTACAATATATTATAGCTATTAATTGGTTAATTTTTCGAGTTCTTCAATGGTATATTTAGTTGAAAATCTAGCGTTATCGGTTAGTTTTCTAACCCATGCGCTATTATAACGACTCCACTTAAAAGCGTTGCGCTTCAATACATTTCTGATTTCTTCGGCTGGCTTACCATCAAAGATAAATTTTATATACATAGCTTCAGTATCAAAAACGACTTTAAAGCCTGGCTTCTCAATTTCTTTTATTTCAATATTTTTAGCGCTTTCTAATGTTGCAATTCTTTTTTCTAATCTTCTAATTTCAACGGTGCTAGGGACATAAGGCTTTATTCTTGCCAGTGGTGGGAATGCATAAAATTTAACAATTTGCATAATCTCTTTTGCTGCATCTTCGTATGTTTCGCCTAACTCCTTAACTGCCATTTTAAACGCTTCTTTTTCATCACCTGATTTTTTAAATGCCTTTGTATAAAGTGATTTATAGAACTTATTAACTGTTTTCATATATTCATTATTGGCTTTTAATGAATCAATTTTGGCTTGTAGTTTGTCTTTTGCTTCTGGGTCGAGTGAAGATATACCGCCAGTGCCAACGCTATCCGCTTTATTGTCGTAATAATCGGCCTTATCGTTTAACTCAAATGACTTGCGAAACGTATTACCAACTTTATCTAAATGCTTTCTATGCCTTCTTTCTGAATGATGGCCAACTAAAATAGGCTGTCCAAATGGGATGATGTCAGATAACGCTTTTGCTTGTTTGTAGGTGGCTTCTGATTCCTTTCTAACTGCTTGTGCTTTTTCTGCTAGACGTTCTTTTTTAGCTGCTATTCTTGCTTCATATTCATTCATCTTATGTACTCCGTTTTAGGTTGCTTTATCAAGTCGGCCATTCCGTTCTTGATAATGTTATTATATCATATTAACATATAATACTACAATATATTATAGTTAATTATTTATAAAAACATTCTTTTTTTAGTTGTTGCGATACACATGTTTTTAAGAATAGAACCCAATAAATTATCATTTTTTAATACACTAATTAAATGCTTTTCAGGTTGGTTATATAGATCATTTAGATATGATATTTGTATATTATCTAAGCTAGATATTTTCAGATCAAAATATACGTTATAGCAAGTATATTTGCTTTCAATTAGCATCACACCTTTATAGCTTGGGTGATTACATTCAAAAGCTATTGCTCTTTTATCGTTAGTCAGATAAAACATAAAATACTTGTTTGAATTGATCTGGCAGCATAGCTCAAATAAATTTACTTTACCCATATCAACAAACCTTTTCAGCTTGTCTTTTAATGACGGATTCAGTCTGCGCCTGTATTTGAGTTTGAAAATGCAAATATATGTGCGTACTTATCACGTCATAATTAACCCCGCTTTCAGGGTCATGCTGGTTTCTAATCGTATTTACAATTTTAGAAATATCATTATTGTTATAATGAATATATGAGAAATGACGAGCCAATATTGACTTTATTTCATCAGCGCACCAGATAATAGCAGTCAATTTATTTTCTGGTCTATGGTTCAGCATAATATTTTGGACATTAGTTGCTGCTGTCTGCTCACCCAATGGAACATTTGTCGGGATTAAATAAGATTTTAAAAATAGCTTAGCAATCGCTAGTTGAGTTTGACCATTTTTTTCAATAAAAGCCTTTTCTGACATAGCTAGTAAATCATTTACTAAGTTTAAATATTCGCCATTTAATGACATTTTTCATCTCCGTTCAAGGTTAGTTTATCAAGTCGGCCATTCCGTTCTTGATATAGTTATTATAATATAATAACATTAATAAATCAACAATTATTGTTGATATTAAATAATAACTTTTTATAAATTTAGCTTGTTTGTGTTTGGTTAATATATTATAATAACAATAGCTAAAGAGATTTAGCGTTTAACCTATAACGGAGCTAAGAAGTATGTCAAGAATTGAAAAGAATCATAAAATCATCAAGTTTATTCAGTCAGATATTAATTTAAAAGAATATAGCGGTTACGGTGGATTGCATAAAGTAATGACCAGTGAGCAACACCAGGAGCTAAAACATATCTTAGGCTTGGAAACCTATCATCATGTAATGAAAAGCTGTAAAACAGCTTACTACACGCCAACAGAGTTAATTAATTGCATTTATCAGGGGTTGATTAAACTAGGCTTTTCAGGTGGAAAAATACTTGAGCCAAGCTGTGGGCATGGGGCATTCATTTTTAACATGCCGGGCAAGCTAATTGAAAGCAGTATTATTCACGCAATCGAGCTAGACAGGCTAAGCGCAAGAATCGCAAAATCCATTTGCCCTTACGCTAAAATCTTAAACTCAGGTTTTGAAAACTCTAAATTTAATACTAATACGTTTGATGCAATTATTGGCAATCCCCCATACGGAGGTATGACATTAAATGATAATCAATTTACAGATTTAAACGGTATGGCGATTCATCATTTCTTTACTGCTAAAAGTATTTATTTATTAAAAGAGAAAGGCATCATGGCTTTTGTATTACCGCAATATTGCTTTGATAATCTTCATGATCACCCACGTCATATTATGGCACAATATGGCTCATTAATCGCTGCGTTTAGATTACCAGATAACATGTTTGATAATGCAAAAGTGACAGTTGATATTGTTTTTTACACTAAACAAAAAATTAACGATATTGCATTTACAGATGTTAAAAATATTCAAATCAACGGCCATAAATTAAGAATCAATGAGTATTATATTAATCACCCTGAAAACATTATCGGGGAATTAGATACTTGTAATATGTACGGCCAGCGCATCGGCTTAACAGTGAAATCAACCGAAACGAAAGAAACCATCTATCATCAACTAGCCAACAAGATTAATGATCTGCCAGTTTGTTTACATAGTGAAACTAAAAATACTGATTATGATGTTTTTAATAGTATTGATCAGGCGATAGAGAAGCTTAAACAAAGACAAGCTACTCAAACTAAATTACAAACCAAAATGACAGCTTTTGAAATTGAAAAGCTCAATTATTTAAAACAAGAGCTTATTAAACAAGAACAAGTTAGTAGTCAGCTACATAATGAAATTAACGCCATTTTAAAACAACAAGTTTAGGAGAAAAACATGTTAACCAAAATCATCTTTAACCGCCCTACTCAAAATCGCCCTGGGGATGCTGGTAGGCGCTTCATTAAAAAAAATGATCCAGACAATAAAACCGTTTCAGTGGGTAATCTATTTTTAGATTACAATCGAGCGCAAGACAACCAAGAGTTATATAAGAAGCTAGAAACCAACGAGGTCATACAGTGCAAAGAATTTCTAACCACATTCAATAAAACTCGCAGGTGTATCCCTAGCGCAAGCAATGCTACATTTAACGCTCAAACGATCTATTGGGATGAAGATTTTGCACATTTACTTTATGAAGTGGCTGAATTAGCCCAAGAAAATGGCATCGACTTCTTACCAAAAGATACCATGCTTGAAGCTTTATTAAGTAAATTGCAGCAGCTTGAAACAAAGTTGGATTTGAGCGATATTTTTAATAAATACCAATTTAATTCAACTTATAAAAGGTCAATGCTATCTATAGGTTTTAGTCAAAAGAAAGCATTATTAAAATCCTTTTTAGAAATAGATGAAAATAAAGATCATTTAATGACATTGTTTAATGACTATATACATGATCAATTAGGAATGGAGAAAACATTCACCTATAAAATGCTTGATGATCTTATTCACCAAACGAACGAATCAGAAGATTACAGAGGGTTAAAATCTTATGTGTTAAGTGCCTGTATTGATATTATGGATAATTACGGGGTTAATCCTTGTGAAGATCATTCACCAGGCATGATCTTCCATTACTGGTATAGCGTCAGGCTTCAGAAGTTTACTGGCCACCAGGCGGTTAAAAAGTTTGTTGCTGAGTTTGAACCAAATGAAGATGACATGGATCAGGTGTTTTTAGCTTTAACTGACATCATTAGCAAGCCTGTACTACCTAATCATGTTTGTTTAAAATAAGGTATTAACTATATTGGTTCAATCTTCTTTAAGAACAACAGTATCGTCTTCATTACACCAAACCTTCCTAACAGAATCATAGAATTCAAAATAATCTTGGTGTTCTGGAAGTGGGTATGACAATCCATTTTGATAGATATAAAATTCACCCTCTTCGCTCCATACTGCAACATAGGTTTGATGCCAGTTTAATGTCACTGGATTACTACGATTTGTTAATCTCAAAGAACTAACACTTTGCTTTAAGCGGCAGAATACAGGCGACACTAGCATATCAACCTCTATCGCATTATCATCAATAACAGGTAACTCAATCATGATTTATCAACTTTAAAACGGTTAAATAAACTTCATGTTTCAACTATAATTTAGCTGATTTATAACATCCCATAAAATGATAATTTTTTGCGGAATGTACCACGGTTAAGTCCTAATACACTTGCTGCGGTACTCTGGTTATTGCTGGAATATTCCATTGTTGCTTCAATCAATGGCAATTCTGCTTCTGACGTAATTAACTCATAAACATTTGCAGGTGTTGCACCCTGCTCTGCCATATTTTTGTAATAATTATTCATGACTTCTTTAATATGATCTCTTAACGGTAAATCTGTAGTTTCTTGTTTTCTCGTTTCTGGATAATGCATAGTTGCAGGCATGTTTATTTTTCCTTTTTTTGTTATAATTCTGCTTAAATTTCAGGTGACAAATAATATACAACCTAACACCAGAGATCAATAATTAAGTTTAAGAAACAAATAGATAAGCATGTCGAAAATAAAAAAAACGTCAAAAGTCAGGTAAAATTATAGGTTGGGTTATTCATGTCTTAGCTGAGTACCGCAAAGACAACGATGATACTATTTACTGTGAACGCGCAGCCTTTTCCGTTCCTATACGTGATCAGAAGCAAATATCTGAATCCGTAGAAGTGCGCGACACGATCACCCAATGGGCGAAAGACACACGCATTGAAGGTGGTTATAATAATAAATTTCATTTTGGCATTGAAAGGTGGTCGCATTTACGACGATAGCCAACCTATATCTGGTATACTTATATTAACAATAATATCTAGGGAAACATCATGGATTATCGCGATGAAGTAACGCATATTATTGACTCATCAGAATCTAAGCGCTATAAAATTGAGCAATTAGAACAGCTAGCTTATGACTGTCAACAACAAATGGAAGCTCAAGATCAAAATATGAATCCCACCATTCGCCATAAGCTATCGGAAGGTCTACGTATGGCAAAGGATGCATTGCGACAATTACAGCAGTAACTTAACACCAACTACGTGATAAAACATTGTGATTATTTAAACGCCCTGTTTTGAATAGTGTACTATCAGCACAAAGCACGATTTCTTTATTGGCAGCTTCAGAAAATGACACCCCATTTTTAAATCCGATACTGCGGACACTGCTTGGATGACAATTTAAGATTTCAGCAATCTCCGTTAAACCATTTCCCTGAGACTTTTGATCTTCCAAAAAATCTTTAACTGAACAGTTGAATTTATCCTTAATTGTAACGGTAATCGGTATGCGCTTCATGATTAAATATCTTGCTTCTTTTACTTTAAAGCAGATTATTATAACGACCAATGCCTGAAAAATCAAAATCTCGGTTAAGTATAAGCATCTACCCCCTAAAAGACTAATGCTCGATAAGATCATAACCATGTCGGATTCTGGTTCGCGTAATTTGATCAATGAGTTTTTGAGCGTGATTGTGATCTTCGACACAATAGGTTTTAGTATGACTATGTTTGGTATGACGACTACCGTAATGACACACCACAACCAAGTCACCCAATAAGTCGATATTTAACTCAACCACATAGTATTTATCATTTGTTTCAAATTTTAGCATAATGACCCATCATTTTTGTCATTTCTTCCAGTGAGCGATTTATAGACCACATAGGATATTTTAAGGGCAATAATCATTTAAATTAAATCAATAACAGCGCAAAACCCTTATAAAATCTCACTTTATTGCCAATTTAACGAACTTACACTATAACTAAAGATGAAATTAACCCCATTCAAGGAAACCCTATGGCTGATAAACCTCTATCTAAAAATGATCTGGCTGCTTGTTTAGTGGAAAACTGTAATGCGTATGATACCAAAACAGAAGCACTTAAAGCGGTTGATGCTGTACTAAATTGTATTCAACGTAACCTAGCTGAAGGAAAAGAAATCTCAGTCGTAGGCTGGGGTAAGTTCTCCATTTCTGAAAGAAAGGCTCGTGAAGGTCGTAACCCTAGTACGGGAGAAACCATTCAAATAGCAGCATCTAAAGTCGTAAGCTTTAAAGCTGGATCTGAACTTAAAAAACTGGTCAATTCTTAAAAGAATCACTCTACATTAAATCAAGAACAGGCTGACAATATGGCAAATGAGCATGATTTAATTACCAAAGACTTATTTACTAATCGTCAGTTTTCTATCGCTTTTCTAAAAACGTATTTCCCAAAGGATTTGGTTAACCTGGTTGACTGGGATACCGTTGAGCTAGATTCTGCCAACGTGGAGCATGTGCGCCAGCAAAATAAAGACAATACTAAGCAGAAGGAAATGTCTGATTTAACCTTTTTGTTTAAGTTTAAAGACGGGCAGAATGGTGCAGCATTTTTTCATGTCGAATCACAAACAGATAATGACATCACCCTACTCTTACGAGTTCGTCACTACCAAACCGCTTATTTATTGGATTACTTAAAGCGCAATAAAGGCGTTAAGAAATTACCGTTAATCGTGAGTATTATCTATTATGCAGATAAAACACCTTTTAACCAGAGTCTGAATATTTATGATTATTTTCATAATCCCAGACTGGCAGAGCAACATGCTTTTAAAACACATTTAATAGATTTAAGTAAACTCAGTGATGATGAGATCATGCAGCATGATTATATTGCTGGTTATGAGCTTATCCTAAAGCATGTCCGTAAAGGCGATATTGATAGTCACATTGAAGTGGCTGCCAAACACCTTATTCAATATGACCAATATACCAGACAAGTCTTAATTAAATACATGGCTAATTTCTCAGATATGCAAAGGGATTCATTTTATGATAAAATAATCTCCAGTAAACCCAGACTTAAAGGGGACGTAATGACAGTCGCAGAACAATGGAAACAGGAAGGTGTACAGCAAGGCATCAGCCAAGAAAAATTCACGATCGCTAAAATTATGCTAAAGGCTGGTGAGCCTGATGATAAAATCATTGCATTCACTAGTATTGATCAAAAAACCTTAAACGAACTCAAACAGCAATAATTTATAATTCTTATTTTTGGTATCGCTTGGTAATATCATTTAATTAACCGACATACCGCTCAACGCCCCACCACGCAAACAAAGGCCATATGTTTTACGCACACACTCGGCAATATTATTATTGAGTGGTAAGCGAGACTTTTGCATTTTCTCTAAATAATTTTTGGATAGACTTAGCGCAGATTTTCCTGCGGCAACTTTTGGGTCGAGCGGTATCCCACCACCGCTTGTCATAAAATATTCACCCATATCCAATAGTGAACAGATAAAAAATAAGCCTTCTTTACGTGATTGGTTAAGCGCCCTATCCATTAACAATATTTCTTTTTGAGAAATTACATCAAATACCCTAATACCGCCATGAGGTAAATTCTCCTCTAAGCGCAATATTGAAAACTTAGCATTCTCTAACGCAGCAACAACTGATTCATTTTGTTGCGTAACTGATTCAGAATTATCTTCTATCCATTGCTTGATCGCCCTCTTACCATTCAGTTTTCGATATAAGGCAATATACTCATAAAATAAATTGGTTTCAGCTTCATTGCGAATAACGACTTTATCATAATATTTATCAAAATTACCCAGCTCTTTTGCAGCGGTAATATCATAATCCCTTAATAACGCAAACGCCTGATTATGGAAGTCAGAAATGACTTGTCTCTTTGCTATATATTGATTTAACAGCACTTCTAAATCCATATTACTTGGAATTGAGTTTTTGGATTTTAAGTTAATCAGGTGGTCGATATAGTCTTGGTCAAAATTATTTAAGTCCTTTTGATCTAAGTAGCCAATATCAGCATTAAATGGATCTGGTCTACTCATGATAAAATCAGGTGTAACGACTTGGTTATGCCCTGCAAGCATCATATCCAGAGCGGATGCCATTTGCATTAGCTCATTATTTTTTCTGCTTTTTCTTTTTTTAGCCACGGTCATCCTCTTCGTTGAATGATTCTAATACCTGGTGATGTCGATAGGCGTGATATTTGAGCAGCTTAACATCATGCTCATAGTCTTCCTGGGGACACAAAGCAAAACCATGTTTAATATGCAATTTACTCGGTCTTAGCTTATCGCAAATATCAGGTTTGCTTTCACACATATCTAAAGCGATAAGAATGGCATTCCTGAGCAATTCTAATGGTGATTTATCATCTGATTGCTCTTTTTGCTTATGGTAACAACCATGAACCAATATAATTAAATCTGTTCTGACATATTTGTTAAGAAGCTGTAAGGAATGGCTTGGTGAACGAATTTCGGCAAACCCAGCCTTATCTTCAGATGGGGTATTAGCATCAGGATCTTTTCTATTTTCTTGTTTATACGCGCAATAGCGATTTAATCCTTCAGTCATGTAAATTTACCATAAAATATAATAAACCAATCATAACAAAAACAATCTTATCCTGATAATAAGTTCAGGCAACTTAAAAATCAATCGCCCTGTTTCACCCAGCAAATAAATTAGTAATAACTACGATATTGATGTAAAACAACCTCTTGGTTTATCTTATTATGTTAATGTGTCCTATATCTTGAATACCAACAAGGTGGTTAGGAAATGATAAATAAAGATAATTATACCACCTCATCCCTAAGCTTGAAATTTGATGATAAATTACTAGAGGCCAGATTCCTAAAAAGTAAAATGCACCATGATAAAATGGTTATGCTCTTGGTATTACCAATCGGCATCTTAGTCTTGTCTATTGCATTACTGTTTGACCGATACTTTACAGATAGCAATCAAAATCAAATGATACTTATGATCTTACGATACATCGTGATTGCTGTCGGTATTGTATATTATTTTCTATTTAAACGGACAAAACGCATCAAGGTCTTTACTAAATATATGTACAGCCTGTATGCCATATTTTGCCTATCGTTTATCATTTCTCAGATTCTTTATAAACCCTATTTTGATGGGTATATCATGTTTAATTTATTATTCATCATGGTTTATGCTAACTTTTCCTTAATTGGGGTTCGATTACAGTTGTTACTGTACGGCTTATTTTTCTCGTTATCCTATTTATTCATTTATTACTTTTCTATTTTTGACACCGCACAGCTCATTGTTATTGCACTCGCTTATACGGTAACGATAGTTATTTCTATCGCATTAGCATATCGCACACAAATATCCGTTAGAACCGAATTTGCACTAAGACGCTCTCTTAAGGCGAAAGCCTCACAGTTATACTTATTATCTCAAAAGGACTCATTAACAAATATTCATAACCGAAGAGCCTTAGAAGGTAATTTTGCCAAATACCATAAGCTGATCACTAAGCCATCAGAGACAGGGGAAGGTATTTTCTTAATCATGATGGATTTAGATGAATTTAAACAAATTAACGATAATGACGGACATAAAGTGGGTGATGAGGTCATTATAAGTATTTGCAGTCTGGTAAAATCAATACTAAGGCTTGACGATGGTTTTTATCGCTTAGGTGGAGATGAATTCTTAATTGTATTGGTTAATTTAGATGAAACTACTTGTAAAAGTGTTTGTCAGAAAATCTTAAACTCCATTGCCAGTGAAAAAATATTATATCAAGAAAAACAATATCAAATAACAGCTAGTTTAGGCATTACCAGGCTACATAAAAATGATGGTTTGGGTAACGGATTATTTCGAGCTGATAAAGCCTTATACACCTCAAAAGAAAAAGGCAGGAATTGTTATACCATTTCCAGTTAAAGTTATTTTACTTGATCATTAGATTCTTTGTGATTAATACGGCTAATTTGGTATTGATCAGAAGGCAGGGAATTTTCCTTGAGGATTGAATAAGGTATGACCTCATATGGAATATCAATATGACTGGTTATAAACTTAGCAAATAACTGTAATTCCATTTTGTTATATATTTTCAACTTTTTGCCTAAATCTGCAATTATTTTCTCAATGGTTCTTGGTGATAAATCAAATGAGTTTGCGATCTCTTTAGATGTACCAATGACTGAAATAATTTGTAAATAAGAAAGCTCTGAACCTGTTAAGTTAACCCAAGGAATCGAGCTTCCAATATCTTGGGAATCATTATTATTAATTATTTTACTACTACTAGTTACTTGTATCGTCTCTAGCATTAACACATATGTAAGATCAATACAGCGTATCAAGCGGTGTATTAACCCACTTCGCTCCTTACTGGAAAGTGAAGAAAAATGCGCGCTGTTAATATCAAATAAGAAATAGTCGTTATGTTTTGGGTATTTTCTTTGGGAAAACAAAATAGAAAGATCACTATCATTTGGTATGCTTTTATAACAAACATTAGATTTTATCTTTTTCACACATTCAACATCAAAAACAATCTTATCTTTAGTTATTGCCTCTGGATCGTAAAAAGAACAATACTCGCCAGTATGATCTGAAGTGACCTTGAATCTTCTAAAATCAGAAATTTTTTCGACTGAAAGCGCTTGGGAAATATTAGATATAATCATATTATCTTGTAATATCCTCAACAAGAAAATATTACCCAATTCCTAATACATCTTTTAACGGTAGTTCAATAACACCTCTAATTCTATGGTAATAAATACGCTATTTCGGAAGGTTTCATCGCTAAATATGCGTTATCTGGATTAACAGGTTAGATAAAGGCCAATACCCTGATCTGTCTAGTTATTTAAAAAATAACTCCATAACCTACTTACTCTGAATCATCATCCATATTATGGTATTTTTTAGCCAACCCAGATGTTCTTTCTCTGTGTTCTTGTCTTTCTTTGGCTTCCACGCTAAGTGTTGCTGTTGGACGTGCTAATAATCTTTGAATGCCGATTGGTTCACCTGTTGATTCGCAATAGCCGTATTCGCCGCAATTAATTAAGGTAATAGTTTTATTTATTTTACTTAGAAGTTTTCTCTCTCTATCCATTCTCTTTAATTCAAGTTGTTGCAACTCAATTTTTGTGGCTACATCAGTTTCATCAGAGTTGCTTTCAGTTACTAACAGGCTGCCTTTTGAATCGCTAATTGAAACAAGTATATTATTTTTTTGTTCTTCTAATAAATTTTTAAAATAAGCCAACTGAGCGTCATTCATGTAGTCATCTTCCGACATGGATAACAGCGTATCTTTTGTTATTATGTTCATATTGTTCTCTTTATAAGCTTATTAAAGCTACATGCTTTATTTCTTAGGTGTAACTTATATTTTATTTAAGTCAAATACAATTTGTTCCTCATCGGACAGAGCAAAAAGAACCGTAATATCAATTAAGCTATATCTTAACAATCCATAATTGTTATCAGACATAATCTCTGATCAACCCTTGCGAGAATCGTGCCAGCTAATCTGACTATTTGCGCTGAATATAGCTACCCTCTTATTAAAAACATAAACCTATAAATTAACAAAAATAACGATCATTTATTTTGTTATATATAAACAAATATATATTGATTACATTTATCTCGTTTTGTTAATATAAATTACGTTTTATAGGTTATTTATGTTTATGGCTAATTTTGCATATATTAGAGTGAGCAAATCAACTCAAGATACCGACAATCAAAAACTTAAAATCTTAGAATATTGTCAAAAACAAAATGTTCATATTGATGAGTTTTTTACAGTGGAGATCAGCTCAAAGAAATCTGACTTTGATCGAAAAATTACCGCCCTACTCTCTCAACTTAAAAAAGGGGATACAATCTATATTACAGAGCTGAGTCGATTGGCTCGCAATATGCTTGAAATTTTAAACCTACTTTCAAAGCTTCAAAAGGAATACCAGGTTAATGTTGTTTTTGTATTGCAACCTGAATTATCGACCAGTGGGCCACACGTTGAATTACTGCAAGCCATTTATGGGTACTTCAGTCAAACTGAACGCGAGCTAATATCTGAGCGCACAAAAATGGCACTGGCTGCACGAAAAGCTGAAGGAGTAAAACTCGGCAGACCGAAAGGATCTGGTAATAAAAATATAAGCCTATTAAATGGCTATAAATCTGACATTGAAAACCTTTTAGCTAAAGGTATTTCGATTAGATCAATATGCCTGTCTCTTATACACATCTCCGAGCCCACGAGACAGGCAGAA
>OLID01000168.1_pt1 | contig 37100 bp, 34 predicted proteins | sample 1609361 | NCBI WGS metagenome assembly OLID01 (sample SAMN05416778, study PRJEB24817) | seawater metagenome | isolation source: Sea water | place: Canada:Atlantic | collected 2013-07
TCTGCCTGTCTCGTGGGCTCGGAGATGTGTATAAGAGACAGGTATAATTGCACCAAGTATGATCAGTGGAAATGGAATATTGAAAAAAAAGATACAAATAAATGCCACCAAAGCAACAAAATAGTGGAACGGACTTAATAATGATTTCTTTCCAATTTTGATAAGTGCAAGTATTACAATTGCTATCACTGCGGGTTTAAGTCCGTTGAACATTGCATAAATCCAAGGAATATTTCCGTATGAAACATAAATCATACTCAGTCCGAGAAGTATGAACATTGAAGGTAGTACAAACAAAATTCCTGCTACCAGTCCACCCCGAACACCGTGAAGTAGCCAACCGATATAGGCTGCCAATTGTTGTGCTTCTGGTCCAGGTAGAATCATACAATAATTCAAAGCGTGCAGAAATTTACTATCACTTACCCATTTCTTTTTCTCAACGAGGTATTCGTGCATAATGGCAACTTGCCCAGCAGGGCCACCAAAACTAATGAAGCCAAGTTTAGTCCAAAACTTTAATGCTTCTTTGAATGTTGGTTTCTCTTTCATTTCGTCAATTTCAATGCATTATCTAAACGTTGTGCGGCATTGTCCCAATTGATAATATTAAAAAGATTGTCCACAAAGTCTGCCCTTTTGTTTTTGTATTTTAGGTAATAGGAATGTTCCCAAACATCAATGACAAGCAAAGGAATAACTCCCCATTGGGTCAATTTTTCGTGATTCTCACATTGTAAGATTGTCAGTTTGTCGGTATATGGTTGATAACCCAAAATTCCCCAACCGTTGCCGTCAACGTCTTTGGAAGTTTTGGCAAGATACATTTTCAGTTTGTCGTAACTACCGAAATCCTTTTCAATGCGTTTGAGCAAGTCGCCTTTAGGGTCACTCTTTTTGTTAGTCAAGTTAGTCCAAAATATGGAGTGAAGAATGTGTGACGAAAGGTGATAAGCCAATTTCTTTGTCCAAAAGTCAACGGTTTCAAGGTTGTTGTCGTCAAATGCTTTTTTAATCATTTGTTGGTCTTTGTTTGCACCTTTTACGGCTCCACCGTGATGAAAGGTATAATGCAAGTGCAAAGTTTCTTCGTCCATATATGGCTCCAAGTGATTATTTGCATAAACCAACGGTTGATGAATGAAATTGCCGTCCTTATCAACCAACTTGTCAATATTGTTTTCAGTCAAATTTTGTGCAAATGCTGAAGCGGTTGGAACAAGTGTCGCTCCGCCAAGTATCAGTCCTGTTTTTAGAAAATCTTTTCTGTCCATTTATTAAATGTTTAATGTTAGCACTGTCGTCTTTTAGGGTTGCACATAACTTGTTTATATGCACCACTAATATACATTTTTGTGGTTATTATACAACTAGTTCGGGCGTATAATAACCACATATTTTCATTTTTCGTGATTTTTGTGAAGGTTTATTTTTTCTAGCGGACTTGTTACTTTTCTGCATTCTTCACTACTTACATGAGTATAGATTTGAGTTGTTTTAGGACTGTTATGGCCTAACAATTCTTGAATGTACCTCAAATTAACGCCACTCTCTAATAAATGTGTTGCATAGGAATGTCGCAAAGTATGTAAGGATGCTTTTTTGTGAATATTGGCTTTCTTTTTAGCTTTTCTAAAAACGTTTTGAAGACTAGTCGCTGAATATTGTAGCGAACCTTCGCCGTTAAATAAATATATTTTTGGTTTATATTGTTTGTAATATTCACGCAGAATTTCTAATGCTGAAGGAGCTAGTGGAACAATTCTGTCTTTCTTGCCCTTCGCACCTTGTAAATGTATCGTCATCCTGTTTGAATCAATACAATTAATTTTTAAATTAATTAACTCTCCACAGCGCAATCCACATGAATAAATGAGGGCTAGCATGGTCTTATGTTTTATGTTATTAACAGAGTTCAATAGACTTTCAATTTCATTTAAACTAAAAACAATGGGTAATTTAAATTCCTTACGTGGTCTTTCTAATTCGTCTGTATTTAAATAAACTGAACGTCTTTTCGAAAAATACAACTTTATAGCATTGATGACTTGATTTTGATAAGAAGATGAGAAATTGTATTTGATAATGTACTCCGAATTAAACACTTCAATGTCATTTTGAGAAACTTGTACTAAAGGTTTATTGTTCAGATACCTAATAAAAATGCTCAATGCTTCAGTATATGTCTGGATGGTATTTTCACTGTACCTCAATTGTTCCATGTGGCTCTTAAAATCAATAATACTTTCTTTGGAAAGATCAGTCAATGCTGGTAAAACTGGCTTCGGAGTACTTTTTTTTGGTGTTTTTACTTGATTAGAATTTTGAAACAATTGTCGGTAGTCTATAAATGCGATGCCTTTATAATGAGCCAATAATTGATTAATTATTCCATTTTGATAGGCGAGCTGCCAAGCACTTTCTTTTTCGTTCCAAATAATTCCTTTGAATGATTTTGTAACTTCAATTAGCTCTGGGTTATACCCAAATTTTAAAAATAGAAATGACATCCCTAGTCCATTATTTTTTTCCAGTGTAATTCGTGGTAACATGTTGGTTAATTTAATATTTCGACAATAGTATACATACCTTATTGTTATTTAATTATTTAACCGTACATTTATACGTATATTATACGTTTAATACTACACTTATGGGCGCATGTTTGAATTGTAAAAAGGAGTTAATTGGCAGAGCAGACAAAGTATTTTGCGATGCATATTGCAAATCCTCTTTCCACTACAAAAAAAAGCAAGGGGAGAAGAAATCCATATTTGAATCGATAGACAAACAATTAAAAACCAATCGGAGATTATTAAAGTTATTCAACAAAGCAGGGAAGGCAGTAGTTCGAAAAGAAGAACTTTTAGCAGAAGGCTTTAACCCGAAATATTTCACCCATTACTGGAAAAACACTAAAGGAGAAGTATATCTATTCTGTTACGAATTCGGATTCCTCGAAAAACAAGAAAACAACAAGGCCAAATACGTTCTCGTCAAATGGCAAGATTACATGAAATGACTCCCACCGCAACTGAGCCCGTCGAAGGGAGATTTCGCCTAGCATTAGAAAAAAACAGAGTGAATTGAAAGGTGCTAATAGTGGAGTAAGCTCCGAAGCAAGAGGAGATCAATGACACGATCAGCTTTCAAAAAGTTCGCTGCATTTCGCAATGCAAGCGCAAGGGCTCTTTTTTGCTCCTGGCGCTATCGCTTAGTCTTCGAACGCAGTGTGTTCTCTTTTTTTTCAGCTCCTGACCGCGAAGCAGAACCGCAGGTAAAAAAAGTAAGAGACTTTAAGTAGTAAAATAATTCTGCATGCTTCTATCGGATGGAAAGTATGTGTTCCTCAGCTACCGCGCGATTCTATCGCGAGATATTACTCTTCCAAAGGACACTGAGGTCACTGAGGTCACTGAGGTCACTGAGCGGAGTCGAAGTGGTCGAAGTGAGCTTGTCGAAGTGCGCACGTCTCCCATACTACTCCCATATAGATCCCATACAACCAGCCTATAGTCCCACTTTTCTTAAAATCTGTTAAAATATATGCACGCATAACACTTTGGCACGATGTTGGTTTTCGACCTTTTAATTCAAATTTCTATTAATTAAAAAAAAACACAATGGAAAACACGAATGAATCCGAGTATGAGTACTCGAGCTGTCCGGGCAGCAATTATTTACTAACCCGGTCGTAGTTACCCGCATTAGTCCGATCAATTAATGCCTGTGACGCGGCCACAAAACTAAAAGTCATGGCAAAAAATATCGGCCTAATAAAGATTTCTGGGAAGGTAGGAGACCTCCAGTTCTTTAACAAAGATGGAAACGCATACGTAGGATTAAAGTCAGGCGTTTCTAAAGACAGAATCAAAAAAGACCCAGCGTTCAAACGCACCCGGGAAAACATGGCAGAATTCGGAGGTGCAGCAAGCGTATCCAAAAATATACGCGAGTACCTAATCCCCTTACGAAGCCTTTTTGAGAAAAACCTTCATGTACGCCTAACCAGTATCATCCGTTTGATGATCAACACAGGAACAGGCGTAAGAGGTAAAAGAGCAGTCGAATTCTCGCTCAATCAAGAAGAGTTAAATGGGTACGAGTTAAACGTAAAGTCTAAAGTAAGTGAAATCCTATATGCAAGTATGGGAGTAGCAACTAACCCTGAGCGCAACCAAGCCGTAGTGTCAATTGCAGAGTTCCTTCCAACAGATTACCTGTTAATCCCAGAAGGAGCAACGCACTACAAAATACATACGGCAGCATTAAGCGTATCCAACTTTGAACCGCAAGGAGTCAAAGCCAAATACAAACCGCTCAATGCTGGTCAACATGGTTTGTTTGCAGTTTCAAGTACAACGGAGTTATCCTTAAATAGTGCGCAAGTAGGAGGTATCACTTTAACAACTGATCTTCCAGGTGCTCCAACCCTAGATGCAGACGTTTCATTGTTTACTTTTGTGGGAATAGAATTCCTTCAAGAAATCAACGGAATATTTTACCAATTTGCATCAAACAATGCAGTTAGAATAGAAAAAGTATTCTAAACTAGCTAACGGCAACCAAAGTGAAAGGCGTAAACTTAATTGTTTACGCTTTTTTTATGGTACCTATCAATCAATTCAGTGAAACAACCCTACCAATTTCCTAGTCGAAACCTCCCAACTAAAATTCTGTTGAACATAATCCTTTGCGTTTTGACCTATTTCTGTTCTCAATTCTTCATTTTCGAGCAGCTCTTGAATCGTTTGGATGAATTCATCCCTTGTATCCGCAACAAAAATATGGGTTCCGTGAATTCCCTTAATTGCATCATTGGCTAGGGAAGTGGTGATGCACGGAAGTCCCATTGCCATTGCTTCCAGTAATTTATTCTGCATACCCGTTCCAATGAACATTGGTGCAACAAACAGTTTTCCTCGGGCATAGGAGCTACGAATGTCATCTACCCATCCGGTAAGTTCTACTGTTGAATTGGCCAATTCTTTTACCGCGGGAGCTGGGGATGATCCTGAAATGAGCAGTTTGCATCCAGGAAAAGAAGGAAGAAGTTGTTCTACCAAATACTTTGAGGCCTCAATGTTTGGTGGATAACTCAAATTTCCTGTGAATACAAGTTCAACGTCTTTTTGTTGAGAAGGGTAATTGAAAAAGGATTCGTCAATTCCATTTGGAATACACGCAATGTGCCTCGCATCTGGATGTTGAATCAATTTTTTGTCTTGCTCGCTTATGATGGTCGCATGCTCAAAATAATCAAAGATCTCCCTTTCGTATTTCACAAGTCGTCTGGCTTCGGATTTAAATAACCATTTCTTGTATAAAGGTTGTAATTCAATGCGCCGTTTTATCCCCATACTCAACGCATCCATGTAGTCAATTACTTTCGGGACATGGTGAATGTTTTTTGTGTATTCAGCAGTTCTAATTAATTGATTGTAAACTATTTTAAAGTCATTCTCTTTAATCAATTGTTTAATAATTCTATTCGCTCTGTTGCTGTAAAAATATCCGACTTGAAAGGGCAAGTTCGAAAAGATGCAGAGCGCCATTTGGCTAATTTTCGAAAGTTGTGTCAAGGGAATAATTCGCAGCTGCTCACAAAATTCTTCTACGTGTTTTAGGGCAGTACCATCCACTTTGACATCCGTTAAAGCTACAAGAGTAACGCAGTGTGTTTTGCTTAATTCCCTCAATTGATAATACGCACGTAATTTATCTCCTTTATCCAATGGATAAGGAAAGCGCGATACAATCATCAGCAATTGTTCTTTATGTGGATTGGAGGAATTCATCTAAGTGCTTCGCAACAGTCTCAGGTGAGTGATATGTTGAGATATAATTTTTTGCATTTGTTCCAAGTTCTTTGCGCAGAGCATGGTCTTCGGAAAGGCTTACACACGCTTCAATGAATTCGTTATCGGTTTCAGCGATAAAAATACATTTCTTTCCTTCGTGTTTGATGCCTTGCGCTCCTTTTTTTGAGGTGATTACCGGGATTCCAATTCCCATCATTTCAAGAATTTTTATTCGAATACCTGATCCTGAAGAGATTGGAGAGACTAAAACACCAGAGTTTATCACAAATTCATCCAATTCGTTAACAAATCCTTTCGTGTGAATTGAAGTAGTATTGATCTGCAGTTTATCAGTTCCCTTTCCAATAAGCGAAAGGTCAATTGTTGGAAGTTGTGCTTTAATCGAAGGGAATAATCGCACTAAGCGCTCCACCGCTTGCCGATTCGGTTCCCAATCCAAACCGCCCAAATGAAATAGGTTCGAGCTGCTGTAATCGTTCTTTACTGTTTCGTTCGTGGTTACGCTAAAAGGTATAGTTTTTACGGGAATTGTTGTTGCATTCTTCAAAAACAGTTCATCGGCTTCTGAAATGGTCATAATTCCATCCAATTGCTGAATAGTTGTAAGTTCGTACTGTTTTAAATCCTTGGTTAACTTTTTTAAATATGCTTTTTTTAACCAATTGGAACAGTTAGTTGTTAAGTCCTCCCAGATATGGAATTCAACGTTATGCGCACGCAGGTATATTTTTCCATTAAAGTGTTTTCTAATCGAATCAATATACGGTGTTGAGAAGAGACTTTCGAGAATAACGGCGTCAAATTCTAAAGAATTTAAATTTGCACAGATTTTCGCGTTCATTTCTTCGCTGTAAAAGCGATCAACGTTGTACGATTTATGCGAGAACAGGCTTTTTATTGCCTTTATTGAATTGATGTCTGTGTTGATGAAAATGGATTCAACACCTGTCTTATCAGCAATATCTGAAGGGTAGTTTTGTCTGTTAAACGCATGCTTATTCGTTCCGATGGCGAGGTGTTTTACTTCGTGGTTTTGGCTTAGCAGTATATCAAGGAAATTTGCCATTGCCACGCAACCACCATCCAGTTTGGGGTAAATGGGTTTATGTGAGATGTAAAGTATTCTCACGATTTACGTTTAAAAAGTCCTTTAATCAATGGAAAGCTAAATACCGGTCTGTCGGCCGCTGCTGCACGCATTAGCCAGATTGCAATTGGTGTGAGCGTCATAGAAGGAAACCACATTCCCATGAAAGGACTTAACGTTTCATTTCGAGCGAGATTATCCCCAACAGAAATTAGAACGAAGTATATCATAAAGAGCAAAGCTGCAATTACAACAGGCGCGCCGAAACCACCTTTTCGAACAATCGCGCCCAATGGCGCACCAACGAAGAACAGAATTATAATGGCAAATGTCAAGGCAAATTTCCGATGAAATTCCAACAAGTACTTATCAATATTTCTATGCAGAACATTGAGGAATTCGATTTGGGAATCAATGTTTTTGGTTTTATTTCTTAGCCTGGTTTGAGCTGAAGAAATGGCAGCAATCTTTTGTTCAGTCGACAATTTGGAGAAAAGAATGGTTGTGTCAGGAGCGTGTACCGAATGCGCTTCATCTTTGTCTTTACTAGATAGCGCAAAGTTTTTAGCCATGAAATACGGATGATCATTTTTTATGCTGAGCAGAAAGTTGTTTACAATAGCTGCGCTGTTGTCGCGAATAGAATCTAAAGCATGGTTGATTTGAAAGACATTCAACATTTCATATTTGTCTTTGAATAAATCTTCTTGACTACGACTCAAGTCAAAACCAGAAAGGTCAATTTTATAAGTTGCCTGAGCGAATGTTGATCTTCTGGAAGGGCGATTGCTGTTGGGACTATGAGCAACACCGTCATTACTGTATGTCGGGGCAGTTGTCGCAAGTTCTTCCATTATTGAACCGTCTTTTAATTCAAAGAACAGGTCCTTTCCGTTTTCAGATTTATAGATTTTGCCATATTTAGCACGAATCGTTTTGACTTCTCTTGGATCCGTATGATCATGGATTAAAACGCCTTCAAACTCATTCCCAGTTCCGCTGTCTACTTTAATAGCATAACCTTCTAGTTCACGACTATACGCTCCAGGAGTGATAATTGTGGCAACTTTTGTGTTTTGAATATCGTAAATTAAGGAATGCCATTTTAAATTAGCGACCGGTATGACGTAATTCGCGAACAAGAATGTGCATAAGGCGATGACAAGTACAATTGATGTCAACGGTCGAATAATTCTATAAAGTGAAAGTCCGCTAGATTTTAAAGCGGTCAATTCATTGTTTTCGGCCAAATTGCCTAAGGTCATTATCGAAGAAAGCAAAATTGCCAATGGTAGAGCAAGAGGAATCAAACTGGCAGAAACATAAAAAAGCAACTCTGTCACTACAAATATAGACAAGCCCTTTCCCATTAAATCATCAATGTATTTCCAAAAGAACTGCATGACCAGAATAAACATGGAAATAGCAAACGTAACGATGAACGGTCCGATAAACGATTTGATGCTAAAAAAAAAGAGTCGTTTCAATGGAATGTATATTAATAAAATTCTTCCAAAAGTGTAAACGTAAAAGAGTGGGAAATGGTATAATTATGCTCCTAAAGTTCGTTTTAATTCACCAATTTGATTTTCCCAAAAGCGTTTAGACTCTTCAATTTCGTCTGACTCAGCGAAGTCTGTAACAGTAAGAACAACCATTTTTGTCATTGGATCGATTTCGTAGCGCAATTCAAAATAGGTATCTAGACCGTCTTCTTCATCTTCAACCCATTGAAATTTTATTTTCGAATTTGCTTTTTTGCTAACTAATCGAGCTTCCTCTTCGCTGCCATCCCATATAAATGTATAGACTTCATCTTTGATGTTGACGTCCTCAGCAAACCATTCGCTTAAACCGCTTGGTGTAGAAATCATATTGTCCAATACTTTTGGAGATGTTTTTAATAAAAACTCGAGTTCAAATCGTTCTTTTTCGGTCATAGTTCAGTTAAAATTGTAATCCCATTTTTAATTGGTGGCGCAAATATACGGATTCTTTTTGTGAACAATAAATATAATGTATACATGAAAACGAAGAAATGTGGTAGAATTAGTAAATATTCAGTTTAACCAATTGCTTGATGCACTTAGAATTAGTAATTTTGAACCACCTAATTTACAGTTATGTTTAAAATCTACTTTACGCTTACGATTTCACTAATTTCTGTCTTCGCGTTGAGCCAACACGAGCAAAAGAGCATTCATGAAATACAATTGAATGAATACAACGCTTCAGGTCAAACTGAAGCTGCGTTCTACGAAAGTGAACCAACAGAGAAAATTGCATTTCCCAAATCATCATGTGATCTTGAGAAAATAGTTTACGGTTGGCATCCGTATTGGGGAGGTACTGCTTATCAAAATTACCAATGGGACTTATTGTCGCATATGTCTTTTTTTAGCTACGAAGTAAATGCAACTGACGGTCAGCCAAATTCAACGCACGGTTGGGCAACAAGCGCGGCTGTGAATGATGCATTGGCAAGTGGAAATACCAAAGTAACTTTATGTGTAACGCTTTTTTCAGGACATGCTACATTTTTCGCAAGTCCAACAGCACAGCAAACGCTAATTACGAATCTAATAAACTTGGTTAGTTCGCGTGGTGCACACGGAGTAAATATTGATTTTGAAGGCATACCAAGCTCACAAACTACCAATTTTGCCAACTTCATGGTGAATTTGTGTAATCAAATGCACAGCGCTATCCCAAATTCAGAAGTCAGTACTGTTTTGTACGCTGTTGACTGGAATAACGTATTTGACTTTAGCATAATGGAACCTGCAGTCGATCATTACATCATCATGGGTTATGGATATTATTACTCGGGAAGTTCAAATGCCGGTCCAACAGATCCTTTGTATCATTTTGGAAGTAATTACAATTACACCTTGTCTCGTTCAATCACGTATTATTTAGACAAAGGTTGTCCCAAAAACAAATTGGTACTTGGATTGCCGAATTATGGATATGAGTGGCCAACTTCAAGTCTTGGTATACCAGCGCCAACAACGGGAGGTGGAACGGCGCGCACGTATGCGTATGTAAAAAACAATACTTCTGGAAATTATGCTGTTTCAAACCATGTGTGGGAACCAGATAGTTATACCAATGTTTTTTCGTTTAATGACGGTGGAAATCGTCAATGTCAAATATCGATGGATTCGAGTTGGCAAAAACGATTGGAACACGTGAGACGAACAGATATAGCGGGAATTGGAATATGGGCGCTGGGCTACGATAATGGTTACACGCAACTGTGGCAAGCAATGTCGGACTATTTAACAAATTGCTACGAAATTCCGTGTAGCGATCAAATTCATGATTTTGGCGGGCCAACAAGAAATTACTACAACAATGAAGATTATACGTGGACAATCGATCCACCAGGCGCAACTTCGATAGATGTTGACTTTACTCTTTTTGATGTTGAATCGAATTTCGACTATTTGTATATTTATGATGGTTTAGACGATGGAGCGCCACAAATTCCAGGAAGTCCCTTCACAGGTTTAAATAGTCCAGGCAGTTTTACAACATCAACCGGTGCGGTAACATTTCGGTTTACCTCAGATGGTGCCACCGTGGCTCCAGGATTTTTAGCAACGTACTCGTGCAATTCGATTCCTGTTCCAACTGCTGACTTTTCAGCGCAAAATACTACAATTTGTCTGGGTGATTCGATACAATTGAATTCGAATTCATTATTTGCAGATAGTTATGCATGGTCAACATCAGGAGGTGGATTGTCGAATTCGAGTGCCGAAAATCCGTTTTTGTTTGCGAATTCAACTGGGAATTATGCAGTTTCATTAGTCGTTACAAACAGCAGTGGTACTGATTCTACGGGACAAATAATTCAAGTAATTGTAGAATCGACTCCTGTGGCAATTCAAAATGTTAGTTCTTCAAACTTATTGCTCCCAAATGCAATTGCAACGTTTTCAAATAGCAGTGTTAACGCGACTGGTTATTTTTGGAATTTTGGCGATGGAACAACATCAACAGATAGTCAACCGTGGCACGAGTACACATCAAATGGTGTCTTCAATGGATATTTAGTGGCTATGAATTCTGGTTGTTTAAACGACACATCCTTTTTTACCATTAACGTTGGAACGCAAGGATTAAGTGAAAATGATTTAAATGATGTTTCTATTTATCCAAATCCGTTTACTTCGTCTTTTCAAATTAATAGTCTTTCAACTATTGAACAAATCGAAGTGCGAGATGTAAATGGAAGAAGCGTTGCATTTAAATCGAATGAAATTGAAAATGGAGTAGTTGTTCACCTTGAAAATGCAGCAGATGGGCTGTATACGTTGATTGTTTATAATCCAACGAATACCTCGTTTCACAAGCTTTTAAAACGATAGAATTAATACTGTTTTGTAAATTTCTTTGTGATTCTTCCGTAGTTGGTACTAAGGGTTAAGTAATAAATACCGGAAGATAAATTCGTTGTATTTATTTGGTATTTATCCGAGTTGAATTCAGAATGTACCTGAACGGTCTGACCATTTATTTGTTGAATTTCAATCGATTCGATCACAACACCTTTTCCGGTTTCAATAAAGAATTGATTCGTTGTAGGATTCGGATAGATGTTGGTCGTTTGCGCTAGATAAGAATCGATTTCTAGGATGTCAGGATGTAGGATTTGAATGTTGTCAACATAAATGTTATTCGATCCCCAACCGTCAAACGTAAATTTAACCATTAGATTATCGGTCAAATAAGCCGCTGGAACGTTCGTAATTAGTTCGTTCTTCCATTGATCATTTTGATTTGGCACAAATGGAATTGCTAATTCAGTGTCGTACGTTACTAATGAACCAGCTCCCAACAAGGTTTTACGATTGAGCCAACTTTGGCCGCAGTCATTGGATACAGCTATTTTTAATGACTCAAAAATAGTTGGAGCACTTTTGGAATAAGCATAATCAAACGAAATGACAATATCTGATAAATTACTTGCATCAACTGCATGACTGATGAATTCATATTTTTCAGTCGTTGTTGCATCAAAATTATTAATGTACAACGATTTTTGACTAGAGAACCCTGTGTTTGCATTTAACTCCCAATCATACGTATTTCCACTTTCAAGAATTAACCAATTGTTTGCAAAATGCGTTGGATCTTCAAAAGATTCGACTAGATATTCACTTGTTCCAGTTGCTGGCAATACTTGAATAACATCTGTAAATGTAGTATCTATCGTTTGAATACCATTTGTAACAGACAATGTGATACTGTATGTTCCAGGCGTGTTGTAGGTAACCGAAACCAACGAATCAGAAAGAGATGTTGCTGATCCACCGTTTATTGTCCAAGTTCTTCCAGTTACGCCATGCCTTGAAACGTCGATTAAATTTATTGTTTCTCCTGCACAAATAATACGTTTGTCAATTTCAAAATTGGCCGTACACAATTGAAATGAAATATCGTCAGTTCCTGTAGCAATTAAGTTCGTCGGAGACCACAAATTATTGCGATTTGCAATCGTGGAATTAAGGCATGCGTGCATTCTGTCTTTTTGTCCTTGGGTAAACATTCGTGCACAGTAGGAGTAATCCATATAATTTTGAACATTGTCCAAGCTGCTGCATGACGTACCGCTTTGATTACACGATTGCCAACCAATGGTTAATGACGTATCGGCAACATCGTCGTCAAATGCACAATTTCCACTTTGTGCAACGGGTAAATAGTAGTAATTTGGAACGTTATTTCCACCCCAAATATGCTGTAAGTTCAGAAAATGACCAATTTCGTGACTCAACACGGTTCTTCTAAAATAATCAGATGTACCAACTGTTCCAACATAACTGTGTTGCATAACAATACCATCCCATTGAGGAATTGTATCCGCTGCTGACGGTAAAAGCGCGTGCCCAGCAAGTCCAGCCGCTTGATCACAGACGTACACATTTAAATATTTATCAGGTGGCCATTGAATCAATGCTTTTACATCATGATTTCCTGTATACGTCAATGTTGATTCGGTGCGCGTTATTCCGCTTGTACAATTTCCATCCGGGTCCAATTGTGCCAACCTCAATTCAACTTCTGGGTCTGCAGCGAGAGCTTTAAAAGCAGTAACAATCTCCGATGTATCAGCATTCAGTAAGCGGTATTGGATGTTTACTTGTTTGATCGCATCTAGAATTTGAGAATCATTAATATTCTCAGGGCCGTTATCGTGTATAACATGAAAAACAACAGGAATGATATAAGGGTTTCCCGATTTTACATGAGGTGTATTGATATAATTCTCTGTAAAGCTTTGCAATTCATTGTGCGCACGAATTATTCCTGGATTATATTCAGGGTAATTTGTAAAAATGTGTTGATGCATTTCATCAGAAGCGCAAAACGGAGCAGATTCTTGAGCAAATAAGGTTGTAGAATACAGAAATAAGCAGAGTAGAAGTGAGCGTATCATAGAGTAAGTCAATTTTGAAAGATAAAGATAAGGAATTAGTTGAATTTAACTCAATCCCTCACTTCCCAATCCATTCCAATACCCCCTTACGTTTCACAACGTTTTTATAATCCCATTGAATGGTTTTGGATTTTTCAATCCAACGTTCTAAATCAGTTAAATTGATTTGCTGAACATTCGTGTAGCGAATAGAAGCATCTTTAAATTTCCCCGTTCCAATTTTCAATTCGCTTTCTTCAAAACTAGCGCCACTCCAAAACATTAAACGAACAGCATCCTTGAGTTTGTCATACCCTACAATCGGGTTTCCATCCAAAAACCAAACTGGGTGTCCGTGCCAAATTTTATTCTCTGCTTCTGGAAGTTGTTCACAAATGAAATTAGACAATGTCTCACAGATGAGCATGTCTGTGGGTGCTTGTTTGTTATTGTATATGTGGATTTCTTGGTTCATTTTATAAATTATTCGATTTCGTTCTTTTTTAAAAAGTAAGGTAGAATAAACAACACAAAACTCAATAAAACACATATCCACGGCAAGTAGAGTGTGCCTGAGTTTGGATCAATGAAATTAAGAAGTTCATCTATAAATCTGCTTCCCAGTGCAACAATTAAAAAATATACTCCAGTGATGGTTCCAAGAATTTTCGCTGGTGTCATTGCACCAATTAACGTTAGTATTGTTGGACCAATAAACAATTCAGCAATACCTAATAAAATCGATGACAAAACTACAATGAACAATGCCGAATTGAAGTCGTTTGCTTGAGGAATAATGTAGAAGATTCCCCAAGTTACTGCCATTAATAATATGCCGATTGCCATTTTCTGCAATGGGTGAAACCAGTTGTTACGAAAGATGAATAAAAGAATAAGAGCTAGAGGAAATGTGACTAGCATTCCAATGGAAGATAGTAAGTTACTCGTAAGGTATCCATATTCGGACATTTTTATAAATTCAAATGAAGAAATGATAAATCGTGGGTAAAAATGCTCGTAACTTAACCAGAACAATAAACATGCAATTGTTGGAACAAAAAATAACAATAAGGTCTTACCGCTAGGTTTTTGAAACTGTTCGATTTTCGGATGCAGCGGTCTTTTAGTCACATTCTCCGAATTACCTTTAATTACATAAAGTAAAACAGCACTTAACAACCAAGATAGCGCAACTATAATAAAACTAATTGTATAACCGTAATATTCGGAGACTAATCCGAGAACAAGAACTCCGAAAAATGATCCAACATTTATCATCAAATACAATAAGAGGTAACGTTGATCGAGTAGTCTAAGATCTTCTCCCGTAATACGCGCGACGTATGAAATCACATTCGGTTTATAAAGACTTGCACCAATAATTACCAAAATACAACCAACATAAATGAGTTCTAGAGAAGGAAATACGCAAATTCCCGCTCCGATTGCCGCGACAACCGATCCGACAATCAATGACCATTTTAGTTTTAGGACGAAATCACCTAGAACGCCGCCCAATACAGATAAAATATATACCAATGTGGTGAATAGTCCGAATTTGGAATATGCGTCAGAATCATTTATATCAAATTCCTTTATGACGTAAAGAATAATCAAACTTCTAAAACCGTAGTAGGAAAATCGATCTAAAATCATACTAGGAATTAATACATTAAATTTCCCTGTTGCAATTTCCGTTTTTTCAGAAGTTGGATAAATTGATTCAGAATCGAGAAGGTCGTTTTGTTCCATGGAATATGCGAAGAGTTTAATTATTCACCTTTAAGCATTCATTTACTTTTTGTTGATGTATGACTCTTTGCTCAGGAGTTTTCACTTGATTAAAGTATAAAAAAGCTTTACATCGCAGTTCAATATAGTCAAATCGTTCAGATATTTTATCAAATTCATCATCTGTCAATGGATTTGTGAAAGCTTTATTGATGGAATCATTTTTTACCACACAATCGCAAAATCCCCATTGCTCACCATATTTTTGTTCGATTAGTTTTAAAGTGTCTGTTTGCGTTTGAGAAAACCCAGATAAACTTATGAATAGAAGGAATGATGTGATTTGGAAATTGCTCATTTAGACTCAAGTTGATTTTTCAACGAAATTAAAATATTTCTTTCAAAATCTTGAATAATGATATTACTCCAATATTGCATACAACGGACGGGGCTACACCATCGGTGCAACTTACACCCAAAAATTGTTTTCCGAAGATAAGAATAGTTGAGTTAATATAAAACCGTAAACCGAAGCGCGAACTGTACTGAGTTGTAGGCTGCGTTATATGCTCATTTACATTTTGATTCACCATCGTATAACCATGCAGCATCTTCAATTCCAAGTTGTGTTGCAATTTTCCAATCGCTACATGCCTGAGCGTAATTTTCGAGATAATAATTATTTCTTCCTCTGTTATAATAGGAGCTGCCGTAACCAGGATCAAGTTGGATTATTAATGTAAATTGCTCTACAGCCTCATGAAATAGCTTTATTTGTTCATAGTATAGACCTAATACATTAAGAGTCGGTATGTGATTGGAATCAATAGAAAGAGCCCGATCCAACACTTCTTTTGCTTCATTTTCTCGGTTTAATTTGCACAGAATCCAAGCTTTGCTCGATAAAGTCACTAAATGATTAGGAAACGAATCAAGATATATATTATAATCATTTAAGGCCTGTTCATTATTAAATAATGCTTCATATACCATGCCTCTATACTTATATGTTTGTATGTAATTGGGATCAATCGAAAGAACATGATTTAAATCGTCTAACGCATTTTCATAATCTTCAGAGAAGTATTCGGGTAAGGCTCTATGAAAATATCCTTGTGGCAAATTTGGACTATGTTCAACTGCCTTGTTATAATAGAATATGGCTTGTTCATAATTGTCCATATCTATAAATGAATTAGCCTTTGTTATATAGTACTCGTACAGTTGACTTTTTGCTGTGAATTGAAATGTTAAAAAAATCAACGAGAATATTATTTTTTTCATTTTGGGTATCTAATTCATTGCATATAACAATTGGCTAAAACACATAAATGTGTAACAGACGGATTATTTTACTAGTAAATATAGCAAATTGAAGTTACACAAACTTATTGTAAAGTTTGAATGTGATAAACAAAAAAAGCGTCCAAATCTGGATGCTTTCTAAGTTTTGTAGCGAGAGGGAGATTTCCTGTCCGCTGCCAAGCGGAGAACTCCCGTCAACCTGTTGATGATATGAATCCTGCGCTCTAAAATTTACTGCAAAAAAAAACATCCACTTTTGAGTGGATGTTTTGTCTGTAGCGAGAGGGAGATTTGAACTCCCGACCTCCGGGTTATGAATCCGGCGCTCTAACCAACTGAGCTACCTCGCCATATAAAATATACGCTTAATTGCGGGTGCAAATATAGCAGTAATTTTATTTTTTACAAGTGTTTTAAATAGAATTCTGATTAGAGTTCATTTAATTTCATTTCTACGAAATCTGCAAGTTTTGCAATGTGTTCAGAAGTGAAATCAAATTTAACACCTGCAATTTTGTATATATCTGGAATTGAGCGTGTATAGGCTAATTTTAAAGCTTCTTTGTAATCAGAAATGGCTTTTGTTTTGTTTTCTAGACTGTTTTTCCAAACGCCCAAAGCACCTAATTGCGCAATTCCATATTCGATGTAATAAAAAGGAACTTCAAAAATATGCAATTGTCTTTGCCAAGATGTCGCAAGAACATTTTCATAACCTGTCCAATCGGTTAATCCTGTGCCGTATTCTTTTCCTAAGGCAATCCATTTTTCTGTACGTTCCTCTTTCGAATGATTGAAATTTTCGTACAGCCAGTGTTGGAATTCGTCCACTTGCGCAATCCATGGAAGAATTTTTATAATTGATTCCAATTGTTCTCTTTTGGCACGTTTAAAATCATCCTCATCAGTATAAAAATGATTCCATTTCTCCATAGAAAGCAACTCCATTGACATAGAAGCTAATTCGGCAACTTCAGAAGGCAAGTTTTTAAATCCTGTCAAGGCTAAATCACGACTTAAGAAGGAATGTATCGCATGTCCACCCTCGTGGACCATAGTTACCAAATCATGCGCAGAACCAACTGAATTCATGAAAATAAAAGGAACGCCAATTTCATAAAGAGGGTAGTTATAACCTCCAGGTGCTTTACCATCTTTTGATTCAAGATCCAAATGTTTCATTTCATCCATTGTACGAATACAATCTCCAAAATAAGGATCTATTTCATTGAACATTTTCACTGTTCCTTCCAGTAACTCTTGACCTGTTGAAAACGGTTTTAAAGGTTTTTTTCCTTCTGGATCAACCTCTAAGTCCCACGGTTTGAATTTTTCTTTTCCGAGTAGAGTCAATCGTTCTTGTTGAATTCGTTTGGCGATCGGAACGATTACAGATTTTACAGATGCATGAAAGTCAAAACAATCTTGAATCGAATAATCAAAACGACCTAATGCTTCCATTTTATAATCACGGAAATTTTTAAAACCAGCGTTCAATGCAATTTCATGACGTTTTTTAAGCAGTGAATCAAACAAATCATCAAATGCATCAACATCTTGCATTCTACGTTCTCTAATCTTTAAAAAAGCTTCTTTACGAACGGATTCGTCTGTTTCCTTTAGCAATTGAGATGCTTTTTGCATCGTCATCTTTTCACCATTGAATTCGATGCTTTGAGCTGCGGCTATTGAACCGTATTTCTGGCTTTCTTCATCTACTGCTGAAATGATTGGAATGTTTTTTTCTTGATACAGCTCCAACGATTTACGCACGCTGCGGAAAAGAATAGAGTAGGCGGGATCGCCTTCGAGCTCCTTTGTATAAGAGACATTGTTTAATTTACGATTCAACTGATCCTCAAAAGGAGCAATTTTCGGTTGAATTTCAGAAACAAAGAAAGAGTACGATTTACTTAATTCTTCACTTGTCGTGTCTATCGACATTTTAATGTAGCGCCAAGCAGAATCCTCTTCTAATATTGCTTCCAATTCACTTTGATCAGATAGCCATTTTAGAAAATCTTCTTTGGAATTCAAATTTCGGTTTAATAAATCTTCAAAATAAGGAAGGATAGAAGACCAGTCGTTGATAACAAGTTGATCGTCTATAAACTTTCGGGTAGGACGCTGTATTTTCATGTCAAAAAAAAAGTCGGATAAACCGACTTTTACTATTATTTGTTTGTTGTATTCTTTTTCGGTGCGGCTTTCTTAGCAGGTGCCTTTTTCACTGCTGGAGCTTTTTTCTCCGTTGGTGCTGCTTTTTTCGCTGCTGGTTTTTTCGCTGCTGGTTTCTTTCCTTTAGATTTCTTTTCGGTAGAATCAGAAGATTTATCTGCTTTTTCTTTTTTGGCAGGTTTTTCTTCCTCTAGTGGCTTTAAGTTATTCGAAGCATGAAGAATATTGTACCATTGAAACAATTTTTTAATGTCAGAAGGGTAAACGCGTTCTTCATCATAATTAGGAAGAATATCAATTAAAAACGCCTGAAGCGTTGTAATATCTTCTTTGTGAGAAGGCGCAGTCCCTTTTGCTTGTTTTTTATAAATGTCAGAAAAGATATCTCTCAATGGTTTGTCGCCTTCAACAGTATAAATGCTGATGTCATCCAATGCTGAAATTCGATCGCTCGCATATGCCGGAAATCTTTTGTTTTCAGTTAATGAGTCTACAATAATGCTGTTTTTTCCTTGAGCGACAACTTTGAAAAGTCCTGGACGCCCTGAAATTGATATAATACCTGATAAATCCATTTAATAAATTTTAAAACATCAAAATTAGAAACTTCTTTGAGTATTTGATTATAATCGAATAATTTTTGAAAAGAATATTCCTTTTTCCGTTGTAATCTTCAATGTGTAAGCGCCCTGTGCGACACCCGTTAATGAAAATTTGTTTCCATTCATACGATTCAAATCAAGTCGATTTCCTTTTAAATCAAATAGTGATGCATTTTGAACTGTTTCATCGACCATCACCTGAATAGTGCTTTCTGCGGGATTAGGAAATACATGAACAGTCACCAAAGTTTGTTCGTTCAATCCAACAGTTACAATCTCGCTATTTGAAACGGCAGAACATCCATCAGTATTGTATACTTCAACCGTATAGGTTCCATATGGAGGTGTAATTGCTAAATTTTGATCGTGTTCTCCTTCAATAGGCGATCCATCTAAAGTCCAATTAAAATACGTTCCAGGTGAAGCTTCTAAACTTCCAGTTTGTTGAAAAATGGAAGGTATAGCTGGAATTGTTTGCTCCAATAGAGTGTTTAAGGCATGTGCTTTTCCATGTCCATATGCAATATTTGGCACAGCACCAGTATAACTATCTGAATAGGCTGAATTTTGTAAATCGTCCATAAAGTCTTGGTAAGTAGCTCGATTACATCGCTCAAGGTATAATGCGGCAATACCAGCAATTACAGGAGACGCTAATGATGTCCCTCCATTTCTTCCATGCCAACCGTTTGAGTCAATGGCGCTGTTGTAAGCCGGATTTGAGAGTAAAGATAGAGGATACGCACTTACTGACATGTCTCCAGCAGCTGAAATATTTGGTTTTTGAATATCACGTCGATTAGGACCTTTACTAGATTTCGGAGCCAAACTACCAACTGGAGTCGGGTAGGACACTGGAACAAGATTTTTATTAATATGGCCACTTCTATTTTGAAAATTCCCAACGGAAATTACCTTTTCAGAGCAATTCCAAGATGACACGATACTTTGATTTAAATCAGGTGCAACATAATATATTGAATCTGGGAAATCGACTAAAGGTGGTGCGGAGGTATACATATTATTCAATTGGAAATTAATTCCACTCCACAAATCATATTTTCCGCTACCAGTAGTTTCAAAGCGATATCTGTACGCTGTAGAATCTATACTCGCCAACAATTGAAACTGTAAATCTGTTCCTCTTTGGTCAAGATACACTTCAATTGTTGCCAATCGATTTGATCCATTCCAAATTGTATCGTAAATCACTCCGCCAATTGCAGATGTTGCACCATGAAAATTAGTTCTACCTCTGAAGTCCCAGCTTGGACCTTCAGTATCTGCACCGAATGCGAAGTCAAAAGTTGCGTCAGCCAGATCTGTCCACAGTTCTAGATATATTTTATTCGCTCCAAGTTGATTCGTTGGGTTGTTTTGAAACCACACAAAATTTGTATCAGAAGTTACATTACTTCTTTGATGATAAGGTGCATATTCACCAGAATTTCCAGCGGCCGAAACTACTATTCGTCCCTGTTTTGCATCCAATAAATTCTCAATTGCCTCTGACGCTGGGTCATCTCCATCATGACTTCCAAGATAGCTTCCCAAGCTTAAATTTACAACAGCGGGCATTCCTAAAGAATCTGCAACTTTAAAAATATAATCACATGCGTCGGCTACAGTTAATGTCCAGTTTTGTCTTGAGAAATCCGTTTTAACTACTACAATTGAAGCTTCCGGTGCCATTCCTTTGTTTTGACCGCAAGCTAGTCCATTGCCTAGAGCTTGACCAGCCACAGTTGTTCCATGTCCTTGAGTATCATTACTTGTGCACGTCCCATTGCTAATTGAAAGACTATCCCAAACAAATCCGTAACCATAAGGCTGTGGAGAACTCGCGTTATCCGGCATTGTCTGATCCCAAAAACGTATTGTTCTTTTAACGCCATTTCCATCAATAAAGTCGGGGTGATTAAAATCCAAACCAGTATCAACAATCCCCATTAGTACACCTTTTCCAGTGAAGCCTGATTCTAAGCCAGTTCCAGCATGGACTTCGTTGACAAAATGATGAGCTCGAGCTGTATCACTCATTAAACTTGGAGGCGCAAATTCAAAATAAAAATTACTTAACTCTTTACTTTGATATTTATCGTTTATCCATTTAGGGGTTACAGTGATAAAAATCCAATTTGATGAATTGTACTTAATTGTAACCCCTTCACGTTCTAATAATTCTAAATTATTGATAGTTGAAGGAACACAAAATGTAGTTTTTCCTTTTGGATTGGATTCCAAGAGCTCTTTAAAACCAAGTTTTTGAGCGTATAGTGTAGATCCTAAAAATACAAAGAGAACTAAAAGTAGAGTAGAGTTTTTTTGTTTTACCATTGGTCATTGATTTATACCTTATAGACGTAAATATACACCGAATGGTTAATTTTTTGCTTATCATGTGTAGAATAGTTTTAATTTTAGGCTAAGAAATTTTAGAAAATCTGAATATTATGAATAAAATCGTTATTAAATTATCCTTAAGTCTTTTTGCTTTTGGTATTACTAATGTAGTTTCAGCTCAACAAGTTGACAAAAAGGTATTAAACTGGTATAATGGAGCTGCAGGTATGCAAACTGAAAAAGCATACAAAAAAGTAAAGAAAAGAGAATCGTCTACTGTTATTGTGGCAATCATTGATTCAGGGATTGATATTGAACACGAGGATTTGAAAGGTAAAATCTGGACGAACACGAAGGAAATTGCTGGAAATGGAATTGATGATGATAACAATGGTTACATTGATGATATTCATGGATGGAATTTCTTAGGAAATAGCAAAGGAGAAAACGCGAATGATATGCGTTTAGAAAAAACTAGAATATTGGCTAGTTTATCTAAAAAAGCTGCAAGTGAATCATTGGCTCCTGAAGAGCAAGCTTTGTTAGACGAAGTGAAAAAATCAGTTGAAGAAGATAGAGCAGAATACGAAGGATATTTAAATCAAATAGATATGATGGGTCCTATGATTGCGAACATACCAGCTATGGTAGCATCAGAAATCGGTAAAGAAAACTATACGATGAAAGACCTTCAGAAATGGAATGCTCCTGCTGAGAAAGTTCAAATGAAGCAAATTGCCATGGCGATTTTAAACGGAGATCTTTCTGAAGAGTCAATGAAAGCTCAAAAAGAACAAATTCAAGGGATGTTAGATACTCATTTAAATCCTGACTTTGATGGACGTGCAATTGTTGGTGATAATCCAGATGATTTTAGCGATAAGGTTTATGGAAACAATGATGTTGAAGGTCCAGATGCTTTACACGGTACTCACGTAGGTGGAATTGTTGGAGCAATCAGAGGAAATAAAATGGGTGGAGATGGTGTTGCAAACAACGTTTTGTTAATGTCATTAAGAGCAGTGCCTAACGGAGATGAGTTTGATAAAGACATCGCTTTAGCGATTCGTTATGCAGTAGATAATGGAGCCTCAGTAATTAATATGTCTTTTGGTAAAGCTTATTCACCTCACCAAAAAGCAGTTTATGAAGCATTTGAATACGCAGATTCAAAAGGAGTTTTGTGTATACATGCTGCAGGAAATGATCACAAAGACATTGATACAGAGCCAAACTTCCCTACATCAGTGTATTCTTTCCAAGATAAAAAATTGGATCACTTTTTAACAATTGGTTCTAGTACTAGAAATACAGAAGCTAAATTGCCTTCTTCATTTTCTAACTATGGACAAAAAACAGTAGACGTTTTTGCTCCAGGTTCTGAAATTTACAATTCAGTTCCTCAAAGTGATTATGCAACTCTTCAAGGTACGTCTATGGCTTGTCCAATGGTTGCTGGAGCTGCTGCATTTTTGAAATCGTACTTCCCAAAAAAGTCAATGAAGGAAATTGCTGACGTAATTTTAAAATCTTCTCGTTCATATAAAGGTGTTCAACAAACGCACCCTGCTACAAAAGCAATGGTTGATTTTGGAACACTTTCAGTAACAGGTGGTGTTGTTGATTTATATAGCGCTGTTTTGATGTTATTGGCTGAAGAAAGTTCAAACTAATAACAAAATTCATTTTTATTAAAAGGTTGTTAACTTTGGTTAGCAACCTTTTTTATTTGAAAGAACTATGAAAAAAATAGTGTTTTTAGCAATAGTGGCATTTACGTTTAATTGTAATGCTCAATTGGATAAGTTAATAGATGATTGGCATTTAGCTGCGACTGAAGCAAATTATGAAGCTTATTTCGGACCAATGGACGAAACATTTGTGTTTTTGGGAACTGCTCCCGGCGAGCGTTGGGAAAAAGAAGCTTTTTCCGCTTTTTCAAAACCGTATTTCGATAAGGGGCAAGCGTGGGACTTTAAAGCGTCAAATAGAATATGGATGTTTTCCAAGAATAAAAAAACAGCTTGGTTTGATGAAGACCTCGATACTTGGATGGAAGGTTGTCGCGGAAGTGGGGTAGTTATGAAGAAAAAAGGGGAGTGGAAAATTGTGTATTATAATCTCACTGTTTTAATAGAAAATGAAAAGATTAAGGAGTTTATAGATTTAAGAAAAAAATAAGGGAGATAAAATTTACCTCCCTTGATCTTAAACTTGATTATTATTACTACTTAAAAAATTCAACATAAGAATTGTCAGGATCTATATGTACAGATTCAGGAAATTCAGCATGAAGAATTAATTTGTTTTCATGATGTTGTTCCAAATTTTCTAGTTGTTTTCGACGAAGTAAAAGAATTGTTGCATTACCGTGATGATCTAACTTATCCAATAAAGTTTCTCCGTTAAAATCGCATTGCCAATGCGTTTCTCCCATTGATTCCTTATACGTGATTTCGATTGTCGGTACTGCAACAAAATCGTGCGTACCAATTCCACCTAATTCAAACGCAATTCGCATAAAACCACCTTCTAGTGTCACATCCTCCGCGGTGATTCCTAAGTCCGCAAAAGATTTTTTTCCAATAGTTGGAGAGTTAAACTTTACCAATACTTCTCCTTCATTAATTTCAATTGTTTGTCCCATATCTTTTTGTTTTTTCAAAGATAGAGCGGAGTTAACTATTAAAATATGATTAGAAATTCAATAATTGTTGATTTATATCATGTATCCGAAAAGGAATAATACAAATTATTGATTTCCTTTGGCGTAGTCCGCAAGAAACTGTTCTAGACCAGAAGTTGTAAGTGGGTGACTAGCAAGAGCTTTAATTGCCTTCAATGGTCCAGTCATAACATCAGAACCAATTTCAGCGCAATTAATAATATGCATTGGATGACGAACACTTGCAGCTAAAATTTGCGTGTCAAAACAATAATTGTCATAGATTAAACGAATTTGAGCAATTAAATCAATACCATTCGTTGAAATATCATCCAAACGTCCTAAAAATGGAGAAATGTATGTAGCACCTGCTTTGGCAGCCAAAAGAGCTTGACCAGCAGAGAAGATCAATGTGCAATTCGTCTTGATGCCTTTTGATGAGAAATACTTAATTGCTTTTATTCCCTCAATAATCATTGGGACTTTAACCACAATATTTTTATGTAAAGCAGCAAGTTGTTCCCCCTCACGAATAATTCCTTCATAATCTGTTGATATCACTTCTGCACTCACAGGTCCGTCTACAATAGAGCAAATTTCTACGTAATGATTTAAAATATTTTGAGCACCTGTAATACCTTCTTTAGCCATCAATGAAGGGTTTGTAGTAACTCCATCCAATATACCCAAGTCATTTGCTTCTTTAATCTCTTGCAGATTAGCTGTGTCAATAAAAAATTTCATACAATTGTTTTTTATCAAATTTACACTTTAATAGGCTGTTCATTGAATGAAGTGAAAATTGATTTTCAACAAAATAGTAACATTTTAAAGACTGATTAAAAAAACTTATATTTAGTCCAAAAATAAAGCACAATGAAACAAATAATTGCCACTCTGATTTTAATTTGCGGTTTTCAATTTTCAGCAAATTCTCAAGTCGTTTTTTCCGCAAGTAGTAAGTATGATGCCGACGTTAAAGTATTCGTAGCAAATAGTAAATACGATGCTCATTTGGTCGTTTATAAATGCAATTCGAAATATGATGCAACGGATAACAAGGGACTTTGGTTTTTCGCTTCAAGTAAATATGATGCTAAAAAGTCAATTTATTTTGTCGACAGTAAATACGATGCCGATTTGATAATCTATTTTTCTGATAGTAAATATGACGCTGAATGGAGAGATAGTAGTAAAAAGCAATTGATGTATTAAAAACGAGACTTACCACCAAACAGCAAAACCTTTAGAAAGATTTCCTTTTTTGTCCTTTGACCAAAAAAGGGGGGATTTCTGATTTTTTAAGTAAGCGTCTATTTGTTCAATAAATGTGTCGTAATTAATCCATTTTACGCTCTGGTGCGGAGTTACTATCCATTCCAGCTTGTTGGGAATATAAAATTTGCGTTGGTTTATTTCCATTAATTCATGTTTAGTATAGTACACACCGTAAATACAATCAGTGTTGATTGTTTTGTAATCAACTTTATTGGAGGAAAACGGGGTAAATAGTTGTGCTTTAAAACAAACTTTTTGTTGTATTGAGTCAGCAGATACACCCAGCTTTGAAAGTGATTCTGCCGTTTTTGAGTGGAATAAGAGTGGAAGCTGTTTCTTTTTTAGTTTCTCTATTTTCTCTAGTAGCGAATCTTTTTTGTTTGGACCAATCCAACAAGAAAGCTCATTTTTACTCATGTTCGGATCAAATAAATAAAACTTATAAGCAATTTCAAGATGTATAATTTTTGATTCGCTTTCTAAAATACAATCTAATTCTCCTAAAGTAATGTTGTTCTCAATAATTTGAATATTCTTGGCCAGTAGTTGAAACTTAGAATCACTTTCAAGCGCCTGAAATACGCATTGCTCTGCGAACATTCCTAAACGTATTTTGGTTGAAATAAGTTCATTCTGAATTGAGTCTGCACTTAATTCAAGTTGATCTATATCCTCAACTAACGCGTGTTTCCATAAGTTTGGAGTAGTAATAATTCCGTTATATATGGAAGATTGTATCAATGCAATTCGTCTTTAAATCTACTGGTTTTAAATAATTCATTAATTTAACGAAAAAAAAAACAAATTATGAGAAAGTCCAATTTATTGCCAGTGTTTTTAATAGGTTTCATCCTTTTTAGTTTAACTTCTTGTTCAAGTGAGGCGACAGGAGAAGAAGGAAAAAGCGATGCCGAAGTACTAACAACGGATATGTTAATTGAAGAAGCCAATAAAATTGGTAAAGATGAATTTGAGAAAAAATATCCTCAAGACTCAGAAATTGAAATTCAAGGTGAAGCTAGATTCCCTGCAACGTGGGATGATAAAATTGCCGTTAAATTTGGTTCAGGGATGAATGATTTACCGATTACGGCAGATTTTATGTTCACGGATAACGGTGGCACGAAGGAATCAACGGATGATCAGATTACAAGTGGAGAGATTTTACACTTCAAAGGGAAAGTTGGAATGACATTTTTCGATGAAAAAGGTAAGCTATCACGACTGAGTATTTCAGATTGTAAAGTACTTTAATTTAAAAAGACCATTAATACTGTTAATGGTCTTTTTTTTTATTTCTTATTTTTCTTGGCTTCTCGTTTCGCCTTTTTTATTTTTTTTACCTTCTTCTTAGATCTCTTTACGTTTTCGCGATATTCAACCATGCTTTCTTTGTATGCTTCTTTATTCATTTTTTTCATTTGTTTATCAAATGAAATCCGCCCACTTTCGATGTCTTGAATTACAACTTCAGTGATCCAATCATCACCATTCGGGTCGTAGGTTGAGTTTAAATTCTGTCCCCAAAGTTTGGCGATTCCAGTATAGAAGGTGTTTTGAAAGCCGCCGCGGTACTTTTTAATTATCTCATTGACCGTCATTCCTGTTTCACGATAAACTAATTTCATAAGTAAATCTCCTTCGCTATCGTACAAATCTTTGATGTTAAAAATGAATTCATCTTTTAAATCGGCGTGTGCTTCTTTGCCATACTTTTTCTTTTTACGCTTTTTACTTATTTCGGCCAAATCTGATTCATACTCATCAATCAGTTCCTTTGCTTTCAACGCCATAGGGTAGGTACGTTTAAGGAGTCGCAATTGCCGTTTGTACTTGGAGTTAAAGTTTTTATCAACGCGCATTTCAATGATCTGCTGTTGCTTTTCTATTGAAGCGATTTCTTGTCCATAAAGAATACTCGAAAAACTCGCTATAATCAGGGGTATGATAATTCGTAACATTTTCTTGCTTTTTTATTGGTGCTATTTTCTAAGAAGTTCGTATTATTGGTAATAAGTTAAACAATAAATCTGCCAAAAAGAGTTTTTTGATGAACAAACTTCTTTTTATTATAACGGTTTTTACCGTAATTAGTTGTAGTTCGGATGGGAAAAATCCGGATGAAGTTATCGATGATCGAGATACAACGCTAGTTGATACCGAAATTCCAGATACATTAGATAAGCAAATCATATCTGATTATGATATGTCAACTGTGGATAAAAAAAATTCAAAGGAATTTAAACAAAACCTTGTCAATATTGAAAAGCAGTTTGGAGAACAATGGGGATTTTGCGATTGTGTAATTAAAAATGACTCTATTAACAAAGCGTTTTCAAAACAAGTTTCAGATAAAGAGTTCGATCGTTTGTCGGCTCGTTTTGATGAAATAGATCAAAAATGCAAAGCCTTTTTAGCTCAAAATCCGAATACAACCCCTGAGGAACGTGCTAAGCATGAGAAAAAGGTGAAAAAATGTCTAAAAGAAGCGGGCATTAAATAGAGATTCAATTTTCTAAAAATCAATTCATGGATTTAAATGAAGTAATGGAATACCTTGAAAGCAAGGGATCTGAACAAACGCGTAAAACATTTTTAAGACATGGAGGTCCTGAAAACATGTTTGGTGTAAAAGTGGGCGATTTAAAACCAATTGTAAAAAAAGAGAAAAAGAACCATAATTTGGCAATGCAGCTGTTCGCCACAGGAAATTCTGATGCTCAGTACTTGGCAGGACTGATTGCCGATCCAAATCAATTTACTGAGAAAGATTTTGAGAATTGGGGATTGAACGGAAAATGGTCAATGATACTGCATTATGCTTTAGCTTGGAACATTGCAGAAAGTCCAATTTGTATGGAAGTTTGTGCCAAATGGATTGATTCTGAAAATACAGATCTTCAGGAGGCTGCTTGGGCTGCAATGGGTGCATATTTGGGTATTGTAGATAATAGTGCTTTGGATGTAGCATTTCATACAAGTTTAATTGAACGCATTAAATCAACAATTCATGCGCAAGCCAATCAAGTGAAGTACTGCATGAATGGGTACTTAATCGCATTGGGATGTGCAGTACCTGAACTAACAGAACTTTGTAAAGAAGCAGGTGAACACATCGGAAAAGTAGAAGTTTTCATGGGTGATACAGCTTGTAAAGTTCCAGATATTGTAACTTATATTTCTAAAGTCGAAGGTATGGGCAGAATTGGAAAAAAGAAAAAAAATGCGAAGTGTTGATTTAGTTTTTATACTTTTACTAAAGTAATGAAGCATATTTTCATATTCAGTGTCCTTTTTTGCCTCGTTTTTTTAAACGTTCCTAGAAGTCTTGTTCATAATTGTGAAGATCATCACGAAGTTGAACATCACGTGATTTCTGACAATGAAAAACAAAAGCAAAGCAATGACCTCTCATTTGATGTTGAGGGTAATACCTGTTTTGTGTGCGAGTTTGATTTAGGATTTTTTCATATTCCAGATTTTAGATTGCCGGCTTTTGCTAAGTATTTCAATTATACCTTTGTTACACCTTCTGTTGATTATTGCAATCCAGAAGAATTTAATGCATTTTCACATCGAGGTCCTCCCGCTGCTTAATATTCAAGACCACTAGTTCTACTACGAAATGAATATTAACTGAATCTTACGATTCTAAAGCACAACAATGAATAAATTTTTTTTATTGGTTGTCACATTTTTTGTGATAATCCAATCTATGGCACAGGAGTTATCTGGACGTGTAATAGATGCAAACACAAATGAAGGAATTCCTTCGGCATCAATATATATTCGGTCAATCGGAATTGGAATACATTCCGATATTGATGGATATTTTAATTTTTCCAACTCCTTGCCAAATGAGTTTGAAGTTGAAGTTTCTTTCGCAACTTTTACCAAGCAATACATCGATGCGCGAAGAGGTGATACTTTGTTGATAAAACTGGAGGAACATCATTTGGACTTTGAAGATGTGATCGTATCAAGTCCTGCTGGCGGTGTTGCTCGCAGCAATGCATTTAGAGTTGAACACCTGGAATTAAAAGAACTAAATGCAATTCAGTCGTCAAGTTTAAGCGAGGCAATTTCAAATATTAATGGTGTCCAACAAGCTTCCCTAGGTGTAGGCATTTCCAAACCTGTAATTCGAGGAATGCAAGGTATGCGCGTTTTAACTTTGTTAAATGGTATGCGAATTGAAAACCAACAGTGGGGAGGTGACCATGGAATGGCAGTTTCTCAATTGGGTGTTGAAGCGGTTGAAATCATTAAAGGCCCTTCATCTTTGCTGTATGGAGGTGATGCTTTTGGTGGAATAGTGTATTTAATTGATGCACCTTACGCAAAACAAAATTCACAGGAAATTGCCTACAATTCTATTTTTGAAACAGTTAATATGGGTACGACTAATACTTTGTCATACAAAGTGTCTAAAGGTATTTTCCGACTTAATCTTGCCGGAATTTACTCCAACAATGCTGACTACCAACTACCGAATTCAAAATTTGCTGAAAACACGCGTTATTTGAATCAGGGGATTAAACTTGGTGTAGGAGTGAGTAAGAAAAACTGGGTTTCTCATCTTAGGTATATTTATTCGAATGATAGAATTGGAATCCCCGGACATACGCATGATACTATCATTGATCCATTGAATTTTCAATCAGACGATTCATCGCGTGAATTTGAAATTCCTGTTCAAAAAATTCAGAATCACATTTTTTCTTTTGAGAACAAGTTCTTTTTTGGAAAGAATGAGTTGGAATTATTGGTAGGAAACACCTTTAATGATTTGTCTGAATATGAGGAGAAATATACTATTCCAGGTATGCAGGTCAAATTGAATTCTTCTTTACTTAATTTAAGATACAAACACTTGTTTTCTGAACAATGGAAATTAATTGCGGGCTATCAAGGAATGTATCAAGTGAATAAAAATAATCCGGATGCCGAAGAACAGTTGATTCCGGCTTTCAACCAATTGGATAATGGTGTTTACCTAATTGGGTACTTTTCAAAAGGAAAGTGGAACGCACAAATCGGTGCGCGATACGATGTCCGTGGACTTACTGTAAATGAAGAACAGTTCAATGCGAATTATGGAAGTCCGAATTTCTCGGCTGGAGGAACGTACTCCGCAACTCTGAGCACCTTGCGTTTAAACGTCTCAACCGGATTTAGATCACCTCATCTTTCTGAATTGTTCTCGGATGGAATTCACCACGGCACACTGCGTTACGAAATAGGGGACGAAGCGTTGAAATCGGAATATGCAACCCAAATTGATTTTAGTTATGAATTTCATGGTGAGCACGTCGAGTTAATCGTAAATCCTTTTTATAATTACATTCAAAATTACATTCAAATTCAACCCATTGATTCCATAATTGATGGAGCGAAAGTGTTTCTGTATGGTCAAACAAACGATGTAAATTTATATGGATTGGATTTAGGATTCCATTACCATCCTCATTTTGCGCATTGGTTGCATTTAGAAAGTTCTTATTCCTATATAAGAGGTGAACAATTGAATGGTAGCAGTTTAACCTTGATGCCACAAGCAAGAATAAACAGTTTCTTAAAAGTTAACTTTTCGGGGAACAAAAAATTCAAAGTCAATCAGATTTCTCTACAACATCAATATTACTTCAAACAAAATCAATTAACGGACTTTGAAACAAGAACGAATGATTACCATTTATTGAATTTCGGGATGGACTTCATTTGGAAATTGAAAACTCCATTGGAAATTGGTATTGGATCAAAGAACATTTTCAATACGGCATATGTTAATCATCTTTCTAGATTGAAAAACATAGACTTACAACATCCAGGAAGGAGTTTTTATGTAAAAGTAGGAATTACGATAAATCATCACTTTAAACAATAATCAATTAATAACAAAAACAAACAATTATGAAAAAGGGAATAAAAAATTCAGCAGTATTGCTCGCGTTTGCCAGTTTTACAATGATTTCTTGCGAGAAAGATCATTGTCACGAATGTCACTATGACGGGCCAAATGGAGAAGTTGAGTTAGGCGAGAAATGTGGAGATGATCTTGAAGATATTGAGAGCAATGGCTATGCCGTTGATGGTACAGTTTATGAAGTTCACTGTCACGGACATTAATTTGTTTTTTTTTCTTAAATTGCTTTTAAATTAGAATTATATAAATCAACTAATAATTAAGCTATGAACAAATTAACAGCATGTTTTGGAATTTTAGCCTTGGTAGGAGGAGTATTTTTATCGTCTTGTACGAAGGATGACGCTGAATGCAAGGTTTGTAGTTATCAAGAGAGCGATGGAAGTACTGTTTCGATGGGAGAGTTGTGCGGAAACGAATATAAAACTGTTGAATCATCAGGTTATGTTTCGAGTACAGGTCACCACGCCGTAACGTGTAATTAACAAAATAATCAATAAAAAAAGGGTTCGTAATTTACGAACCCTTTTTTTTATGCATTTCCGTGCTGATTAATAATAAATTGCACGTCTTACTTTTGTAACATACTTTGCCAAACGAATTACTTGTTTCGTATAACCGAATTCATTATCGTACCACGCGTATAAGACAATGTTTTTACCGTCTTTAGAAACAATTGAAGCATTTGAGTCAAAAACCGAACAACAAACATTTCCAATAATGTCGCTGGATACTAATTCAGGATCGTAAGCGTAATAAATTTGATTTACCAAATCTCCGTTTAGCGCAGCATCTTTTATCATTTCATTTAATGCTTCAACAGAAGTTTCTTTTCCAACTTCAAGATTTAGAATTGCCAACGAACCATTTGGAGTTGGTACTCGAACTGCATTTGCCGTTAATTTATCTTTTAACGAAGGAATAACCTTTGTCACTGCGTTTCCGGCACCTGTTGATGTGATAACCATATTGATTGCCGCAGAACGCCCTCTTCGTGGTTTGTTATGCATATTGTCCAATAAATTTTGGTCATTGGTATATGCGTGAACTGTTTCGATGTGTCCTTTTATTACTCCCAATTTGTCGTTTACAACTTTAAGGATAGGAGAGATTGCGTTTGTTGTACAAGATGCAGCTGAATAAATACGTTCATTCGCCAAATCGATGTCGCCCTGATTAATTCCATAAACTACGTTTGGAATTTCTTTCCCCGGTGCAGTCAATAGAACGCGTGAAGTTCCTTTTGATTGTAAATGTCTTGATAACGCTTCTTTTGTTGTAAATGCACCAGTATTGTCAATAACCAATGCATTGTTAATTCCATGCGCAGTATAATCAATATCTTCAGGATTTTTTGCGCTAATCATCTTAACGATTTGTCCGTTGATAATAATTGATTCGTTCGGAAGATCAACTTCCACGGTACCTTTAAAAGCACCATGAACAGAATCATTCTTTAACAATGACGCTCTCATGATGATGTCCGCTTCAGAATTACTTCGGGTTACAATTGCTCTTAACCTCAATTGTTGACCTTTACCTGCTTGTTTTATTAATTCTCTTGCAGCCAAACGACCGATACGTCCGAATCCGTATAAAACAACATCTCTAGGTTGGAATGGAATTCCGTTTCCTGTCTCAAAACCCTTTAGTTTCGCACTCAAAAATTCAGAGGCAGATGCATAGTTTCCTTTTTCTGTGATGTATTCACTTGCTAACTTACCTATATCAATTTTTGCTGGAGCTAAATCCAATTTCAATAATTCATTTGCTAACTCTGAAGTCGTGAAAATGTCAACTGGTTTATTCACAACTGAACGAGAATATTCGTGCAAGTTTAAAACTTCAGAAATTGTAATGTCTAACAAGTGATTTCTAAATAGCACTAATTCAATTCCTTTGTCGTAAAGAAGCTCTCCAACTTTACTTGATAAGCTTACTGCAGCACGTTCTCTTTCGATGTGCGATTTAAGTTTTGATTCGTAACCTAACGCTGTTTCCATGTTTAAAATTGATTGTAAATTATTATTTAATTGTAAAAAAAAAAGCTGCCCACGAATGAGGGCAGCTTTCCATTGACTTATCCTAAATAAGCCTTCAATAGTTTATTTCGAGATGTATGTCTCAGTCGACGAATCGCCTTTTCTTTAATTTGTCGAACACGTTCACGTGTTAAATTAAACTTTGCTCCAATTTCTTCCAGCGTAAGTCCGTGGTTCATTCCAATTCCGAAAAATAAGCGAATGATTTCTCTTTCTTTATCTGTTAAAGTACTTAAAGAACGTTCAATTTCTTTCTGTAAAGACTCAGCCATTAACACGTGATCCGCTTTAGGCGAATCGCTATTTGCCATAACATCCATTAATGTTCCTCCATCTTCCGAAGTAGATAAAGGTGCATCCATTGACACGTGACGACCAGAAACATTTAAACTCTCTTTAATTTTGTCTTCTGGAACTTCCAATGCTTCAGCCAATTCTTCAGCAGATGGAGGTCGTTCAAACTCTTGTTCAAGACGTGAAAACGCCTTGTTAATTTTGTTCAATGATCCTACCTGATTCAATGGTAAACGTACAATACGCGCTTGCTCAGCTAAAGCCTGCAAGATTGATTGGCGAATCCACCAAACAGCATACGAGATAAATTTGAAACCACGTGTTTCATCAAATTTCTGTGCAGCTTTGATAAGACCTAAATTTCCTTCGTTAATAAGGTCAGGTAAAGTCAACCCCTGATTTTGATATTGCTTTGCAACGGACACTACGAAACGAAGATTGGCTCTAGTTAGTTTTTCAAGGGCTCTTTGGTCTCCTTGCTTGATCTTTTGCGCCAATTCTACTTCTTCCTCTGCAGTAATCAACTCTTCTTTACCAATGTCTTGTAAGTATTTGTCTAATGACTGACTCTCACGATTGGTAATTGACTTCGTAATTTTAAGTTGTCTCATAAAATTTTGGTCCCCCTAATTTAAATTTTGCTCGAAAGCGAGGTGCAAAGATACGACGAAAAGAAACTGTTTTCCAAATAAAGATTAAGAATTTTTGAAATTAATGTTACCTCAAAAATAATGCCTAATTCTTTGTTTTAGAGACCGAATCCAACGTAATCACGTTTGCCACTTTCTGTCATGATTTCTAATAAAACTCCTTTGTTTAAGCTGTTCAGTTTTGACGTTAATTGTTCAACACTGGTTATCGTTTCGTTGTTGATTTTTGTAATAATCATACCTTCCGATAAGCCGAGTGATTTTAACTTTCCAGCATTCAATCCCTGGATTTTCACACCATAATCGATGTTTAATTCCTTCTTCTCTTTACTCGTTAATTCTCTAAAAGTTGCACCCAACGCAACATTTTTAGCGATTTCTTCTTTCGAAACGAGTTTTGTATCGCCGTCCTTGTTTCTTAAAACGATTTCTTCAACACTTTCCTCGCCTTTTGAATTGCGAATCGTAATTGATAATTTGTCGCCAGGACGTCTTTTTCCAACTTCCTCTTGAACCGATGCAACAGAATTAACTTCTTTGTTGCCAATTTTAAGAATAACATCACCGCTTTTAATTCCAGCCTTATCAGCGCTTCCGTCTTCAACAACTTCCGCGATATATACACCTTTTACTGACGTTAGTTTTTTGCTTTCTTTAAGCTCTTGAGTAATGTCCGCGATTTGCACTCCCAAGTATCCGCGTTGTACAATTCCATAGTCGATTAGGTCCAACATTACTTTTTGAACCAAGTTAACTGGAACCGCAAATGAATAACCAGTATAACTTCCTGTTCGCGAAGCGATCGCTGTATTAATTCCAACCAGCTCTCCTCGTGTATTTACTAATGCGCCTCCGCTATTTCCTGGATTTACTGCTGCATCTGTTTGAATAAAAGATTCAATCGGAACAACGTTAGAGCCTGATCTTTCGCCCAATAAGTTGATATTTCTAGCTTTTGCGGAAACAATTCCAGCTGTTACTGTGGATGTTAAATTAAATGGATTTCCGACTGCAAGAACCCATTCGCCGATGCGGATATCATCACTATTACCAATTGGAATAGCTTTTAGTCCTTTTTCTTTTATTTTTAATACTGCAATATCCGTAGAAGGGTCCGAACCAATTATTACGGCGTCATATTTTCTATTGTCATTTAACGTTACTTGAATTTCCTTTGCATTTTCAATAACGTGATTGTTAGTAACAATGTATCCGTCCTCCGAAATAATAACTCCAGAACCAGAACCAGAACCAAATTGTTTAAATTCACGACCGCCAGACCCCGGTCCATAAAAGAACTCAGAAAACATATCCCGTTGAAAAGTGGTTGTTTCTACTTTTGTTGTTACGTGGACTACAGAGTTCAAGCTGTTTTCTGATGCATCAATAAAACTCTCGGTTGGTAGGCCACCATTTGAATTTAAACCGACTGCCTGTGCTCGAACATTTAAATCATTTTGATATGCGGTATCAGACTGTGGTGATACTGCATCGTTTTGCGCAATCATAAAAATAGCCAAAGGAAGCATTCCTCCTAAAAGGCCGAATCCGAATAATTTCATGTTTGTTTTCATTCTATTTTATTTTGATTTTGTTCTAACACAAGTATAACTCGAAAAGAGAAAAAAAGTACATAAATGGGCTGTTAAAGAATGTTAAGCAGTCATATCCTTAACTAAAATTTAAAACTTTTGAGTGGATTCAATCAAAAATGAATGGCATTGAAGATGAAAACAGTATTTTTAATTTTAAATCGTGAAATTATGCTTCGAGATACCTTATATTTTTCTTTTGGATTACTGCTGGTTGCTTGTTCTACTAACACGAATGAAGCAGATGAAAAAGATAAAACTCCATCAAAATCAGTTGATTTTAAGCGTGAGGATGCCGAAAAATTATCCTTAATGCCTTTGTTGTGTATAGATCAAGAATATCCCAATAAACCTGGAATAATATTGGATGACTCAACTGGATTGCAATCGCCTCAAACTTTACATCCAGCATTTTATGGCTGTTTCGATTGGCATTCTGCTGTTCATGGACATTGGAGTGTTGTTGCACTGTTAAAGAAGTTTCCTGAGATGAAAAACGCTTCGGAGCTTCGCACACTTTTAAAAAACCATTTATCCAAGGAAAACATATCCAAAGAACTGAAGTACTTTATGGTCGCTTCGAATAATAGTTTTGAACGAACTTATGGTTGGGCATGGCTGTTAAAGTTAGATTTAGAATTGTTGACCTGGGATGATCCACTTGGTAAAGAACTGCATAAAAACCTAAAACCTTTGGCCGACTACATTTCAAAAAAGTACATCAACTTTCTACCAAAATTAAATCACCCAATTAGAGTTGGAACTCATTCGAATACGGCATTCGGATTGCGATTTGCGTATGAGTACGCTTTAGAAACGGATAATTATGAATTAAAGAGAGTGATACGTGCACGGGCAAAAGTCTTTTATATGGATGATGAAAGTTGTCCAATTGGTTGGGAACCTGATGGTACTGACTTTCTTTCTCCTTGTCTGGAGGAGGCGAATTTGATGAAGTATATTTTACCTAAAAAAGAATTTAAAAAATGGTTAAGAAAATTTCTTCCTGAGATTTTTGAAAAAGAATATAAATTGGCGGTTGGTGAGGTTTCAGATCGAACAGATGGTCATTTGGTTCACTTGGATGGCTTGAATTTTAGTCGTGCTTGGTGCTTGTACCTGTCTCTTATACACATCTCCGAGCCCACGAGACAGGCA
>OLID01000171.1_pt1 | contig 36738 bp, 34 predicted proteins | sample 1609361 | NCBI WGS metagenome assembly OLID01 (sample SAMN05416778, study PRJEB24817) | seawater metagenome | isolation source: Sea water | place: Canada:Atlantic | collected 2013-07
ATAAACCGAAAAACTACATAACTACCATGGACGATGAACGTGGGAGAAAAACGGTTATGGAATTAGTTTCTAACGCAGCAAATGAAAGAATTTATCCAGTAGGAAGATTGGATAGAATGACAACAGGCCTTTTGTTATTTACAAATGATGGTGAAATCGCTAAAAAATTAACCCACCCAAAGCATGATGTTAAAAAATTATACCACGCTTCTTTAGATAAAAAGCTAGATTTAAAAGACTTACAAAAGTTACGAGGTGAGGTTGTTATTGAGGGTAAAAAAGTATTTATTGATGCAATTTCTTATGTAGAAGGCCAGACTAAAACTGAAATTGGTATAGAAATTCATTCTGGAAGAAATAGAATTGTTCGTAAAATATTTGAACACGTAGGCTATAAAGTTGTTAAATTAGACAGAGTATTATTTGCAGGCTTAACAAAAAAGAATCTACCAAGAGGAAGATGGCGAGACCTAACAAATCAGGAATTAGCAAACTTACAAATGATATAAATAACAAAAAATCCGAACATAAATGTTCGGATTTTTTTGTGGTACCTCCAGGAAGAATTTACTTTATTTCATTTAATCTTAAAAACACCTAAATCATTAATAATTAATGATATAACATCATTTTTATTATAAAGATATAAAATGAAATAAAGAGAAATAAACTACAAATAACTAAACTGCGCACACCTTTGAGCACACCCTTTATGCGCTGTATATTAGCTGTATGAAGAAAATAATTAAACCACAATTAGGAACTGTAAGGTACAATTTGAAGGAATCCAAAGAGTCATTAAGACAAAGTAGAAAAGAAAGTCCAATTTCATTATGGTTTTCTTATGGTAAACGACAAAGATTAAGATATTCAATTGGAATATCAGTAGGTTATGCAGATTGGGATTTTGAAAGACAAAGAGTTAGAAGAAATCGAAGTCTTATAATTAATTCAGCAACAGTTAATAGATACCTTGACAAGTTACAGAATGAACTCATTCATGATCATTCGGAATTAGTATTGGAGGGAAAAGAAGTCAATAATGAAGTTTTAAGATCTATTCTCGATAGGTTGACAAATCGAAATATTGAATCAGAAGTAAAAGTAATTCAAGATGATTTTTTTGTTTTTGCAGATGAGTTCATCGAGGAGAAGAGGGGTAGTATTGAAAATGTTACTTTACTACTATATAAACAGTCCTTAAAGAAACTTAAATTGTTTTCAGATTCCACAACATCAATTGATTTCACATCTTTCACAAGACCTATTTTAAACGACTTTAAGAGGTTTTTGGAGGTTGAACAAGGGTTTAAATTAAACACCATTTCAAAACATTTCAAATCAATAAAAACGATTGTGTTGGAAGGGAAGAGGAGAGGTTTAATTGGAGATGTAGATCTCAGGTTGTTTTCAATTCCAACGGAGGAGCCAACAAAGATTTATTTAAGTGAGAATGAAATACGTAAGATGAAGGATTTAGATCTTTCAAATGACAAGACTATGGAGTTGGCAAGAGATATCTTCTTAGTGGGTTGTTATACAGGACAACGTATTAGTGACTATAATCGATTATCAGGTATAGATATTGTAGAAAAAGACAGGGTTCATTTTTTTGAAATTCTTCAAAAGAAAAGTGGTGTTAAAGTTAACTGTCCAATAACAATAGAACTTAGAGAAATAATGGCGAGATACAATAACCAGCCCCCTCCAAAACTATCAGACCAAAAGATAAACAAGTACCTCAAGTTAATTGGAAGAAAATTAAATATGAATGAAGATATTTTATGTCATGATACAAAGGGAGGAGTTAAAAGAACTTATACACGTCCAAAGTGGGAAATGTTGGAGTCACATACTGCACGTAGAAGTTTCTGTACAAATTATTATTTAAAAAGAATGTCAATTCAAGATATCATGCATATTTCAGGTCATAAAACTGAAAAGGAGTTTCTCAAGTACATTAGGATCACATCAGATGAGCGCACCCGACACATATTGGATCAAGGATTTTTTAATATGTAAACTATAAAGTTATAAGGTGCTTTAGTTACAGGGAACTTTAGTTAACTTCTTTAAAACCTTTGAAAAATCCAATTGTAAAATCTACAATCCATTTAATGGATAAAAAACCAAACCATAAAATAGAGATGAAAATGTGCCAAAATACTTTAATGAAATTAACAAAGAGAATGATCAACATGTAGATCATTTGAAAAGTAGCAGCGTTTTTTCCTCGTACTTGAATACCTCCTAATTTGAAACTGGAATAATTTGGTTTTAAGATATTATAGGAACCTCGTTTATTTTTAAGGGAAGTACTAACTCCATTTTTTGAAACATTGAAATTGAATGGACCACTGTTGTATCTTCCAATAAATTGAAAGTTACCGTTTTGGAAACCCATTCTTGCCCCCTTAAACAAACGTTTATGAAGACGAAGTCCGTGTTTGGTGTTTATGGTAGCACCAACTCCATCACCCTTAAATGTTTTCGTTGCAGAAACACCTCCTGTTCTTGAAACTCGGACATTTTTTCCTCTGTATTCTATTCTTTTTGAAGGGTTGTCTTTATCTTTTGAATTAGTGCTTGACATGAGTCAAAATTAAGAAATTAAAATAAGGAGATTGAGATGTTTGAATTTTGATTTCCCCTCCCCCTATTAATCAAAGTTGCAGCAAAAGTAAATCTATTTGTGACTTAAGTTTTACTTACCATTCTGAATAGGGTCAGTATTTGGCATTAGTTTATTAAGGATGAAATAAACCGGGCAGAATTTTGTCATTGGACTTATAAGTTGAAGTCCGCCAACTGCTACCGCGATCCACACAAAGTTCAAGTTGGATGTGTATAGCGTTAAGCCTGCACTTATTAAATACAAGACTCCTACAATTGCATCATGTGCTCTTACTTTAGAAACATTTTTTTCCATATTGATTTATTTTATTGGTTTAGAGCAAGATAATAATTTTAAAGTAAAAAAACCGCTATACTACAATAGTATAACGGTTTTATCATTATAAGTTGCTCCCCCTATTATTCAAAGATGCAGCCAAGAATTTCTTAATTCACCTTCCTCGCTACATAGAAACCATACCCAAAGTAATCCTTAAACCTTTTGTATAGCTCTATTTCATCTTTGTAAGATTGAACAACTTCTTTTGTCTCTTCGTCTTTGGAAAGATCTTTCTTAAGAGTTGCGAGCTCCTTTTCTAAAGGACTATAGTAATTGCTGAGCCAACTTTCTTCAGATAGAATGAAATGATCAAGGAGTTGGTATCCGGATTTTATAACTATGGGATTGCTTTTAATGCGCAATTTCAAATGGGGAACAACCTTTGTAAATTTTGAAAACTTTACAGACAGAAGACAAAGTAGGTTTTCACCTTTGGTTTTGCCACCACACGACAATCCAGAATTTCCAGAAATTTATGCGCCTACGGACGGTTTTATTTTTAGTGTAGGAGTAATTATTAAACCTTTTGGTCAAAAAAGATGAAAGGTTTGCATTGTCCTGATTTTCGATTTTTTTTATGAGCGCAATTTTTATTTCCTCTATCAAAATTTCTGTTTCATCCTTTATGATTTCAAAACCGTGTTTGCTCAGCACTTTTTCTAATTCTAATGTTTGGATGCCTGTCTTTTTGTTTAGAACAATTTGTCCAAGCTCAACCGTTTTTATGTCACAACCCAATTCTTCCAACTCCCTTAATACAGTTGATTTGCATCTGTCACATACCATATTCTTTATGTTAAGGGTTTGTTTCATAATACTTTTTATAGTGCCTGAAATGGGAAGGGCTATTAACCAACCAACCAGTATTTCCTTCCCATATCAGGGCATTATTTTAATGTTTCTTTTAGGTTCTTCATATAATCAATAATCAAGGTCTTTTCAGAATTGGACAACTTAGCATCCTTGTGAATCAAGGTGTAAGATGCTAGTGGCATCTCATCATCTTTAACCTGACTAATTATTGACTTTAGTTTGCTGTTTTTTCTTCGGTTGGAATACGCATCCCATTCATTGAAATTCAATTCTTCCTTTCCTTCATTAATGTGGTCTTCTAAAAACCAAGCAACAGGTTGTACCTTATTGTACCAAGGGTATTCTGTGTTATTACTATGACAATCATAGCAGGACTCTTGTAATAATGCGCTTATGTTTTCTTGGGTGTTGTTTACCAACAAGAAGTCAGTTTTTGGCACAGTATCACTTTGATTGAGGTCTGTGGGCACAAACTGTATGCCCACAAATCCAACCAATAAAATCAGTGATATGATTTTTACAATTTTCATTTAGTTAATTTCTCGCTGTACTTTACCACATTTCAACATCTGGCTTCCATAATATGGATTGCGTATTTCTTCCTTTGTACTCAACCAAGCTGTACCGCCATCATACATTGGACAAAATTGCTCGTATAGTTTCACTTGTGTTCCCGTAATAGCTACCATATCAGTAACATCTTTGCTCAAAACTTTAAAATGTTCGCGTTGGTGTTTAATATCACTTTCACTGATATGTTCTGCGTGCTCGATAGCATCTTCCATAATGTCCTTTAATTCTGATTGCTGAGCATCCGTATATTTTGAAATGTCAAGCTTTCCTAATGATGTTGCGAGGGTTGCACCCAATTCTTTAGCTTTGGCATTATCATCTGCCACTAAGGCATCCTTTAAGTTGAAATAGTCATTTAATATTGTTTGGGAATTTCCATCTCCGTTCATTGCCATTTCCTTTTTATCCACATCGTGGTGACCATCGGAATTATCGTGGTTCATTTTTGAATGGTCTTCCTCAGTAATCATTTCAGAATTGGTACTGTTTTCTGTTTTCGCATCTTTACAAGACATTGCTGATAAGCTTATAAATGCCATTACCATAATTGTTGTTAATCTTACTTTTTTCATTGTTTAAAATTTAATTGTTATTACTTGATTTATTATTCTATTACTTGTTTTACTTCTCCACAGGTTAGCATTGCGCTGCCAAAATATGGATTGATTACTTTTTCTTCTTTGCTCAACCAATATGCACCATTGTTGTTATCTGCCATAGGGCAAAATTCCACATAAACCTTTTCATTAACACCAAACAATTGAACAGCATTGATTAGATGTGATGATAAATATTTAAAATGGTCTCTTTGTGCTTTTATATCGGATGTTTCAGAAATTGAGGTCGCTGAAGGTTTTATTTCCTTTTCTAATGACATCCAATGATTATGCGCCTTATTGTTTGATAACAATTTCATATCTACTCTGGTTAAATTGTTTAGTAAACTTATTACACTTTCAGAAGCGCCTTTTGAGTCTTCTTTCACTAAAGCATCTTTTAAATTGATATACGCATTGAAAACAGCATTTAACTGCTCTTGAAATTTCGCTGATACTTTCAGACGCTCATTCATAATAGTGTGGTCACTTTCTGTGTTGGGTGAATTGTTATCCATACCTAAATGACCCTCGTGACCTGTCATTACTTTACCACCATCTTTATTCATCAAAGACTTTTTGCCTTGTAATTGTGCTGCTGCATCAACCGTAAATGTACCGTTAGTCACTATTTCATTTCCAACAAATAATCCTTCTAAAACTTCATATTCATTACCAATTTGATTGCCTAATTTAATTTCACGCATTTCAAAAATAGTTTGGTCTGGATTTGTTTTAAGGTACACCACAGAACGTTCACCTGTCCATAACACAGAAGATGAAGGAATTGTTAATACTTCGTCATTTTTAGCTGTACTGTCTTCAATATTTGCGATTACAAACATTCCTGGTTTAAATACATCGTCCTTATTGTTTAAAACAACACGCAAGGTAACAGTTCTTGTTTTGGTGTTTAAAACTGGGTCAATGAAATCAACTTTACCTTTAAATTCTTTATTAGGATAGGCATTGGTTGTTATCATCACTTCCTGTCCTTTTTTAAAGCGGTTAATCTGATTTTCATACACATCAAAATTTCCCCAAACTGTGTTGAGATTGGCAATTTTTAATATGGGTTGACCTTGTTTAATGTAATCGCCTTGCTCTACTAATTTTTCTGTAACAGTACCCGAAAAGGTTGCATACACAGGAAAGTTTTCTTTCACTTTTCCTGTTTCTTCAATCTTATTAATTTGATTTTCAGAGAGCTTCCATAATTTCAATTTATTACGGACTGCTTTGTATAAAGCAGGTTGTGATTCTTTTAAAGATGCTGCTGTAATTAATTCTTGTTGTGCTGCATAGAGTTCTGGCGAATAAATGGTTGCCAATAATTGACCTTTACGAACTTCTTCGCCTGTAAAACTCACATTCAAACGTTCAATTCTTCCAGCGAAATAACTTACCTGTACTGCATTTGCTTCTTCGTTTTCAGCAATTTTACCAGATAATTTGATAGTATTGCCTTCAACATTGCCTTTACCAACAATAGATGTTTGAATATTAGCTAAAGCAATTGCGTTTTCAGTCAATTTGAATTGGTCTGCTAATAAACCATCACTTACACCATCAGCAGGAATTAAATCCATACCACAAATAGGGCAATCTCCTGCTTCTGGTTGCATAATCTGTGGATGCATTGAACAGGTCCACATTTGATTGGTTTCTGTAACTGCATCGTGATTATGGTCTGTTTCTTCTTTTGGTGAGCCACCAAACAGTATCCACCCTAAAAGTAGACCAACAGCTAATATTCCGAGATAAACTATATACTTTTTCATTTCTTTATTTTTTTTCGTTTTAATAATTTCCTAATTGAAGGTGACGAGGTGTACCACAACAAAAACCCACTTAAAACGGTTATCAATCCTAAAAGTGAAAAGGCTCTCAAAACAATGGTATTAAAATTGTCTCTGCCTTCATAGTCCATGGTATGTGTCATCCATAAAAAATCAAACCAACGCCAAGAACGATGTCTTACGGTTTGAAATTTTCCGTCGCTTACAGAAACGTATGCTTTTAGTGCTTCATCTGTTTTATATGAGATAACATAAGCAGGTAGTAGTTTTTCTCGATACTCGTGGTGTTTTCCAGTTTCCGTAATTTGCTCAACAGATTCTACCTCTAAACCACTTTTCATATGGTTTTTGGCAATATAGAGTGCCTCTTTCTGCGTAATACTATTTTTTGGCATTCCATCTAAAGCATTATACAATTGCTCTTTATTTATCCAATAGTACGGTGCATTATCAATATCTCTTAATTCAATAGTCTTTATACCATTTGGAACATCCATTTCTGAAGGACTTATTAAACTATTAAATGCTTTGGGTTGATACTTCAAGTTTTTAAATTGGTCTCCGTGTATTTCATCGATGTTCGTCCAACTAAAGTATAAACCACTAATAGTCCAAAACAGGAATTGAATCCCTAAAAAGAGACCCAAATACCTGTGGGTTTTTCTAATTTTTAACGCAGTATGCCTATTTACCATAACAATTTAATTTATAAGCATTAATGTCGCCATTACAATCATAATAGCATTTTCAATAAAAGTGGCTTCTGTCATAGGTAATTTTAAAGCAGTACCTAAACACGCACATCGTATTGATTTTTTGTCCAATAATGTTTTTGTTACTCCAATTGTTGTTATCCCTAATACTATAAGTGTAATTATTAAAGCTATATTAATTTCAAACCGCAATAAAAACATCAGTCCTAAAGCTGTTTCAATAAATGGATAAACTTTCCCATAAAAAGGAACACGTTTAGCTAAAGGGTCGTACATACGAAAGGATTCAGGAAAGCCTTTTAAATCTAACATCTTGAAAAAACTAAACACGATGTAAAATAACCCCATAAAGTCGAGCATAAAAGCGCTCCAAGTCCAATTTTTATAATGTAATAATACACTTGCAGTTGCTATATAAAAAATGATAAGCAATAAAGGTTTTAGCTGTTGTAATTTACTTTTTTCTTCTTCCATAGGCATTGCCGACATACTTGAAGATGCAAACACATTCTTCTCTTTCTTTTCAGATAAAGTATACTTTTCTGGTAATGCTTTTTGTAGTATATCAGTTGAAATATGTTTATTCATTTTCACTTCTGCCTCACCTTTTTCAAGATTAACAGACACCTCTGATACGTGGTCTATTTTACTTAAATATTTCTCGACGGAAGCCTTACAGTTATTGCAAGTCATTCCCGCAATCTTATATGTGTGTTTCATTATTGCTGTGTTAAATAATTAATAATCGTTGATTGAACATAATAAGTTCTAATTGATTCTATTTGGTTCATTTGAAACTTTAGTTGTAGTTCTTGAATATCCAAAACATCATTAAAATCTATCGTTCCTGTTTCGTAGCTTTTGATTAAAATGTCTTCTGCATCTTTAGCTTGCTTTAAGTTTTTTGTTTGAGTAGCATAACTTATTCTTGCAGAAATGCGTTCGTTATTTGCTTTGTCTAAAAGCGTTTCCAATGCATTTAAACGTTCCTGTTTTTGAGCAGTAATTTCCTGCTGCTGCAAATCATTTTGTTTGGTTTGGGATTTATATTTCTTATTGAAAATTGGGATAGATACCGAAACCATTGGCATTACAATATCCTTTCCGTTATCGCTGAAATCCATATTTGGTCTTTCAGCAACATTGATATAATCTAATCCAAAACCAATCATTGGACTGCTTTCTTTTTGATTTAATAATTCTGATTGCTCTATGGATTTATAAAGTTTATCATATTTTAGTAATTCGGGATGTAATGCTAAATTTTCAGAAGTAATATCAAAGTCTTCAGAAGGTATCAGTAAACTATCTACCACATTCACGGTAACATCATTATCTCTATTCAATAGATTATTGAAGTTAGTTTGTTCTGCTAAAAATTGTTGTTGCAATACGTCTTTTAATTGTTGCATTTCGTTCTGACGCATTTGCAATCGCAACACATCTACTGCGGATGCTTTACCAACCTCAACAGATGTTAGTGCTAATGTTTCGTAAGTTTCTAATAGTTTGATGTTTTCAGTTAAGACCTCTTGCTTTGCTTTGTTGGCGAATAGATTATAATAGGATTGTGATACCGAAGCCATTAGTTTTCGCTTTGCGATAACAATGTCCTCGTATTTAGCATCTGCCAATGAACTCACGTAATTTTCTCTTGATGTAATTGTACCAAACCACGGTAACATTTGTTTAGCAGATACCTTAAAACGTTGCGCTCCTGTTCTAGTTTCTGGCTCACTTACAAAGTAACCGACACCAAATTCGGTATTAGGAATGGTATTGACTTCATTTACTTTTTCGGAAGCTCTTTTGTATTGTAACTCAAACTTTTGAATTTCTGGATTGTTTGTTAAGGCTTCATCTATAAGTGTTTCTAATTGTTGTGCATTTCCTATGAGAACAAAGAATAACGAACAAAAAATAAAGACTGTTTTTATGTGTGATTTTATCTGTTTCATTTTACAGTTCTTTTAAGTTGAATTTCGGCTTTCCAGCTAAATAATACTGGAACTACGAATAAGGTTATTAAGGCTATAAGCATTCCACCAAAACTTGGTATTGCCATTGGTATCATAATATCACTACCTCGTCCTGTTGATGTCAGTACTGGTAATAATGCTAAAATGGTTGTAGCTGTAGTCATTAAACAGGGTCTGATACGTTTTTCTCCTGCTTCCACTATGGATGCTCTAATTTCTTTTTTATTCTCTGGTGTATTTCTATCAAAAGTTTGCGTTAAATAGGTTGCCATTACTACACCATCATCTGTTGCAATACCAAAGAGTGCAATAAACCCAACCCAAACTGCTACACTTAAATTAATTGGGTGCATCTGGAATAAGTCTCGCATATTTTCCCCAAAGAAATTGAAGTTTAAAAACCAATCTTGACCATAGAGCCATATCATTATAAAGCCACCTGCAAACGCTACTGCAATACCTGTAAAGACCATTAATGAGGTTGCCACAGAACGGAATTGGAAATACAGTATTAAAAAGATAATTGCCAAAGCTAAAGGCACAACAATCGATAAGGTTTTTTCAGCTCTTAATTGATTTTCGTAAGTTCCCGTGAAGGCATAGTTGATTCCTTTCGGAACTATCAATTCACCAGAATCTATCTTTTCTTGAATCAATGCTTGTGCATTTTCAACAACGCTTACTTCAGCAAACCCATCCAATTTATCAAACAAGACATAACCTACTAAAAAAGTATCTTCACTTTTTATGACTTGTGGACCTTGTTCGTAACGGATTGTTGCCAATTCATTTAAAGGCACAGGACTGCCTTTTTCAACTGGCACATAAATTTGTTCTAAATCAGTTGGGTTAGCTCGCATTTCTCTTGGGTATCTTACTCGAACACCGTATCGCTCTCGACCTTCAACCGTTTGGGTTATTACCATACCGCCAACTGCCACTTTCAAAACGTTTTGAACCTCTTCAATGGTAACGCCATAACGTGCTATTTTTTCTCTGTCAATATCAATGAGCAGATAAGGCTTCCCTACAATACGGTCTGCAAAAACCGCTTCCTGCTTAACGCCTTCAGCCTGTTTCAAAATGTTTTCCAATTGTATCCCAAATGCTTCTATTTGTTTTAAATCTTGACCCTTTACCTTGATTCCCATTGGTGCTCTCATTCCTGTTTGTAACATTACCAATCGGGTTTCAATAGGCTGTAGTTTGGGTGCAGAGGTTACGCCTGGAAGTTTTGTAACTCTTACAATTTCATTCCAAATATCGTTTGGTGATTCAATTTTTGGTCGCCAGTTACGATAGTACTCGCCATCATCATCTTCAATTAATTGAGACCTTTTTATAGTGCTAAAAATGACGTTTTCGGAATTATTAGGATTAGAAACCAAACGACCATCCTTCAATTCAAAGAAGCCATCATCATTTACTTTGTAGCGTTGGCGTACTCCGTTTTCATTCAGCATATATTCTGATTTATACTGAATCATATTCTCGTACATTGATAGTGGTGCTGGGTCTAAAGCTGATTCTGTTCTTCCTGCCTTACCAACTACAGTTTCAATCTCTGGAATACTTGCTACAGCCATATCCAATTGTTGTAAAACACGTTTGTTTTCTTCTACGCCAGAATGTGGCATTGAGGTTGGCATTAGTAGAAATGAACCTTCGTTTAATGATGGCATAAACTCTTTGCCTGTATTTTTCATAATGAAAAAACCTGCGATGACTATTGCTGTTGGTACGGATAAAAACAATAGTTTATTATCTAGACACCATCTCAAAATACGTCTGTAGTATTTTATAAATAATGAGAAAACACCTAATAAACCGAAGCATATAACGCTTACAAAAATGAGATTCCAAAAAATACTTTTGTCAACTCCTAACGGTCTCCAATATTCGGCTAACAAGAATACAATAGCTGATACAGAAATAATGATATTGATAAGATTCGCTTGTTTCTCTGATACTATCCCTTGTTGCTTTATAAGTGCAACAATTCCAAACCCAACCAATATTAACCCCAACCAATAACCGTAAACTATGGCAACAACACCTAGCACTATTAAAACGCCATTTAAAACATATATAAAATTGATTTTAATACTTTTCTTTCTGAATAAAAAAGCTGCAAAAGGCGGTATCAAGAATAAGGCAACAATAATAGATGCGGTTAATGCAAATGTCTTTGTGAAGGCTAACGGTCTAAATAATTTTCCTTCTGCACCAATCATAGTAAATACAGGTATGAAACTGATAATAGTGGTCATTACTGCGGTTACGATTGCACCAGACACTTCGGCTGTTGCGTTATAAACTACCGTATTTATGGATTGTGTTCCATTATCTTCATCTAAATGCCTTATAATATTTTCTGAAAGTATGACACCCACATCTACCATTGTTCCGATAGCAATAGCAATACCTGATAGAGCTACTATGTTTGCATCGACTCCAAAGAACTTCATTGCTATAAAAACCATCAATACTGCAACGGGCAATAAGCCAGAAATCAATATAGAAGCTCGAAGATTAAACACCATTATGATTATAACCAAAATGGTAATCAATATTTCAAGAGTTAAGGCTTCATTGAGTGTACCTAAAGTTTCTTGAATTAATTCTGTTCTATCATAAAATGGCACTATGGTTACTTGCGATGTTCTTCCATCTGATAACACTTTTGAAGGTAGTCCTGCGCTTAATTCCTTAATCTTTTCCTTTACGTTATTAATAACTTCCATTGGGTTTGCACCATAGCGCGCTACCACAACAGCACCAACAACTTCTGCGCCTTCTTTATCTAATAATCCTCTTCGTGTTGCAGGACCTAAAGAGACTTTTCCAATATCTTTTATTCTGATTGATGTATAGTCTTCGGAAGTGACTACCGCATTTTCAATGTCTTCAATAGATTTTACATAACCCAAACCACGTACTAAATACTCTGCATTATTGATTTCAATAGTTTGTGCACCAATGTCTTTATTACTTTCCTTAACTGCTTTTACAACTTGATTTAAACCGATATTGTATTGTCGCATCAATTCTGGATTTACATCCACTTGGTACTCTTGAACATAACCACCAATAGAAGCTACTTCAGAAACGCCACTTGCAGAGGATAAAGCATATTTTACATAGTAGTCTTGAATACTTCGCAATTCCTGTAAGTCCCAACCACCAGTAACATTTCCCTTTTCATCACGACCTTCGAGTGTGTACCAGAATATTTGTCCTAATCCTGTTGCATCGGGACCTAATGCAGGATTAACACTTTCTGGTAATAAACCACTTGGTAAGGAATTAAGTTTTTCGAGAATACGACTTCTACTCCAGTAAAATTCTATGTCTTCTTCAAAAATGATATAAATACTTGAAAAGCCGAACATAGAAGAACTACGGATCGTTTTTACCCCAGGAATTCCTAGCAAGGACGTCGTTAATGGGTACGTAATTTGATCTTCAATATCTTGTGGTGAACGACCATCCCATTTAGTAAATACTATTTGTTGGTTTTCACCTATATCTGGTATTGCATCTACAGCAACTGGATTACTTGGTAAGAACCCAGTATCCCAATTAAAAGGTGCATTAACCGTTCCCCATCCTATAAAAAGGACGAGTAACAGAACTGCTACGAGTTTGTTTTCTATTAAAAATTTGATGCTTTTATTTAGCATTTGTTTTGATTATTAAACAATTAGACATTAGTGTTTGGACAACACCGAATACAGCAAATTATCCTTACGACATTGCAGTCATAGGATAAAAAAGTCTATTGTTTAAAAATCAAATTAAATAAGTCTCGTCAATCTTGTAGATACGCCTTATGACGAGTGGCGGTTTGTATTCTTCGTAAGAAGAAACATTATTTTCTAAACCTTCAAAAAAGTTGATGTAAGTGTAGACAAAAGATGCAATGAATAGGTGTTGCTCAAACGTGATATTGTCAACTTGCAATTGTAATTCGTCTTGACCTTCAATTGCTAATTGTTTATCATCACAACAATTTTTCTTGGTAATTGAACATCCTTCGGTTGAAGGTTTTTCCATTTCCATTCCGCAACCTTTGACCTTTTGGAATATAGCAGTTTCAACTAAAGTGCCTCCACAATAATGCATATTGACAGTAAATGACATTGTAGAAAACAACACTACAAAAGCCATTGCTAAAGACATTATTTTATGGAAAAACTGCTTCATAATGATTGCGAAGTTACGAAATTTTAACAACTATTGATTTTGTTTAACAGAAGTTTAATCTTAACTCCAACTCATTCTCTGTAACCTAACCGCATTTAATATTGCTAATAATGCTACGCCTACATCTGCAAATACTGCTTCCCACATTGTCGCTAAACCACCTGCTCCTAAAATCAGTACAATTACTTTGACACCAAATGCCAAAATAATATTTTGCCAAACGATTTTTCTTGTGGAACGACTTATTTTAATCGCCTTTACCACTTTTGAAGGTTGGTCTGTTTGAATAATAACATCTGCTGTTTCAATAGCTACATCACTTCCTAATCCACCCATTGCTATACCTACATCACTTGCTGCCAAAACTGGTGCGTCATTAATACCATCACCTATAAAAGCTATTTTGTTTGCTGGATTTTGCTTTAAAATTTCAACTTCATTTAATTTATCCTCTGGTAGTAAACCACCTTTAGCCATTTCAATATTTAATTCTCTTGCTACTTGTTGGGTAATGGAATCTTTATCTCCAGAAAGCATCATTATATTATTAATACCAACTTTATGTAAGGCTGTAATTGTTTCTTTTGCATCTTCTTTTAATTCATCTGCAATGACAACATAACCTGCAAATGTATTGTCTATAGATACTAATACTATAGATTCTACAATAGTTTCTGTTTCCTCTAAAATATTAATATTATTGGCTGTCATTAAGGCTTTATTACCAACTAAAACAGTCTTGCCATTCACGATACCTTTTAAACCTTTACCTGCTATTTCAGATACATCGGAAGCCTCATAATCTGCACCTTCATCTTTATATTCCAAAATGGCTTTTGCAATAGGATGTGTGGATTGTTCTTCCATAGCCATCAGGTATTTCATAAATTCGGATTCGTCCCAACCAATAGCTTTGATTACTTTGATTTTGAAAACTCCTTTGGTAACCGTTCCTGTCTTATCCATTACCAAGGTGTTTATTTTGGTCATTGCATCTAAAAACGAAGCTCCTTTAAATAAAATTCCGTTTTTTGAAGCTGCACCCAATCCTCCGAAATAACCCAAAGGAATAGAAATAACCAAGGCACAAGGACAAGAAATCACAAGAAAAATTAAAGCTCTGTATAACCAATCTCTAAAGACATAATCATCTACAAAAAAGTATGGTAGAAACGTAACACCTATTGCTAAAAACACAACTATTGGCGTGTAGATACGTGCAAATTTTCTAATGAATAATTCTGTTTTAGATTTTCGAGCAGTGGCGTTCTGTACCATATCCAAAATTCTTGCAATGGAACTATCTTTAAATTCTTTTGTAGTTTCGATTTCAATTACACCATCGAGATTGATACTCCCTGCAAAAACTTTTTCACCTTTTGCAATCGTATCAGGTTTACTTTCGCCTGTTAATGCTGCTGTGTTGAATGAACCTTTTTTGGAAAGTAGAATACCATCTAAAGGAATTTTTTCTCCCACACGAACTTGCACTTTTTCGCCAATTTCAACCGTTTCTGGACTCACAGACACATAATCATTGTTGCGATATACCAGAGCTTCATTTGGTCTTACATCAAGTAAGGCTTTTATATTTCCTTTTGCTCTGTTAACAGCTGCATTTTGAAAAAGTTCCCCAACTGCGTAAAACAACATTACTGCAACACCTTCAGGATATTCGCCAATAATAAACGCTCCAATAGTAGCAATGGACATTAAAAAGAACTCTGTAAACACATCGCCTTTTTTAATACTTTCCCATCCTTCTTTTACTACAGGAAGTCCTACTGGCAAATAAGCTATACCATACCATACAATACGCAACCAATCTTTAAAAAATGCAACATCAAAATAATCTAAAGCAATACCAATAATTAGCATTGAAAAACTTATGATTGCTGGAATATAGGCTTTAATATCACTTGAGTTGCCACTATTATCGTGACCATCATCGTGACTATGTTGTTCTTCTGAATCTGGTTTTAAATCTCTTAAATTGACTTTCTTTTTTTTCATTTTGAATTGAATAAATTTTTAATATCATTAGGAATAGGCATACGTTTTAATGGTGGTACATTTGCACCTCCTGTATTGCCGATTGGTACGTGATTAATGAACGATTTCCAACCTCCAACTATTAATCTTATTATTTGTCCAAATACTTCTTTGGTATTTTTTTGCATTAAGCCAAACTTTAGCATTAACCAATGTGAATAGGTATGCTCAATAGGATAAGATTGACCTATAATGTGACTTCTTTCTAAATGATACCACGCATTAGTAAAATCACTGTTAGCCAAAGCAACTTCATATAAACCAAGTTCTTTATTATATGCATCTTTTAAATACTTTGGTATTTTATAATTCAGTTTCATTATTATCTCATTTGATTGTAAAAATATAATACCAATACGTGCAATGGAAGTGCAATTATTGTCCACTACATTTATCACAAATACCTTTTACCACCAAGTTTACGTTTTCTGACACAAAACCATCTGGTACTTTTATTAGAGGGATTTTATGTTCTGTTAAGCAAATAGTTTCATTACAGTTATTGCAATGAAAATGCAAATGCAAATCAGTTTCAATTTCACAATTACATCCCTTTTCACATAACGCATATTTAGTAATGCCTGTGCCATCGTCTATTTGATGCACAATATCCTTTTCCTCAAATGTTTTAATAGTTCTGTACAACGTGGTTCTATCTGCTTTTTCAAAAGCATTTTCTATATTACTTAATGTGACTGCACTTTTCTTGTCTGCAAGAAACCTATAAATGAGCAAACGCATTGCTGTAACACGAAGATCTTTTGAAGCAAATAATTTTTCTATGTCTTTCATATTTTAATATTAATGACCGTGACCTCCACCTTCTTCTTCACTGTTTTTGGCTTTAGCCAAAAGTGTAAAAGCATCTTTTAAAACCACTTCCATTTTAGTAATATCTTGTGTTTTATCTTCAAAAGTAAATGCTACAAAACCTTCTTCTTCATTGCCTTTAATAATTTCAAGCATTTCAAAATCGTTCATCGTTTGCTCTCCTTCTTTTCTTTTACCTATTGACTTGAAAATATAGTGTTTGCCTTCAAACCTTACAACCGCATCTTCTGGAACAGCATATAGTTGAACTGCTTCCACTTCAATAGCTGCATTGACAAACATACCTGGTAATAAATCTTCAATATGTACTTTGAGATGTCCGTGAATAGTTATTGACCTATCTTCACGAACATTATTACCTATAAGAAATACCTCCGCTTCCATCCATTTTTCTGGTGCATTTGCCAATCTGAAACGGATGCGTTGCCCATTTCTAATTAAAGGAATATCGTCTTCATACACTTTGAGTTCTATGTGCAAATCTGATGCATCTGTAATATCCATTAACACATCTTGCGGATTAAAATATTTTCCTGTATTGATATAAACGTCACGAACGACTCCATTAATTGGTGAGTAAACATTGACTACTGAAGAAATATTACCACTCCTTGCAGTTGTTGGATTAATTCCTATTAATCGTAATTTGCTCTCCAATGCTTGAATATTTGCCTTATTAGTTAAATAACTACTCTTGGCTTTTTGAAACACTTTTGTAGATGATACTTGCTCATCATTTAGGGTTTGTTGACGTTCAAAATCTGCCTTTAAATAATCACTATTAGCTAATGCCTCTAAATATTCTCTTTGAAACTCTATAAATTCAGGGTTCTCTACAGTAGCAACCACTTGTCCTTTTTTAATTTTGCTTCCAGGAAGCATTGAAGTATATTTTAAAAATCCTCCATAAGGGACAGTTACCGAAATATTGCCTTGTGGTGGTACATCTATCATTCCGTTTACGGTAATTTCGTGACCAATCTTTCGTTTTTCAACTTTGCCAATACTAATTTCAGTTTGTCCTAATTGTGCATCAGTTAACTCAATTTGGTTTTCATTTTCATCGTTGTGAGCATCTTCAATTACTGTGGCTGTTTTATCCTTACATCCCATTACTGCAAGTATTGCAGTACATAATATTGTTTTATATATAATAGTTTTCATATTCTTAATTATTAGTTGTGACTTGCTCAATTTTAATAAGCGTTTGATTGAATTGATTTACAAAGGCCAAATATTTTGTTTGGATGTTCAAAGCTCTATTAAGTCCTTGTATATATTCCACATACTCAATTTCACCTTCTTGAAAACCTCTTTGTGAATTTTTTAATAATAATTCGGCTTGTGGCAAAGCATTAAGACTATAAAACTCCAAATTCTGTTGGTCTTTTTTTAATGATGCCAAAGCTGTTTGCAATTGTGTTTGAGTATAATTGGTAACCGCTTCCAATTGTGATTCATTTTCCATTTTATGAATTTTTGCAGCTTTAATCTTTGCAGAATGCGAATTGAAAAAAATAGGAATATTTAACCCTAACTGAACTCCTGTAAAACGGTCGCCAGAATCGAATACTGTTGGTGTCCCACTTGCTGTTTCTCCATTGCCTATAAAGGACTGATTAAAATAGCCTAACGTTATATCTGGAAGCATTTTTGCTGATTCTACTGAACGTTCTTTATCTGCAACTTCCACTCTTGACTTATAAAATGATACTAAAGGATTTTTTGAAACGACTGAAGTGTCAACAGATACTTCTGAAAACATTGAAGACTTTACTTCTAAACGCCCAACATTAATATCCACAAGACTATCAGAATTTATTAGATTTTGTAATTGTAATTGATATGCTTTAATAATTGAGGCATTATCTTTTAATGCAATTTGTATATCAGCCAATTCAGCATTTGCGGTTGCTTGTTCCAATGCGTTGCTTTCCCCTGTTTTAAAACGCAAGTTTGCTGCATATTGAAACCGTGCGTAAATACTATCTTGTTGTTGCAATACGTTTTGCTTACTTTTTAGATACCACAGTTCATAATAAGTCGATTTCACTTGAGCAATCAATTCGTTTTTTATGACTTCTTGATTTCGTTCACTTGCTTCTATCTTCGCTTTTGCAAGCTTATTTTGATTTGAATAAAGTGTTGGAAAAGCAAAAGTTTGGCTGACACTAAAACGTGTATCATTATCTGCTATACTATTGGTTTGACCATATTCTAAACCAAATTCTGTTTTAGGAATGTCCCAACTCGCTCCTTTTAAAGCACGTTCTTGTTCTGTTTGCAATTTTGACATTTTAATATTGGGATTGTTTTTCAAGGTAGTTTCAATAACAGCTTCAAGATTTTCATATACTTTTACTTCTGTACTTGTTTGTGCATTAATAGAGTATATGCTACCCAAAACGCCAATACATAAGAACATTGCTATTTTATTAGTTTTCATTTTTAATTTTTTTTCTGAATAATAATATAGAATTGGCAAGACAACCAAGGTTAAAAAGGTTGCTGTAATTAAACCACCAATCACAACAGTTGCTAAAGGACGTTGTACTTCTGCTCCTGAAGTTTGTGAAAGTGCCATTGGTAAAAAGCCTAAAGAAGCGACCGAAGCTGTCATAATAACTGGACGTAATCGGGAATGTGTTCCTTTGTAAATACGCTCAAAGACATCTGAAACACCATCTTTTTTAAGACGATTAAATTCGGCAATTAATACGATTCCATTTAAGACAGCAACTCCAAATAGGGCAATAAAACCAACTCCTGCTGAAATACTAAAAGGTAAATCACGAATCCAAAGTGCAAAAACACCACCAATCGCCGATAATGGAATGGCAGTAAAGATTAGGACACCTTGTTTTATAGAACCAAATGTGAAATACAGTAAGATGAAAATAAGCAACAAAGCCATTGGTACTGCTATACCTAAACGCTGTCTTGCTTCAACCAAGTTTTCAAATTGCCCACCATAGGTGATACTATAACCTGGTGCTAAACTGACTTGGTCATTTATTTTAATACTTATCTCATCAACCACACTTTCCACATCACGATTTCGTACGTTGAAAGCAGCAATAATACGTCTTTGGGTATCATCTCTTTGAATTTGATAAGGACCATCAATTATCGAAACCGTTGCGACTTGTTGTAAGGGTATTTGTTGACCCCTACTACCATTGATATATAAATTTTGAACATCGGTAAGGCTTGTTCTGTGGTCACCTTCCATCCGAACCACCAAATCAAATTGCTTTTCCCCTTCGTAAACTAATCCAGTTGATGCACCTGCAAAAGCTGCTTGTATGGTATTATTTACTGCTTTTATATCTAAACCGTACTTTGCTAACTGCGCTCTGTCATAATTTATCACAATCTGTGGAACACCAGTAACCTCTTCTACATACACATCAACAGCACCATCTACTGTTCCTGCTATTTTACCAATTTGAGTCGCATATTTTGATAATTGTTCTAAATCTTCCCCATAAATCTTTACAGCTACATCTTGACGAACACCTGTCATCAATTCGTTAAAACGCATTTGAATAGGTTGTTGAAATCCAAAAGTGACTCCAGGAATGACTTCTAAAACTTCCGCCATTTTATTTGCCAAATCTTCTCTGCTTGATGCAGAAACCCATTCCGATTTATCTTTTAAAATAATCATTAAATCCGCTGCTTCTACTGGCATTGGATCAGTAGGAATTTCACCAGAGCCAATTTTAGAAACGACCTGTAAAACTTCGGGGAAATTATCCAATAATAACTTTTCGGCTTTGGTGGTGGCTTTTATAGTATTGCTCAACGAACTACCAGTAATCACTCTGGTTTCAACAGCAAAATCACCTTCTTCAAGCGTTGGAATAAATTCACCGCCAAAACTTCTAAAAACTATAAATGAAAAAATAAACAAGATTGCTGTAACTGTTACAACAACGACTCTTGTTCGCATTGCAAATTTTAAAATAGGTTCATAAATACGATAAAATAAACCCATTATTTTATCTGAAATATTCCGTTTATGTTCTGTCTTTTTACTCAAAACAAGAGCAGACATCATTGGAATGTAAGTCAGCGAAAGTATGAACGCACCTAAAATGGCAAAACTCACCGTTTGTGCCATTGGGCCAAACATTTTTCCTTCAGTACCAACCAAGGCTAAAATAGGTAAATACACTATTAAAATGATAATTTGACCAAAGGCAGCAGAGTTCATCATTTTACTGGCAGATTTCAAAACTTCAGAATCCATTTCCTTCTGATTGAGTTTCCTATTCAGTTTTAAATGTCCGATGTGAAATAAAGTAGCTTCCACAATGATAACTGCACCATCTACAATTAAACCAAAATCTATTGCACCAAGACTCATTAAATTTGCAGATACACCAAAGAGGTGCATCATGCTAAAGGCAAATAATAATGCTAATGGTATAACTGATGCTGTTATTAAACCTGCTCTCCAGTTACCTAATAGTAGCAACAGAATAAAAATAACGATGAGTGCGCCTTCTACAAGATTTGTTGTAACCGTACCAATTGCATTATCAACTAATTTTGATCTGTCCAAAAAGGGTTCAATAACAACGCCTTCAGGTAATGTTCTACTTATAGTTTCTATTTTATCTTTTACATCTGTAATTACTTTTGCCGAATTTGCTCCTTTTAGCATCATTACAATTGCGCTTACAACTTCTCCTTCACCATTACGAGTGGTTGCACCGTAACGAATTGCTGTACCTGTTTGTACTTTAGCTACATCACTTATGAGAATAGGAATACCATCATCAGTCTGTTTTACAAGGATATTTTTGATGTCTTTAATTGATCCAACCAATCCCTCACTTCTAATAAATAATGCTTTATCGTTTTTTTCGATATACGCACCACCAGTATTTTGGTTATTGGATTCTAAAGCATCAAAAATTTCCGAAATTGAAATTTGCATCGCATTTAACCGTTCAGGTCGCACTGCAATTTCATACTGTTTCAGATAGCCTCCAAAACTGCTAACGTCCGCTACGCCTTTCGTTCCTAACAACTGACGTTTGATAACCCAATCCTGTATAGTCCGCAATTGTATAGCGTCATATTTATCTTGGTAACCTGGCTTTGTGGTTATAACATATTGGTAAATTTCACCAAGACCTGTCGTGAGAGGTGCAATTCCGGGCTTTCCAATACCTACCGGTATTTGAGATTGAGCATCTGCAAGACGCTCGTTAACTTGTGCACGCGCCCAATACACATCAACGTTTTCTTCAAAAACAATGGTAACTACCGATAGACCAAAACGAGAAAAGGAACGTATTTCTTCAATTTTTGGAATGGTCGCCATTGTGATTTCAATGGGAAATGTTATTAAACGTTCTACTTCTTGTGCAGCAAGTGTAGGTGATGACGTAATCACCTGTACTTGATTGTTTGTGATGTCAGGGACTGCATCTACAGGAAGTTGTTTTAGCGAATATATTCCTGTTATAACCAAGGCTAAAGTGAGTAAACCAATAACCAGTTTGTGGGTTATGGAATACTTAATTATTTTATTAAGCATATTTGAGTATTAATTCAGTTAAACGTTTCCGAAAAGACACAATATTGTGACTAATCGAATTGAAAATTTGACCTATTAAATAGGTTTTAAAAGGATAGAATTATCCTAATATATTTACTGAATTATACCTGAGGGGGTTGTAAAATGGTGTTGTTAAAATCTTTTTCTAAACCGTTGAAATGAAAAAACACTTGTGTAGAAATTGGGGTTGATGCAATTGCAAAATCCAATATATTAAAGTATGTTGTGTGAATATGGCAACAGTGACATTGGCAAAATGGGGAACATAAATCCAAATCAGCGTGCTCACTACTTGATTGCTCTGAAATTTCAGTTTTTAACTCATCATTGCCTGAGCTATTATCTTCACAAGGTGAGAAGTTAAGCGCAAGAATATAAATTGATAAGATGAATGCTAAAAATTTCATTGTAGCAAAGATATAAATTATTTAATGCAATGGTGTTGCAAATAAAATGATTCTATTTATTACAAAAACCAAAACGCAGCCTTTGCATCATCAGGTACATCAGTTTTAGGTTAAGTTATAAATGTAGATAAAGTGTATTGTACAGCATATATTAATGACTGTAATTAAACTTACTGTTTTGATTAATAATATTTCTTGCGCAACCAAAATGAAACCCGAACCAATAAAATCAATGCAGGAACTTCAACTAATGGACCAATTACTCCTGCAAATGCTTGTCCTGAATTGAGTCCAAAAACTGCAATTGCAACTGCAATCGCTAATTCAAAATTATTGCCTGCTGCTGTAAAAGCTACTGCTGCAGTTTTGTCGTATTCTGCTCCTGTAGCTTTGGTAACGAAAAATCCAATAATAAACATTAACGTAAAATAGATTAGTAAAGGAACTGCAATAATTACAACATCCATTGGGATTTGTACAATCAATTCTCCTTTTAAAGAAAACATTACAACTATGGTAAACAGAAGTGCAATTAAGGTTATTGGCGAAATGGTTGGAATGAATTTTTTAGTGTACCATTCTTCGCCTTTTAGTTTTACCAATATTAAACTGCTCATAATTCCCATTACAAACGGAATACCTAAATAAATGGCGACACTTTCTGCAATTGTTCCGATTGAAATATCTACAATAGCTCCTTCAAATCCAAAATAAGGTGGAAGAACTGTTATAAAAATCCACGCATAAAAGCTGTATGCAAATACTTGAAAAATACTATTTAATGCAACCAAACCTGCACCATATTCGCTACTTCCTTCCGCAAGGTCGTTCCAAACCAAAACCATAGCGATACAACGTGCTAATCCTATCAAAATTAGTCCGACCATATATTCAGGATAATCACGTAAAAATGTAATTGCCAAAACAAACATTAAAACAGGACCAATTATCCAATTTAGAATAAGTGAAATAGAAAGAATTTTTGTGTTTCTAAATACTTTTGGTAATAGTGCATAGTTGACTTTTGCCAAAGGTGGATACATCATTAAAATCAAACCGATTGCAATTGGAATATTGGTTGTTCCACTATTAAATGAATTTATGATGTTTGGAAATGTTGGGATAAAATACCCAAGTCCAACTCCGATTGCCATTGCAACAAATATCCATAACGTTAGATTTTTGTCAAGAAAACTTAATTTTTTTTTATTTGATACCATTTTAGTTTTGTGTTTGGTTTTTAATAGAAAGAAACATAAAAATAAATCCTAAAACTCCTGAAATTACTGGGTATAACCAATTATTTTCTTGCTCTGTATCAAAGAGTTTGAATGTTACAATACAGATGATTCCCAATACTATCATAAGAGCGATATAGACTTTTCTTTTCATAATCTTATTTGATACTTATTTTTGAAAAAACATATTTCATTTCTGTTGCAATTTGCAGACTTCTTTCAATGTATTTTTCTACTTGTTGCGGTGTGTTGTCAAATGCTTTTGGGTCTTCAAAAGTTATTGGAATACGTTTTTCTGCACCTGGAACAAATGGACACGCTTCATTTGCTGAATCGCAAGTCATAATTGCTACAAATTCAGATTTCGGATTAAAATCATCATCTAACTTTTTAGAAAAACCAATAATAGGATGTTCGTTGTCAGTATATTTAATACTGTAAACAGGATTCTCGTTTTGTGAAATTTTGCTTATTTGGAAACCTGACTTTTGCAAAGTTTCAACAACCATTGGAAAAAGTGCTGTTGCCTCTGTTCCTCCAGAATAACAAAACACGTTTTTAATATTGAAGTAATTTGCCATTGTCTGTGCCCAAACTTGTGATAAATGACTTCTTCGTGAATTGTGAGTACAGATAAAGTTGATTCTAATTTCTTGTTGGTTTGAAACTTTAGATTGAATAAAATCGGTAAGAGGTTGTAAAACTGCTTTACGTTCGCTCGAAATAGTTTGAGGATTTAATTCTTTGATTACATTTTCTATTTCTGACAATAGGATTGGTTTTGTTGTTGTCATTTTTTATACTTTTCTTATTAGTTAATTACCATTTCTTAAATTTTCAGCAAAAGCATTTGGCAAGATGCTATTTTCTATTGCCAAAGCTGCTTTCTCAATATCATATTCGAATCTAATAAACTCTACATTCACCCCTTTTTCCTTTAAAAGAGTTGTATTATTATTAAATTCTAACACAGCATAACAACCTTCGGTATTGTTATCTTTTGGCTTGCCAACCGATCCAATATTAATGGCGTGTTTATACTTTAAAATACCATTTGAATTCGCATTTAAAACTTTATGAAATGGTTTATGTGTATGACCAAAACATAAAATTTCGACTTTCGAAGTTTCCATCATTTCAACTATTTCATCTTCAGGTCGTTCTTCAAAAATATATTCATTTATAGCATTAGGACTTCCGTGTACTAATAAAATTGTTATTGTTTCATTGTTAAATTTGAATTTTAACCGAATATGTGATGGTAGTGTTTGTAAAAATTGGCGATTTTTTTCTTTTAATAATTGATTCGTAAATTCTTTAGATATTGCTCCATTAGTTAAACCATTAACATCAATTTTTTTATGATTATGAATCATATTTCCAATAGCTTCATCGTGGTTTCCTGCAATAGTTGCAATGCTTCTTTTTCTAATTTCCTCAATAATTTCATTTGGCCAAATATTATAACCAACTAAATCACCTAAACAATACAACGTAATCTACCTTCTTTGAAATCAGGTAAATTTGCGTGAACATCACTAAATAATGCAATTCTCATATCTGATCTTTAGCAACAGTTTCCATCTGGTGAACAACAAGGCTCCTCATTTAGGGTTGATAGTTTTACTTTAGTTTTTTCTATTGGAATTCCGCACTTATCTTTTGCTAAACAGTCGGTTTGTTTGTTGGTTAACAAGAAATTTCTTCCATCAAAATCAAGTCCGAATTTTCCAATTGTATCTGCTTGATATTCTACTTCGATTTCTAAATCTTCTATTTTTAAAACCTTTTCTGAAAGTTCAATGATATTCAATAGCTTTTCGGGATGCAATCTATGGTCGTAGTCATTTGCATTCCAAAGTTGGAAGTTTACGACATCTTCCTTTCTTTCAGTTCCGCCACAATCGATAAAATGTTTTGTGATTTTACCAACTTCTGTAACGTGAAAGTGGTTTGGTACTAATTCTCCGTTTGGTAATTGAAAACCTATAGTTTCCAGTTCTTTTAATGCTGATTTTACTTCTGATAGTTTCATAACTCTATTTGTTTATTGCGATAATACGATTAATTGATTCAAATTTTTTTAACAGCAATCTTGTTTTTCTGTTAAGTCTTGATTTAAAAATTCGTTCATTACCGTTTTCATTGCTGTCCAATTTTCTGTGTGAATACAGTAACAAACACTTGTTCCCTCTACATTCCCTTTAATTAAACCTAAATGCTTTAGTTCTTTTAAATGTTGTGAGATTGTTGGTTGTGCTAATCCAATTTCATTTACCAAATCTCCGCAATAACAAGCGTCTATTTTAAAAAGTTGTTGTAAAATAGCCACTCTTGCAGGATGTCCAAAGACTTTTGCAAAAAGAGCAATTTCATTTTGTTGGTCGGTAAATATCTCGGTTTTTGCTAATCCCATTTTATATTTTATTAATTCATTGCAATATTACGATTAAAAGAAAACAAAGACAAGAAAAAGATACTATTTTTACAAAAACCACAATTTATTTTTTGCATCCTCTGGAACACCATTGTTAAAGCGTGGTGCTATTTGTGCCACCATTTCAGGGTATTTAATGGTGATTGGTACATTTTGTTGGCGTAATGATTTCCAATATAGCCTGCTGAATTGATAGACTTGAGTTAAAAGTTCTAATGCTACATTAGCATCTTCAAACGCATCGTCGTCTGGACTACTCATTTTAATTTTTATTGGAAATGGATAGCCATCTGTATCTGTATAGTATTGTGAATTTGGATAACGTGCATTATTAAATAACAAAAATTGGTTGCTGTCTATACGAATGTATGTACCACTCACTGGCATCAATTTATGATTCCAATTAAGGTCGTAAGCAATAATATCTTCAGATTCTGTTTTGTTGATGTTAAGAATATATAAAGGCACACCTAATTTTAATTGATGCATTCCTTCAATAATAGGCTGTAATTCTTCATATTTCATTTCTTTGTAAAAATGAATGACTACTTTATCTGCTTGAGCTACAGATGTAAAATCTCTAATGGCTTTTAAAATGCTTCCTGCTAATAATTTGGTTTGGTTTTGATTGAAATATTCAAAGTTTCTGAATAGACCGTTATTTTGAAAACTAAAAGCACTTGCTATGTAACGCCTGTTTTCGCCTTGATTGGTAAAGGCTCCTACTCCAATAACTAATTCTTTTTTATCGGTTACTGCTAACTTCCAAGGTGCGCCATCTAATTTAGCGTGTATTGCCAATGCCATATTTTGTAAGGAAAACTGAAAGTTGTATTGATTTTCAATATTTTCACTCATTTTATGATAATCCACTACTTGGGTAATAATACCTTCGTTTAAAAACAATTCCTTTATTTGAATATAAATTTCTCGGTCTTCGGGATCTGGTGTAAACTTATCGAATGGGCTTAAATAAAAAGCAGCATACTTTACATTGTCGTGGTCAAATTTTAGGTTTTCCAGCTTTTGGATGATGTCTGGTAAAGGGTCGTTTTCGTTTGTAAATTCAATAAAATGTTCTTTGGATGTTGATGCTTTTATGTTTACATAATCCTCTATTCCTTTAAAATATTTCTTTTGTGCTGTGACACCAAATTTTAAATTGTTATAAAAACTTTTTACAGCTTCTTTATGTGAGGTGTGGTATATAAAAAAGAATTTAATATTTGGACCTTTAGGACGTCTGTAAGGTGTAAACATATTCATAGCCAATTTAGGCACTAAATGCGTTTTTTTATTCCCATATTGGTCTTTACCAAATTCCAATAAACCTACTTCTGGATTGATGTGGTTAATACGATTACCTGATACTTTTATGTTTTCTGGAGTAACTACATCTACAGAATTATACAAGTCACGAGTAATGGTTCGAATGAAAGATTTAGAACCGTCTGTGTCATTTAAGATTTATAAACCCGAAAATATTAATAAACAAGAATGGGAGGAGTTTTTAAGACTTTATAATTTGTTATCTCTAATATAAATAATGTCAAAAAGTAGACTCTCCAAATCAACATTTATTCGTGGACTTCAATGTGAAAAGTCATTGTATCTCTATAAGCATCAATATAGATTAAAAGATCCTACACCTTCATCACTACAAGCGGTGTTCGACCAAGGAACCAATATTGGTTTATTGGCACAAGAACTATTTCCCAATGGTGCTGATGCGTCTCCTGAAAATCATTTTAAAATGTTTGAATCGGTGAGGAAAACACAGAAGTTTATTTCTCAAGGGGAGTCAATAATTTATGAAGCAACATTCCTGTACAACAACGTTCTTGCTGCATTAGATATATTGGTCAAAGATAATGATGGTTGGAAAGCGTACGAGGTAAAAAGTTCTACTAAGGTTTCGGAGACCTATATCAAGGATGCTGCCATACAATATCATACCATCACAAATTCTGGAGTTGATTTAAAAGACATATCGATTGTTCATATTAATAACCAATACACGAGAGAGGGAGAATTAGATATACATCAATTGTTTACCATTGAATCAGTGTACGATCAAGTTTTAGAGTTTCTCCCACGAATACCAAATGAAGTCAGAAGACTCAAAAATGTGATTGAGAGTTCTGAAATTCCAAATGTAGATATTGGTCCTCATTGTTCTGATCCTTACGATTGTGATTTTAAGGGAACCTGTTGGAAACACATTCCTGACTATTCAGTTTTTAATATTTCAAGACTAAACAAAGACAAGAAATTTGATTTATACAACCAGGGAGTAATCACATTAGATGATATTGATTTAAGTCAAACAGACCTGAATCCAAATCAATTGTTACAGGTTCAATCAGAAGTTAATGGGACCACTCATATTGATATTGAAGAGATAAGAAACTTCACAAATGGATTAATTTATCCTTTATACTTTTTAGATTTTGAAACAATTGGTCCCGCAGTTCCAAAATATAATGGTAGTAGACCATACCAACAATTAGTATTTCAGTATTCACTTCACATTCAAGAGACTTTAACCTCAGTAATAGAACACAGAGAATATCTTGCAGATCCATCTCAAGATCCAAGAATTGGGTTCATAGAACAACTCATTGAGGACTGTGGTACCAGTGGAGACATATTAGTCTACAATATTGGTTTTGAGAGAGGGAAACTAAATGATCTAATCGATGTATTCCCTGAGTTTTCTAATGAGTTGTTAGGGATTGTAAATCGTCTGAAAGATCTAATGATTCCGTTCCAACAGAAATGGTACTATACCCCCGAAATGAAAGGAAGTTATTCAATAAAGTACGTTCTACCTGCACTGGTTCCTGAACTCTCATACAATGATCTTGATATTAAAGAAGGAGGTACAGCATCTAATACTTTTCTTTCGATGGTAAACGGAACATTTGCGGGTGATGTTGAAGAAACAAGAAATCAACTCTTGGAGTACTGTAAGTTAGACACCTTCGCGATGGTCAAAATTCTGGAGAAACTACTACTAATATAAAACTGATTTTCTTTCAAAAAATTGAAAAATTTTATTTTTTAAAAACTCGAGTTTTTACAAAAAAAACCAGAAAAATCTGGAGCGGGGTATTCACCCCCTCTGGAGAAGTCGATTTCACCCTAAATAGAGGGGGGATACGGCAGGGGATGCTGCAGGGAGGGCCCCCACGGGATGATCCTTCACCAATTTTAATCGGCAAAATCCATTAATCACAATAATAGCGTACACTTTCATTTGTGAGTGTTTTCATAGCGATAAAATATAGGTTTTATGCGGCATGAGGGGTGTTGCTGCTATAATTTTAGGGTATAGATAGGTAAACCTTAGAATTATGAGTATTTCAATATTATATACAAGAGTTTCGAGCGTAGATCAGAAAACGGATCGGCAAAGAGTAAAAGAAAATGAATTTGATAAAGTTATCGAAGATAAATGTTCGGGAGCCATTCCAATTTTTGAAAGACCCGAGGGTTCAACCTTAAAAACCCTAATAGATCGACAATTGATCAAGTCAATTTCTGTTTGGCAAATTGATCGTTGCGGTCGTGACCTTAGAGATATTATAAATTTTATTCATTACACCACTGAGAGAGGAATCCCTGTAAATTTTTTATCGCAAGGTCTATGCACACTCAATGAAGACAAAGAGGAAAATCCAATCTCTAAAATGATAATATCAATTCTTGGAGTGGTCGCTGAGATGGAACGAAAACTTTCAAAAGAACGTCAACGTGAGGGTATTGAGTTGGCTAAATTAGATCCAACAAAATATCTTGGAAGAAAACCTGGATCTAATGAAGGCCCAATTAAGTTTTTATCAAAACCACAAAATAAAAAGGCGTTAGACTTACTCAGAAAAGGATATAAAAATATTGAGGTTGCTAAGATTACGGGTCTTCATGTGAATACTATTACTAAAGTTAAACGTCATTTGTAATGGATACCTTTTTCACAATTTATTTTTTTATTGTTGGAGGGTTGTTCATTTTAAACTTGATATCTGTGCTAATTAAATTCTTGACAGGTGACGGTGAAGACTGGCAATTTCATTTGGCAGAGGATGTGTTGAACTGGTGTCTAATGTTGTATCCAATTAGAAAGAGAAAACCACTTCTTACTTTGGTTGAGGGTAAATCTAATCTTGCGGGGGAATATTGTTTCTACAACAACACAATTACTATTTATAAGGATAACAATGTAATACGCAGAGAACTAATCAATACCGTCATCCATGAGTATTTCCATTACTATTTAATTACATCAGAATCTAAGTCTAAACTCTACCATGATCAATTGGAACAATTCTCATTGGCGCAACACCCGCAGGAAATTCTTTGCAACACTATGGGAGAAACTCTCACAAAGGTCTATTTGAAAAACAATTAAAAATGGTTCTTATTTGACAAATAGTTCAATACCCCAACCAATCGTGCCAATTAGATTTAATTTACTACGTTATTCAAAATCACGTATTCAGCATTTACAATCGAGAATTAGTAATTATTCCTGTGGGTGCTTTGTGTTATTTAACTGTCAAATTTATTACGACAAAAAACTATCAATTTATCTAGTAAAACTACACGGGATGGTTCTATTTCTTGTTCAGGTAGAATATTTAATTTTTCATTAAAAAAATCATTTAGTAACTCCATATTAGGTGGATTATTAGACCCACAATTGATTAGGTATTGGTTATAATACTCATAGTTTAAATTATTTTTTCCTTTTATCATCTTTCTTTAGTTTTTGAAGTTTATCTATTATAGATTCTCTTAGAATATCTGAAATTTTTATTTGTTCATCTATAACGCACTCCATCAAATTATTGAATTGACTCTCGGTTATTCGAACTATTACTCTTTTTGACTTTTTCTCTTTCATAAGTGTGTTTATTTATAAATATCATAGAAAATAAAATATATCAGACAAAAAAAAGTAATCTTGCACACCGCTTTTGAGTTTGCTATTTTTACATAAATCTAAGTAAGTGAAAGTTAAAATCTCATATCTAAATTCACAGGGACGTGACAACATAGCTGAAGTTGTTGATATGTTTTCAAAGGATAGAGGTCCATTGACTTTTGAATTACTTGAGAATAATTATTCTTCGGATCACTTTCAATATCATCGAGATTTAACAAAAATATCCATTGATGATTTGAAGGAATTGTCCAGGTTAATTAGGTTAGATCACTCGATAGGAAGTGATGACTTCGTTGTTGTAATCTCTCAAAAAACTATTGATGCCTCAGTAATTAATATTACATCATTAAAAGATTGGTATAGTTTCTATTACGAACAGAATATACTAGTTAAGTCAGGTGGTTGGAGTAATATAACAGAGGGTAAACCATATCTTGCTATTGCTCATCAAATCATTGAAAATATATTTCAATACCTCGGTAAACTGGATTTAAATTCTATTCGTTTACAAGATTCTATTCATATGGAAACAGAAGTTTGTATTAATGATTTTTGTGAAAAACCAAATGAAACTAAGGGGAAAATTAGATCGGGTTACATTTGTAGGAGCTGTATACAATCAGCATTAAATTATACCTCCAATGATTATGTTATTCAAATTAAAAACATCTTAAGTAGAATTAGTAATCGGTTAAGAGAGAACTATGACTTTAACTTTTCCGATAATGAATTGAAAATTCAGGTAACTGAAAATTATAAAATTGAAATTGGTGGGCAACCTTTGGATTTTGGTCATAAAGGTAAATTATCTCATATTGTTTATCTCTTTTACTTAATCAATCACAAGTCTAAGTTTGGACGTAAGGATCTTTCAATAGGTGGTGTGGCTCACGAAAAATTCATGTTATTATATAATCATATATATAGTAAAATATATGAAGATGAGGTTAATCGGTACGTGAAGAGTATAACATCAGTTCATTCAAGGATTTCCACCCGTATAAAAAATCAATTGAATATTGAGGCGTTGGCTCATAAGTATGGTTTTAACTCTTCAAATACAAAACAAGATGTTACAGTGTATTACATTGATATCTCCCCAGAACACCTAAGTATTCCCTCAGATCTTTTGAGTTTTAAAGTGAATTACTGATATCCTAAATTTCAATCGCAGCGCTGCGATTGAGGTATACCTTTTCCTTTCGTGATTTCTTTGTGGTATAATTTAAAACTTTATATCATGAAAAATTCAATGGAACAATTCGAAGTTGTAAAAATCGATCAAATCGTAAAAGTTGAAGAATTTAAAAACTTCTATGAATCACAAACCGATGATTCTGAAAACCAATTAAAATCTTCTTTAGAACAGGAAGGACAGTTATTGCCTTTAACTCTTTCAAGAGATTTTCAATTAATTGATGGTTATCGCCGACTTAAGTTACTATGTGCTTTATGTAAAACAGAAGTAAAAGTTCAATTTGTAGATATAGAACCATCTATCGACCTACGTTTATCCTTTAATATATATCGAGTAAAGACCGCCAACGACCTTACTAAAGAAGTGTTACAGGTTTTTAAATCGGTTGAAAAACGACAAGGTCAAGGGAACAACGGAAAATCTTACGATCGTTACGAGATTGTCAAAGAGAAACTAAACTACCGCTGGAAATCTCCCAAGGCAATCCGCCAGTTTGATAAAATTATCGAAAATGACTTTGAGAATAATTTGTTATTAAACGGAGTTGTGAACAAAGGGTGGAGTTTATCTGACTGTGAAAAATATCTAAGTGAATTAAAAGAGATTGATTTAACCAAAAATCATGGATTCACAGCAGAGTTAACAAAAGGAGACCTTACCATTAAACAAGTCAATAAATTTATTGAAGAAAAAGAGAACCTTCAAAACAATTATAAGGACACCTTTGTAATTCCGAATAAGGCAACTTCTTTTAAAATGAATTGTGTTGATATAGTTGATGTGCCCTCGTATACAAGAAGTGTAGCAACCTTGTTTACTTCCATTCCGTATTATATGTTGCGTGGTTATGATAAGAAAAACTTGTCATCTGAATTGGGACATGAAAAGACACCTGAAGAGTTTGCGGATAACATTGGGGAGGTTTTTGGGAAGGTTGAAGGAGTTCTTAATGAAACTTCAAATGTGTTTGTAAATGTTGGAGACACCTATGATAATGGTTGTGCCATGGATATATCGGGTTTGGTGAAAGCAGCGATCTTAAAACACACAAAACTTAAATACAAAGAGTGTATCATCTGGTCCAAACCGAATCCTCATCCACAGGGAGAACAAGTAAAAAGACCCATAAATCAGATTGAATATATTTTATGGTTCGTGGTTGATCCTTCAAAATCGAAGTACAACTTATTAAAATATACGGATCAGGAAAAAGAGGTAAGGATTACGACTGGTGCTAAAGACGTGGATAAAAACGGGAATGTATCTAAGAAAACAAAATCACTCTCAAAACCCTATAAGAAGATCTACAACCACATTGCAGCTCAAGATGTGGATCATATGATTAAGTGTGCCACAGGTAAAAATAAACCAGCATACGATGCCTTCCCAACAGGTCACCCTGCATTGATGTCTGAACTTCTTCCAGTAATACCGATTTTAATGACAACAGACGAAACTGATTTGGTGTACGATCCTTTTGGGGGTGCTAATACCACTGGTAGAATTTCTTTACTACTCAACAGACAATACTTAGGTACCGAACTTTCAACTCACTATCACAGGGTGGGTTGTAAGGTTCTTGAAAATACAATTGAAGAGATCAATCAGAATGATTTAGAGATTATCAATAGTGAGTATAAGGAAGTAGAAGAATTAACTGTAGCAGCATAAAATAATGAAAGTTTTAGTGCCAAATAATTTAAACGTACCTGAATTGATTGAAGAATTGAATCTCTCTAATCGAAGACAGAAATATGTTAAAGAGAAAATATATCATTTGATATCAAGAGTTGTGGCAACACATAAAAATATTAAAAAGTTTGAAAAAAATGGATACACCGGATTGTGTTCTAAAGAACTCAATATGATCTTAAATAGAGATTATAAATTGATTTTAGATCTATTAAAAGATAAAAATGTGATTGAGTTAGATGTCAATTATTTAAAAGGTGTGAGGTGTAATAAAATCAAGTTAAACGATCAATATCAAAAAAAAGATAAGGTATTAAAAACCATAAGGAGAGAACATAAAACAGCACCCTCTAAAACCCAGTTATTAGATAGTTACTTCAACTACAACTTAGAAATACAAAAAGGGTACAAGAATCATGTAAAACACATATACGATACCCTGCGTCAAGAATTAACAAATGACAATCAGTTACTGGTTCTTAAAAATAAAATTGGAATCTGGTTATTGACAATAAATGATATTGAAACCAATCAGTATTGGTATAATAAATCTACAACCAATTGGAGGTATAATTCAACCATAACAAATAATCCTAAAATATTTAAAAAATATTTAAAATATAATAATGAATCATTGGTTCAAGTAGATCTTAAATGCAGTCAGGTATATCTATTATCAAGTATCTTAAACTATGATTTCTTTAAATCTAATGATCAATTATCATTTCATCAAATAATGAACTCTTTATTAAATGATAAATTCATAAAAGATATTAAATCACACCTCTTTTCTCCCTTAATGTTTGCGCACTTTGAGCAAAGAAAGTATTTGGGGAAAGATGAGATAACAATTAGAGATCATCACGAATTTCAAAAATTTAGAGACGCACCATTTCAAGAAGATTTCTATTCACATTTATTTGAATTGGAACATGGAGTTTCTCCCACGGGTGCTCAACGTAAATCAATCAAAAAGGATATCATGTATGTATTGTTTCAAAACAATAGAAAACATCGAGAATTGTTGGAAGGAGTTCGGTTATTAGAGAAGTTTTATCCTTTCGTAAATCAATTTATTCTCAAGATTATGGACAAAGTAGGGAAGAGGAATTTCTCCTTATTACTGCAGCGGGTGGAGAGTTACCTAATATTGGATTGTGTGGTTCCAGAATTCCATAGACGATGTCTTGCAGCTCCAATTTTCACAATCCATGATTGTATCATTACAACGGAACAACATAAGTTAGAACTAACGAATGTGATGTTTGAAGTACTTCACGAAAAAACAGGTATTAAACCCGGTTTATCGGTTGAAAAGTTAGATTCCTCAGATCCACTTGATGATAATTTTATAAAGGAAATAAGAGATGATATCTATAAGAAATCAACGAAGAGTAGATTTAAAAAAATGAGTTGGTCAATACTGGACAAACACATCGAAACCACAAATGAATTTTTGAAGAACAACTAAAAAAACAAAATAATGAAAGAACAAACCATACAAATATTGAATGTAACAAAAGACGAACTAATCCAAATCGTTAAAGAAGGTGTCAAATTAGAATTGAACCGACAGAAGGCAATAGGTCAGACTACTTTTAATAACTCACATGAAAAGTATTTGAGTAGAAGTGAAACTGCAAAATTACTTCATGTAACAGAGGTAACTCTTAATAATTGGGAAAAGAAAAATATACTTGTTCCGAGTAGAATGGGTAGACGTGTCTTATATAAAGAGGCTGAAGTTTTGGAGAGATTGGACCATGCTGCTTAATTAAAGTATAACAGTATAAATGTTATGTAATGTTACAGACTGCGCACACCTTTGAGCACACCCTAAAAACCAAAAAACCCGTAAATCATTGTTTATAAATGAGTTACGGGATAATTTTGTGGTACCTCCAGGAATCGAACCAGGGACACAAGGATTTTCAGTCCTTTGCTCTACCAACTGAGCTAAGGTACCATTGCTCTTAGCGGACGCAAATATAAAGCGAGTTTTTTACATCTACCAAATAAAATTACAAAAATCTATTGTATTTTTGGTATTCACTTTTAAATGAAGAATGAATCTAGTTATAGATATAGGGAATACAAAAGTTAAAGCAGCTGTATTTGAGTCAGATACAATTAAAGTTGCGTATGTTTTTGATGAAGTTAACTTCTTTGAAGAACTTGAATATATTTTAGAAAAACATAAAATAACACAATGTATCTTATCTTCAGTAAAGGAAATAAGAGAAGATTATATACAAAAACTTAAAAAAATTCCTTTTTTTATAGTGCTAGATTCTTCCACTAAAGTACCTTTTAAGAATCTTTATAGCTCACCTACAACCTTAGGTATCGATAGAATAGCTCTTGCAGCTGCAGCAGTTTCTTTATATCCACAAAAGAATACATTAATTATAGATGCAGGAACCTGTATTACCTATGATTTTGTAAATTTAAAAGGTGAATACCTTGGAGGAGCTATATCTCCAGGGATAGATATTCGATACCAATCTTTACATCATTACACTTCAAAACTTCCAAAATTAATTAAAAGTGAGGCACATAACCTAATAGGGACTTCAACTTCAGAAGCGATTCATTCTGGTGTTATTAATGGTGTAATTCATGAAATTGAAGGTGTAATTAGACAATATGAGCTTGATTTTCATCATTTAACAATTGTTTTAACAGGAGGAGACACAAAATTCTTGTTCAAACAATTAAAAAATAGCAT